>Ga0302265_1000988_pt1 | contig 17928 bp, 16 predicted proteins | sample III_Bog_E1_1_FD_194556 | JGI IMG/M metagenome (GOLD analysis project Ga0302265, IMG submission 194556) | Peat permafrost microbial communities from Stordalen Mire near Abisko, Sweden - III_Bog_E1_1 | ecosystem: Environmental > Terrestrial > Soil > Wetlands > Peat | place: Sweden: Abisko...
TTTTTTCCTTTCTTCATATTATTACTATGTTTTACAAAGTATAAATTCAGTCCAAAACCTTAACTAAACGACATTGTTTTATAATAAGAGAATATTCATTATTAAAAAATCAGTTTAAAAACAGATTTGATATGACAACAATTGAACTAAAATCGAATTTTCATAATTTGATAGATAATATTAATGACGAAAATATATTGTCTAAATTTTACGATCTGTTATCCCGTGCAAAAGAGACAAAGGAAGGTTTGCTATGGAATAGATTATCACAAAAAGAGAAGGATGAATTATTGTTGATTGAAAAAGAAAGTGTTAATTCAGAAAATCTGATTTCAAATATTGATATACAACAAAAGCATAAAAAATGGCTTTAAATATATTTTGATCAAAACATGCCCTCCTTAGTCTATGTATAAGAGACGAAAGTAACTTTAGCCCTATCCACTGACTCCAAATTTACAAACCCGGATGAATCAGATTGGAACTAATTCAATGATTTAAATGAATACAATTTTTTATACTCTTTCGATATCATTATTTGATAGTATATCCACTACGCAGCAAATCATAATTTTTATGCTTCTGCTTACCACGGCAAAGCCGCTGCGGAACGCACTGAGTTATCTTGCCGGACTGAGTGGAGCGTATTTTGCATGCGGTGTGGCTGGATATATTACGCTGGATAAACTGCGTATATTTCTGGGCAGGTTTTTCCCATCAACGGACAGTATGTCCAATCCAAATTATTATCGAATGGAATTCCTGTTGGGTCTGCTTATGTTGTTCTTCGGAATCTGGTATTTTTACAGAAAGAAACAAGGAAAGCAAGACAGGACTGAAAATATGATTCTTATACGGCTACAGACCATGAACAGTTTGTTTGCCTTTTGGATGGGTGTTTTCATTTCGGTAACGTCATTCCCAGTTTCCATTCCGTACCTGATTGCCCTTGGCAAGTACTCTGCTCTTAACCCGGGACTACTTGCAGCAACCGGATATATCCTGCTTTATAATATAGGCTATGCATTCCCGATGATCCTTGTTTTGTTTCTGTTCCTGATTGCCCGGCGCGGCGTTGACGATTATAAGGATACGATACACGATAAGGCAAAACAGCTGAATGTCCGTCTTACTACCTGGACATTGGTTGGTTTCGGGCTCTTTTCAATGATTGATGCCGGGTGCTACTTTACGATAGGGCATGCGCTACTGAAAGGAAGATATTTTTGAAGACATGGTTTTGCCCTTCAGTAACTATAGCATGAAATACTCCATTGGGTAGAAGCGTTAATTGCCCCTATCTATCGGATATTTATTTCATTGAATGAGAATTTAATTGATGTTTGTGGCCTGGATAAAATATCTAGGCCTCTTGTGGTATTAGGATTTGCAATCCGATAAATACAAATATTAAAAACCTTTCACTATATTTGCATGATATAAATTCTATTATCAGCACAAGTTGTGATTCACTCAAACTCGCGCAATCCACTGATTGCAAATTTACAAACTTAGACGAAACCGGAGATTAATTAATTTTATAAATTTTATTTCGTTTTATGCATAATTTATAATAAATGAATAATATGTTATAGTATTAAAAATAATTTAGTATATTTAAAGCGTAATTAATCATTATGGAATTACAAATTACGAGTGTTCGGAAGATTATTTTGACTACAAATTTAAAGTATTTTAATCGAAAATACGTTAAAATACGGTGAGAAGGATTTCACTGTTTAAAAAAGTGTGCAGCATTTTTTTCAAACAATTAAATTATAAGAAAAATGAAAAAAATTCGTTTAAATGTTGCCGATTTAGGTGCTACTGAAATTCTTACGAGAGAACAGTTGGAATCTGTTTTTGGTGGAACAAATTCCTGTAAGACTTCAATTGGGACTTCTTGAACTTGTGGAATTACAGAAATAAACAATTTATTATTTTGTGCTTGTTTTGAAAATTAGTTTAATTTAGAACTTAAGTGAAAATGGAGAGTAAGCAGTTGTCAAAGAATCAACTGCCAACTTTTCCTGTAAATTCAATAGAAAACGTAAAATAAAGAAACGTAAAATGAATCTGAGGATAGTGATCAGATAAGTTTTCGTTTTAAAATAATCGATAGTAATCCTTGTTTAAAAAAAAATCATGAGATACAAAATTCTATTAATACTGATCTGTGTTGCAAATATAATTGAATCCCGAGAATATAATATTAAATTGATTCTTACGGGTAAAAGGTATGATAATATTTATTTAGTTGCAACAACGATAAGCCCTGAAGGTAAAAATGTCATAAGTTCAAGCAGTTATGATAAACATGAAAATTCTTGGACATTTAATATACCTGACACAATTACTGAAAAGTTGATAAGTTTTAATTTTATTTTTGAAAATAAAAATGAAAATAAAAACACATTGTATCATATCTATTTTAAGAGTTTGACGAATAATGATACAATAAAATATTTCAGTTTTCCTCTTGATTATAAAATTAAAACAATTCGGGCAAGCTATATAAATACTTTAGTTTACGACAATCAATTCATAAAATATAAGGGAAAAAATATTATAGGATCATATCAAGAGGATTTATTTTTAATTCCTTGTCCAAAGAACACAGAACTGGAAATTCAAAGCAAATTTAGTTTTTTTAAATTTTATGATTATACACGCAATGTCCAATTAAGCTATGGTGAAAATCTAATAAATTATATAAATGCCGTTAATAACTATCCCAATTCAAGATATTTGCTTAGTGAGGTAGCAGGAAGTCTTACAAGCTATAAATCTAAAGGAGATTTACTAAATGTATTTACTAATTTTTCATCTGAACAAAAACATTCATATATTGGTCAAAAAATCAATAATTTTATAGACAAATATCCTTCCAGTTCAGAATTCTCAAATATGAAATTGTCATGGTGGGGTATTGATAAGCCCAAACCAATTATTGAAGATACAACGAAATACAATCTGATTGTTTTCTCGGCTTCCTGGTGCGGTCCTTGCCATAAATTAATACCTGATCTTAAAAATCTATATAACAAAGAGTATAAAAATTTAATTATTACCTATGTTTCAATAGATAAGGCAGAAACAGTAAAGGCCTGGAATGATTTAATGCAGAAAGAAAACATTCCCTGGAGAAGTTTAATAACTCGAGATGCTAAAGTAGAAGAATTGTATTTTGTCTATGCGATTCCTAAAATGTTTTTTGTTTATCCGGGAGCAAAAAAAATGATGGAAGTTGATATTAGGAATATTAAGGATTTAGAAAAGATGACTAATTTGTTGCAGAACTAAAATAATATCATTGTTCTCTTTATTTAAAAAAACGGCTTCATTTGAATAGCTGTTTATAGATTCAACACATACGATTCAAGCTGCAAATGCGATTGATGCAGTAAATAGTATGGATTGATCATTATATAATAATGTTGGGTGTAGCTTTAATAAATCATGCTAACCAGTGTAAACCCTTTCTCGTCGAAGTTTAAAGTTGCACCCAATGGATAGTTCAAGTCTGAGCGAAGGGGAGACTTGGACTCAAATCCATCGCAGATTATAACTATATTAATGCAATAATCAACAAGTTTCAATATCAACCAATCCATCCTCATCTCGGATAAAATCATTTATTTTTTTAAACCCTGTTTTTCGTTGTTCTACCTCCTGTCTATTCTCTATTTAACTCTTACTATCGTCCAGTGACAGTCCGATGAAACCTTATGTTAGCATTATTGTTCCCTGAATGTTATAGTGTATATTCTTAGATCATCATTTTTCTCAATAATTCTGCAATAGATTTTTCTTTGAACCAGCAATCCAAAAACAGTTTATATCAGCACCAAAAGTACAAACGCTTTTTAACACCCCCAACATTTTGTATGATTATTTTAATTAATCGTAAAAGTATTGAATTAAATGGATTAAAAAACCGTCCCGATAATACTATCAGAATGCTTCAATAGATTAGAAGTAAGACTTATCAAAAGAATATAATCCTCTTTTTCGTCCTGGTTAATTTAAGATTTATTGTCAGAGTCCATTTCGGCATAGTCAAAGCCCATTCCGGGGTTGTCAAAGTCAATTCCATGGCTTTCAAAGTCCATTCCAGCATAGTCGAATTCCAATCTAGGTTTGTCAAAGCCCATTTCGGCATTGCCAGAGTCAATTCCGTGATTGTCAAAGTAAGCCTTGAATTTGCGTTGATTGGTGATAGTAATGCAAATTATCCTATTCTATCAGGTATGAAAAGATTATTATTTTAAATTTCCCATTCTTAGTCCAAATATAGGAGACGAAAGTAACTATAGTTCAAGTTTAAGAGAAGCACAACCTGGAATGGAAACAAAATAAGTTTTTTACTTCAATTGAAACCGGTTATATACTGTACTATTTTTGAGCACACTTGTACCGATTTTTCTTCAGGAAGTTGTGTTTCTCTCAACCTTGCGCTATCCACTAACTGCAAATCTACAATCCTGGACGAAACCGTAGATTAATTAATTTCGTAAAATATATTTCTTTTTATGCATAATTTAAAATAAACGAATAATCTGTTGGAGTGTTAAAAAAGAGTTCGTATATTTGAAGCGTATTTAACCTTTAATGAATTGAAAATCCTGGTAATAATAGAGTTTGAAATGCAAATTTCAATAACAGGCAAGAACTTTTTATTCCATGGAATTAAATTGCATTTCCGGCTTGATGGGAGGAAGTAAGCGGTTTAATCTGAAACTGGTAGAATAGAAATCAATAAAATCTGGATTAAAAGTGACTATTCATAGTCAAAACATTTACATAAAATCTTTAAGTTACCAATAAATAGAAATAAAAATGGAATCGAGAATTAAAAATGTTTTTAAGTTCATTTTCCTACCGGCACTATTTGCCCTTTGTTCAGTAAATGTTCATGCAGGTGGAGTAATTGACACGACTAAAGTTGTTTATTTGTTGGATGGGAAACGGGTTCCGGCATATATCATAAATATAGGGCATGAAAAAGGTACTCTCGAATTTATTACTGGAGCAAACACTTCGAGAGAAGCGTTACGCAACTTGGGCGAGAAATACCGTTATGGGGCATATATATATAAATCCCGAAAGGAAGGAGAATAACAATATGAAAAAACTACAATTTTTATTATGTATTTTATTCGTATTTTCTTCAGGAGCTATTTGTCAACAAGCACATTATGAGGTAAAAGGTAAAATAAATGAAAAAGAGAATGGAAAATATATCATGCTCTTTAAATTCAAAAGCGATAGTATTTCTTCTGTAGATACAACAACAGTGAAGAATGGCACCTTTCATTTTCAAGGGGATGAAGTCCTGAATGACTTAGCCATGATTACCATAGGCAACTATCCTGATGTAGTAAGAATAGTTGAATTGGCACTGGAAAGAGGTATTATTAATGTGAATATGGATTCGTTGAGTATTACTGGTACTCCATTGAATGCTTTATATAAAAACTACTTATACAAGTACAAACAATATGGTATAAAGTTAGATTCTTTATATAAAAAAGACAAAAAACAGGCCATGGTTAAAGGCTCGGAGTTGAATAAGTTATACAGAGAAACATGCAACTACCAGAAGGATTTCATAAAAGGAAATTTGACAAATCCTGTGGGGTTAAGAATATTTTATGATGCTATGAGAAACATCTATGTAGATGATTTTAATGAAATTCTAACCGTATTACCTAAACAATACCGTTCGGAACCTCAAATGATCGATGAAATAAATGACAGAAAAATTAGTCAGGAAAAAAATGATAAACGTTTATCGTTAGTTGGAACCAAATACCATGATTTCGATCTGATTACTCCAAAAAATGAAAAGAGGAAATTATCGGATTATGTAAGTAAGACTAAATACGTATTTTTAGATTTCTGGTCATCGTGGTGTAGTCCTTGTATTGCCGATATACCTTATTTGAAAAAAGTGTACGAGAAATATAAATCTAAGGGGCTTGAAATTATCAGTGTTTCATTGGACACGAGTATCGACAGTTGGAAAAAGACTTTACAACGTGTAGATGCACCATGGGTTCATCTTTCTGATCTGCAAGGTATACCATCTGAGTTAACAAAAGCTTATGGGGTGTATGGGATACCTCAGGCTTTTTTAATTGACCAGAATGGAACTATCATAGAATTAGATCTCAGAGGTGAAAGTTTGGGTGTTGTTCTGGAACGGTTGTTGAAGGAATAGAAGATGAATAATTATTAATTGACCAATTCAATCAAACCTTTCCTTCCTGATATATCCTTCATTACATATAAAACATGGATTAACACTCCAGATCCCTATCCCAATATAAAAAGAAACTCCCCGGTACAAATCTGTATCGGGGAGTTTCAGTTTAATAGAAGTTTATATCCAATGAAGATGATAAACTTCGTCATTCAAAAAAGTATAGTGAACTAAAGCTAACTCTCAATACAGCAAAAATTAAGTTGTTGCTGTTTTAGTTTCTTCCTTTTTAACCGCCGGTGAAGCATGTGTTCCGGTCCGGTCGATAATAATACGGGCATTCAGGTAGCCGGTATAAAAAGAAGGTTGAAGGTTCTTAAATGGCAGCATCATTGGATCTAACTGATCCCTTAACAGGGCAGCAGTTGCATTTATTTTTGCTTTCATATCCGAATTCGCCTGTTTTGTTTGCACTTTTACATTTCGGGCATTCGGACTTTTACTCACGTAATCAATCAGTAAAGTGTCCAGTTTATCGATGTCGGTGCTTTGTACACCCCAATCTGCAAGGTCAGTAACCAGAGGGATGGTAGCATCATGAATAGAACGAGCTTTAATGATAAAGTCGGAATTGCGCATGTCCATTAAACCGGAAGGTGAAACATTGGCCAACAGTTTTAGCCGGGTATCCTTTTTCGTTGCGGCAATTGCAGAAATCCCTGCAGCTATTTTCAGAGCAAGATTCGCGATTTCGGTACGCGATTGATTTTTTATCTCCGTATCCGCTTTTGTCTTGACACTCTGATCCTGATTGAATGCCTTAATGTCCGCTATGTTTTGATTAACAGCGTTTACGACATTAATAATTGGCATTTTGTCACCATAAAAAGACACATTGACATCAAGATATTTCAGAACTTCGTCAATCATGTCCATTAAGTTAATTTCTCTTCTATCCATACGATTAAAATTTAAAAGGTTATTATTTTTGTTTAAATCAAATTATTTCGCGTTAGTCGTTGACCTTCGGTACACAATTCTAACTTATAAAGAACAAAAAGTCGATTCTATTTTAGTTGTCTGAAAAAAAAGGAAAATGAAATTGGTTCTATCGGCAAAGTCCATTCCGGGGCTATCAAAGTCCATTCCACAGCTGTCAAAGTCCATTCCATGGCTGTCAAAGTCCATTCCACGGCTGTCAAAGTCCATTCCACGGCTGTCAAAGTCCATTCCACGGTTGTCAAAGTCCATTCCGCGGCTGTCAAAGTACATTCCACGGCTGTCAGAGTACATTCCGGGGCTGTCAAAGTACATTCCGGGGCTGTCAAAGTACATTCTGTCATATTCATCCTCAATTCCGACGTTGATATTGTCAATTCTGACAGGTCCATCGACAATTCCGATACTTACACATTTAATTCCTATACAGGAATCAGAAAAAAAAACAGGGAGAAGTTGATAAAAGAGAGTGAAATGTTTTTTCCGGCTCAGTCCAATTTACTTAAAGAATCATCGAATAATATATGGTAAGAGGAAAGATTGATCTGGAAACAGTCATCGAATGCATGGACTGTTATATCTTCCAAATGCAATTGCAAATGTATATAATTAAATTTATACGTTAAATTAAACAACCTTAATTTTTAGATTTATTTAACGTAATGGTCGGGTTAAGTACTAAGATTCAATATAGTGGGACAGGTTAAAGTATCAGCAAAGTGTTGTCTCTTGAACTATCCGGTGGGTGCATATGTTTAAATCCTGACGAAAACGGGCAAATGTGTTGTCCATTAAGAATAAAAGAAAGCAATCAATAACAGAGTGAATTATACTCAATAAATCGCTTATTCAAAAATAAATATTATATTTGCAACCAGGCCAAACTATTAATAATTAACCTATGAGTACAGCCGAATTGAAAATAGATTTAATCAATCGAATAGCAAACACAGAGGAGCCCGGTATTATTGAGGAACTTCGTAAGTTACTCGATTTCGAACTTGAAAATGAAACGTACAAGCTCAATCCTCAACAGTTGCAAAGACTCAGCGTGGCAAAATCGGAATATTTTTCAGGGAATGTAATTTCTGAGGAACAAACAGACGAAGCAATCGACCAATGGCTAAGCGAAAAATAGTCTGGACACAAAAGGCCAATGAGGAACGGAAAGAAATCCTTGCTTACTGGAGCACACTTGTCCCGATTTTTCTTCGGGAAGTTGTGCGTCGCTCAAACGCGCTATCCACTGACTACAAAATTACAAACTTGTACAAAAAAAAGAGAACCGGAGTTGACGGTTCGCGTTTGGGGATTGATTTGTTAGTCGGAGTACGATTTGAAGTAGTGCTTCGCCTTTTATGATGTTTAAGTTAAGATAGTTGAAGAAATACTACCCGAATAACATAAACTGCATTGCCAATTACCTTGTAAATGATAGTCATTTTTTTATATCTTAAACGCTTTATATTGAAACCGTATTGCAGGAAATAAGCGGATTTTTGAACAGGGAGAAAATCGGCTATTGTTTTAAGTTTTTTGATTTCATTTAATAAGCCCTGTACGTACTTAAAAGCTGTAAGAGGAGCTTGAAATTCATACATGATAGCATCTGTCAGATTTTGAATATCAGTATTTGCTTGTTCCGAAAATACAATTTCAAACCTTGCCATTTCAATACTTAAGCTTATGACTTGTGCCGTAATGATTATTTAGTTTTTCCTCCACTTTCGAAAATACTTCTTCAATAGTATACGTTTTTTCTCCGGCTATTGAATCGGGCACGGGATATTCTATTTTCGCCACTTTGGGGTGTCGTTCTACTTCTTTAAGCAAACGTCGTCCGGTGGGTGAATCTATGTTTATTTTTACGTTTATAGTTTGCATAATGTTTTGTTTTATTGATGCAAAGATATAAATTATTTTCTCTTTTTAGTCCAACTATAAGAGACGAAAGGATCTTTAGTTCAAGTTTGAGTGAAGCACAACCTGGACTGGAAACAAAATAAGTTTTTAACTTCAATTGAACCCAGTTATAAATGGCACATTTGATTTATCGGTCCTGAACTGATTTTGAGCACACTTGTCCCGATTTTTCTTCTGGGAGTTGTGCTTCGTTCAAACTTGCGCTATCCACTGACTGCAAATTTACAAACTTGTAAGAAAAAGAAAATTGATCTGTTTAAAAAATAAGCGAATAAGGGTGGGTTGTGGCGTGCTTTGTTTTCTACTAAGGGTTAAAAAACAAAAATATAATACATTCCGGTTTATCGGAAAGGTTTTGAAAATAAGTAATTTACATACTTCTGACTTCACGCATAAGTACTAGTGTTGTAGTAAGTCTAAAATGTCTGACAATTCAATCGAAAATCCTAAATAATCAAGATTAATAGGGCAAGTCTACCCTCCCATCTTAGTCCATGTATAGGAAACGAAAGGATCTTTAGTTCTTGTTTGAACGAAGTAGCTCCTTGTACTGGAAATAAAATAAGTTTTACCTTCAATTGAACCAACTACCGACTACCGACTACCAACTACCCACTACCCACTACCGACTACCGACTACCGACTACCAACCACCGACTATAAACTATAAACTATAAACTATAAACTATTTTTTCTTCTGCCCTCTTGTCTTTGGTTTTTTGTATTTTAGCCGCATAGACTCCTGGCGTCTGATTTTATTATTCACCTGTTGGTTCTTTTCACTTTTCTCATGAAATGCAGCCCCTCCTTCTTCTTTTTTAGGGATTGAGACAAGTGTGTTTTTCATCTTTATCTGTGGCATTTCATCCATTGTTAACTCTTTTGAAATTACTACGTCTACAGGTAAAGAAACAATCGGAATCTTTCGGCTCATTAACCCTTCGATATTGGTAAGGTTTTCAGCATCCGCCTTTGTAATAAAAGTAATGGATACCCCGTTTTTATCCGCTCTACCGGTACGTCCGATACGATGCATATAATTTTCAGCAACTTCCGGCACATCAAAATTGACCACATGCGATACATCCGATATATCCAGTCCACGGGCAACAATATCGGTTGCAATTAGGATTGGAATCTCGTTTTCTTTGAAACTGCGTAAAGTGTCAAACCGGTTATTCTGCGATTTATTCGAATGTATCAATCCTATCTGATCAGCAAATTTCGGAGCAAGTTGGTCATATAAAGCATCTGCCAGCTTTTTTGTTGAAGTAAAAACCAATACTTTCGAAAATTCAGGATTATTGTTTATCAGGTATTCGAGTAGATTTACTTTTGTATTGAAATTCGGAACCTTAAATCCTATTTGTTTGATATTTTCCAGCGGTGTACCTGTTGGAGATGCTTCAATTTCGAGTGGTTCAACGAAAAAGTCGTGTACCAGATCTTTTAAGTCTTCCGAAATAGTGGCTGAGAACATCAGGTTCTGACGTTTTGTAGGCAACAAATCTATAATCCGGATTAACTGGGGGCGAAAACCGAGATTCAACATCTCATCGACTTCATCAATTACAAATCGTTTAATCGATTTCAACTTCAGGCTTCCATTCAAAACAAAGTCCAGCAATCTTCCCGGTGTAGCGACCAATACATCTACGCCGGCAACAATAAGCGGTGTCTGACGAATCATATTCACACCGCCATAGACTCCCACAACCCGAACATGCATGTATTTAGTAAGTTGTTCCACCTGTTCCACCACCTGAACTACCAGTTCGCGTGTAGGGACGACTACCAGGATTTGCGGGCTTTTATCTTTTGTAAATTTCCACAATCTCAAACTGGGTAGAAGATAGGCAATTGTTTTTCCGGTTCCGGTCTGAGCAATCCCAACAATATCGCGTCCGGACATAATAGCAGGATAGGCTCTTTCCTGAATCGTAGTTGTTTGCGTTATTCCCAAGTCGTTCAACGCGTTTATAAGAGGGGAATTGATATTTAATTCGGTAAAATTCATTTAGGCAAGGTCTATTTAAAAATTCATAATGCAGAATTCATAATGCATAAGTTAGTTGAATGCAGAATTAATTTCGTACAAAGATAGTCTAAATGTATCACAAGCTGAAATCGGGAGTGGTTAATTAGTTAATTGGTTGTTTGAAGTTTGAAAAGTTTGAAGTTTGAAAGGTTCCGCGTTCCGTGTTCCGTGTTCCGTGTTATGGGTAGATGATTCTAATAATTGGTTGATTGGTTTATTAAATACAAATCCCTTTTAAACCGTCCAATTGTAAATGAATAAATTGTAAATTAAACGAAATAACTATTGTGATTTAGTATTTAATGACTATCGGCTTTTGCACCCAATGTGTTTTTTTTTACTTTATTGTTTTGTGATTATCCGTAAAAGCCACATAGCTTCAAATAATATATTCCGGTACTCTGTACCTAATGTTTATTAGATTATCCTGGTCTACAAATAGTAATAAACTCCGTACCTAATGCAAAGGATCTGCAGCTTACTCATAATCATTTATATTAAATTCATTCTTTCAAATCTTATATTAATACCTTATTTTTCTCCTTTTTTTCGCTTAGTAGAAAACCTAAAACCCCACGAATCTGCCCTTATTTCCCTTATTAATCCAATGTCGTTTAGTTAGTGTTTTTCTTTTCCGATAAATCGGAAAAGGGTGCATTCAAGCAATATCTTTGACTAAACGACATTGAATTATGAATTATGAATTATGAATTATGAATTATTCACGGTGCCAGCCTGGATATTTTCCATTCTCCCAACCCAAAAGTATAGATCAGACGGTCGTGCAACCGGTTTGGACGGCCCTGCCAGAATTCAATTGAGACAGGCCTGACGATATATCCCCCCCAAAAAGGGGGTTTGGGTACATTTTCACCGAACTTTTTCTTATAGTATTTAAATTGTTCTTCCAGAAAGTCTTTCGACCGGATTACCTGGCTTTGGGGTGATGCCCATGCTCCGATACGGCTTTCGAGTGGCCGCGATAAAAAATACAAAGTCGAAATAGCCTCGCTTATTTTTTCGACATGTCCGTTAATACGTACCTGTCTTTCCATTTTTGGCCAGAAAAACAATAGGCTTACCTTGTTATTGACTTCCATTTGCTTTGCTTTTCCACCTTCATAATTTGTATAGAACACAAAACCTTCAGGGGTTATTTCTTTCAGTAATACGATTCGTGAATGCGGTTGAAGTTGTTCATCGACAGTTGAAAGCACCATAGCAGTAGGTTCCGGTTCTTTACACTTTATAACCTCATTAAGCCAGACTTCAAACTGTTCAACAGGATCAGAAAGTATTTTAGTTTCATCAAGGGAAGAGAAGATATATTGTTTACGAATATCGTGAAGTATATTGGACATTTAGAATTTATTTACTGGTTTCTGGTTATTGATTTGTATTATTTAAACAATTGATAATACAGATGGTTTAAAAACAACTTAATAAATAATCAAAAAATAACTACTTTAAATATCTGTTTATTACTATTTCCGGCAATAAGTTTCATGTTGTAATCAATGTGAAATACATCAGATTACAGTTATTTATTTCTTATAATTTTGACTCTATTTATAAAAGAAACAAGTACCTTTGATGCTCAAAAAAAAGTAATAATTCTTAGTATGAAAGACTTGCTGCAAAACCGCCACATTGGCATTTCAGAAAAAGATGAAGCGTTTATGCTTCAAACTATTGGAGTAAATAATCTCGATGAATTAATTGCACAGACAATTCCTTCGTCCATTCTTTTGAAAGAACCGATTGAACTCCCGGAAGCACTTACCGAAAGTCAATATGCCGGACATATTGCCGGAATAGCTTCCAAAAACAGACTTTTCACTTCGTATATCGGACAAGGATGGTATGATACATGTTCTCCTGCTGTCATACAACGTAATGTATTCGAGAATCCATCCTGGTATACCTCCTACACTCCATATCAGGCAGAAATATCTCAGGGCCGGCTGGAAGCATTATTGAATTTCCAGACTGCAGTCTGCGACTTTACCGGTATGCCGCTTGCTAATGCATCATTGCTTGATGAAGCTACTGCTGCCGCCGAAGCAGCTACCATGATGTTTAACCTGCGAAGCCGTGATCAGGTAAAAAATAATGCCTCCATCCTGTTTGTAGATCAATATTGTTTCCCTTCTATTCTGGCAGTACTGCACACACGTGCAGCAGCACAGGGTATAAAACTGGAAATCGGCGACTTTGCAAGTCTCCATTTTACCAACAAACATTTTGGTGCTATCGTTCAATATCCAAATGCGAACGGAAATATCGAAGAGTATGCTGAATTTGTAACCGAAGCCCACGCTACAGGGTGTAAAGTAGCCGTAGATGCTGATATACTTTGTCTGGCCTTGCTTACTCCTCCGGGAGAATGGGGTGCCGACATTGTCTTTGGATCTACTCAACGTTGGGGAATTCCAATGGGATTTGGCGGACCTTCGGCTGCTTATTTTGCTACACGTGAAGAATTTAAACGCGATATGCCCGGCAGGATTATTGGAATCAGTAAAGATATAAACGGCAGGCCCGCTTTACGGATGGCATTGCAAACCCGTGAACAACATATTAAACGTGAAAAAGCAACTTCGAATATCTGTACTGCTCAGGCTTTACTGGCTTCGATGGCTGGTTTCTACACCGTTTATCACGGAGCAGAAGGAATTAAAAATATTGCACAACGCATTCATGCGATAGCAACCTATATCAACGAAATTCTACCTGTTTACGGTTATACACAGGAAAATGAGAACTTCTTCGATACACTAAAAATCAGTTTGCCTGCTGATGTTTCCATGGCAGAATTGAAAGCCATAGCATTGGATTATGAAGTGAATTTCCATTATTTCGAAACAGGTGAAATTGGAATCAGCTTTGACGAAACTACTGACATCAATGATGTCAATACATTGATTGAAATTCTAGCTGAAGCTGTGGATAATTCGGCTGCTTTTGCAGAAGAGAATGAACTGGAGGACTTAAAATCATTTGATGAAAGTCTTGAGCGTACTTCAGCCTACCTGACTCACGAAGTATTTAACCTCTATCACAGTGAAACAGAAATGATGCGCTACCTCAAGAAGCTGGAACGTCGCGATATATCACTGACTCACTCGATGATTTCCCTGGGATCGTGTACAATGAAACTGAACGCTGCCTCTGAAATGCTTCCTATGAGCCGTGCTGAGTTTGGTGGTATGCATCCGTTGGCTCCTGCAGATCAGACTGAAGGATACAATGAAATGATCGCTGAACTTGAAAAATATCTGACTGTTATAACAGGATTTACTGCTTGCAGTCTTCAGCCAAATTCAGGAGCAGCAGGCGAATATACAGGATTGATAACATTGCGTGAATATTTCAGATCGAAAGGGGAAACTCAACGTAACACAGTCCTGATTCCTTCTTCGGCTCATGGAACGAACCCTGCCTCTGCTCATCAGGCGGGATTTGAAATCGTGGTGGTGAATTGTGATGAAGGTGGAAATACCGACTTAACCGACTGGAAAGAAAAAGCGGAAGCAAATAAAGATGTACTGATTGGCTGTATGATTACCTATCCCTCCACCCACGGTATTTTTGAAGCACATATTAAAGAAATGTGCGAAATCATTCACAAAAACGGCGGCCAGGTTTATATGGATGGCGCCAATATGAATGCACAGGTTGGGATAACCAATCCCGGTACCATTGGAGCCGATGTATGCCATTTGAATTTACACAAAACATTTGCCATTCCTCATGGTGGTGGTGGTCCGGGTGTAGGTCCGATATGTGTGGCCGAACATTTGAAAGAGTTCCTGCCAAGCAAAACATTCGGACAAAACACTGTGTCGGCAGCTCCATACGGTAGCGCAAGCATACTTGTAATTACATACGGATATATTCGTATGCTGGGACTTGAAGGACTGACACGTGCGACCAAAATTGCTATCCTGAATGCAAATTATCTGGCAGCAAGGTTGAAAGACAGTTACGGAGTGCTTTATACCGGCGAAGAAGGAAGGGTTGGCCATGAACTGATACTGGAAGCACGTAACTTTAAAGCCACTTCAGGTGTAACAGAAACCGATATTTCCAAACGGCTCATGGATTATGGCTTCCATGCTCCTACTCTTTCTTTTCCTGTTCATGGTACATTGATGATTGAACCTACAGAAAGCGAATCACTGGCTGAACTGGACCGGTTTGCTGATGCCATGTTACAGATTTATGCCGAAATAAAAGACGTGGAAGACGGCACTGCTGATGCCACCGACAATGTATTACTCAATGCACCACATCCTGAATACTCAATAGTTTCCGGCGAATGGAATCATCCATACAGCCGTGCGAAAGCTGCCTATCCTACTGAATGGGTAGCCGAAAATAAATTCTGGATGAATGTGGCCAGGATAGATAATGCTTTCGGTGACCGGAATCTGGTATGTAGCTGCGTTGTTAATTAAGAACATTGAGCCAAGAACCAAGAACAAAGAGCCAAGACAAAGAAGAAAGAAGAAAGAAGAAACCCCGCTTTGCAAACAGACAAAGCGGGGTTCTGTATTTTTGTTTCAACAGGGTTTGTTGCGGAAATATTAGAATAAAAAATATCTCATCACAAAAGAGCCAAGAACCAAGAGCCAAGACTAAAGAGCTAAGAATAAAGAAGAAACCCCGCTTTGCAAACAGACAAAGCGGGGTTCATTATTTTTGGTTCTACCGGATTTGTTGTGGAAATATTAGAATAAAAAATATCTCACCACAAAAGAGCCAAGAACAAAGAACAAGAACAAAGAGCAAAGACTAAAGAAAAAAGAAAGAACCCTGCTTTGCAAACAAACAAAGCGGGGTTCATTATTTTTAAATTGCCAAAGGATTTGCACTAAATTTATTCGACATCTATACTTGAGCTTATATTATCCGATTTCTTTACATTTTTCGGATGACCCTTACAATCTATATGACTGGCACCATAGGCTTCGGCATTTAAGCTTTCAGAAGCATAAATATCAGCATGTGTTGCACCACTCAGATTGATAAATACATCTTTAGCAATCAGGCTTTCCGCTTCAATATCACTTGCACCTTCACCTGTCAGTTTTAATGTATTGCATGAACCTTTCAATTCAACCTTAGAAGCACCTTTTGTATCCAAAGTGACTTGTCCCGCAACTTTCAAATCCAACTCTGCATCACTTGCACCAAGGAGTTCAATCGAAAATTCAGGTGTTATCAGTTGATTATCAGAATTTATTTTACAGGCACCTTTTGCTGTTAAACTTTTAATAGAATCAGAAGATAAAGTTACTTTTATAGTTCTGTTTAAAAGTATCCCGTCGGAATAAATATATAACACCCCGTTTTCAACTTTTGTAATCACTTTCGAAAAGAAATCATTCGGAGAAGAGATTGTTGCTTCCTGTAAAGAATCTTTTTTCAACGTCAATTCGATATTTCCTGCAACATCAACCGAATGAAATGCCCCTAATTTTCGTACTTCATTTCCAAACGGTTTATCATCATCACTCCAGTTTATAAAAAATTGATGTCCATCGTGATGATGAATATGAAATAATGAATTAGCACCGACACTAAAAAACATGAATAATCCGGCTAGCCAAAGTATTAAAACAACCCATGAAGCCGAATGTGAAGTGTTTCGGCGGCCCGAAACCATGTGTGTTGCCCAGTAAATCAATAAAAAGATCGGACTTCCGACCAGTAATATCATTGATATGATTAACAGTACCATTTTTTCAGGTGTAAGTACTGCCCAGTTGGTAATTAAATCAGGGGCAAACCCATTTATAACTGTAGGTTCAAATATTGACAAAAAGAGGGCTAAAATTAATGCTCCTATCACTACAATGCCTGCTATTCCCAATACGACCCCAATAAACCCAAACAATATCTTGAAAAGTACACGAAAGACATCTAAAATTCGTTCCCCTGCCCCTTGGGCAGATTGCTTGAATTTTTCGCTTTCCATATAATTTTTCACATTGTTGACTTCCGCTTTGATATTTTCAACGGTAACGTCTTCACCCTGCATTTCAAGTCGTTGCGAGGCAGTAATAGCTGCCGGAGCAATAAACCACACCAATATATATATAAGAATTACATTACCAGCCGTAATTAAGGATAAAATTGCCAGGAAAATACGTATCCAGGTTACATCTATATTAAAATAAGCAGCCAATCCTCCTGCAATACCACCTAAAATTGCATTATCCGGATCACGATAAAAACGACGTGATTTTTGTTGTTTCCTATCTGTTTTAGGCGGAGTTACCGTTTCTTCTTCATCACCGGTATATTGACTCGGGTTCCCCATTATTCCAATTATTTCTTCCACATCAGTCAGGTTTATAACATTTTTATTCTTTTGCAGCTTTTCGTTGAAAAGTTCTGCAATCCTGGCTTCAATATCATTCATTATTTCTTTTCGTTCCTCATCCGATTTAAAATGATCGGCAATCTCGAAAAGATAAGTCTGGAGCATTTCATACGCATCGTCATCAATATGAAAAACGATGTTATTCAAATTTACAGTTAATGTCTTTTTCATAATGTAAATATTAATTTCGGTTTTAAATTTCTCCTTTTATTTTTTTTACAACATTGTATATTTCATTCCATGAAGTTTCCAATTCGTCCAGGAATAAGGAACCCTGGGGTGTCATTTCGTAATATTTACGTGGTGGTCCCTGAGTAGATTCTTCCCATTTATAGTCCAATAGTTCTCCGTTTTTCAATCTCGTCAGTAATG
>Ga0302265_1000993_pt1 | contig 17901 bp, 20 predicted proteins | sample III_Bog_E1_1_FD_194556 | JGI IMG/M metagenome (GOLD analysis project Ga0302265, IMG submission 194556) | Peat permafrost microbial communities from Stordalen Mire near Abisko, Sweden - III_Bog_E1_1 | ecosystem: Environmental > Terrestrial > Soil > Wetlands > Peat | place: Sweden: Abisko...
GATGATGAGCACCGCGACGCCGAGTGCTACGCCGAGGATGGAAATGAGCGTGATGATGGAGACAAACGTCCGTTTGGGCCGCAGATAACGCAGCGCCAGCATCAGTTCAAACGGAAGTTTCGACATCGCCAAAGGCTAGAGACGCAATGCGGCGGTGTCAATTAACGGACGCAACGCCCGGTGGATGCGCCGGAGCAGCATGGTGTGTCAGTTGTCTGTTGTTGGCTGCTGGAAATGGAATGGGCGGCCGCGGAGCCGCTGAAACTCGCAAATTGTTTTGCGGGAGTGGCTTGCAAAATTCCGACGGGCCTCGCCGCTGGTGCGGGCGGGGTTCCCAAGTGTGCGGGGAAAGCTGCTGCTGTTGCGGGGAAAGCTCCCGCAGCGGCGGGGGAACCGTCCGCTGTTGCGGGAGGGCATGACGCCGACGCGGGGAAACTCGGCACCGGTGCGGGGTAACTGACGCGTCGGCGGGAAAAGGAGACGCTGTCGCGGGGGCCGTCCACAATTTCGCGGGAGAAGCCTCCGCAAGCGCGGGGGCGGCTGTCGACATGGCGGGGACGACTGGTCAAAGCGCGGGTGGAGGATTCGCTTTCGCGGGGGAAATGACAAGTTCGCGGGAGCAGGCTCCCATTTCGCGGCGGGAACTTCCGGGAACGCGGGAATAGTTTCCAAGTTTGCGGAATGACCCGGCAGGGGCGGGATGGACTACTTTTTGTCCGTGAACGGATTTGCCTTCGGCACGGGTCCGGAAATTCGCGGAAGGAAAACAAGGCTGACGAACAGGTAAATCCAGCCGAGGACAAAATGCGCCGCGAAAATGAACCCGAATGAAACCAGGTTCATAAATCCAAATCCGTAAAGAAAAATCCCCGCCGCCATCAGCAGCGCGCCCGGCATGAGCGCCGCGCCGGACAATCTCCAGCTTGCGCGGAAATTGAGGTCGCGGTTTGCGAAAAATCCGAGGATCCAGACCGGCAGAAAATAAATTGTCGAAAGAATCCACCAGCTCAACATCAGGCTGACGACGGTCGCGGCGGCGGCGATAAAAAGAATTTCCGCAGCCCAAGCGTCCCAAATGGGTTCAAGCTCCGTGCGGTTGAACGGCGTGAAGCGGTCCGGCGGATACGGAAACTCGGCGTAGCCGTAGCCCAGCGATGAAAAGATGCAGATGGTTTCCCTGCCGAATTCGAACTGCAAGTCGGCGGTCGAGGTGATCTGGCCTGAATGATTCAAGTCAACGTCGAACGCCAGAAATTTCCCCTCGGAGAGCAGTTGCGACGAATCGCCATGCCAGTCGAGCTTTCCGGAGGAAATTTTCCCGTCGTCGGGCAGGCTTTGAATCGCCGCGCGGATGGTCGGGAAACAGCCGCTGTCGAGAAACCAGACGACTGAAAACGCCGCGAGCAGCGCGACGATGAACTGAACGAGCAGCAAGCGGCTGAATCTGGCGTGCGCGAACGCAGCCACGCCGCGCGGCGTCAGCGGCTCCCACGCAAATTGTTTCCGTGTTTCATCCGTGTTCAATCTTTGGCTGGAAGATCAGGCCGGCTGTTCCGGTGCCGGCGGCGGATTCTGGTTCTGCGGCGGAGCGAGGATGACGGGGACGGGATAGCGCAGCTTCATCACGTCGTCCACAAGCACCTCAATGTAATAAGTCCCGGGCGCCTTGAATTCGACCTGCCCAAAGACCATAACGTTGGTCGAGTGCATCGCGGCATCGCGCAGTTCAAACTTCATTTCGCCCTTGCGCAGGACCGTGGTCTGGTCGGGGGCGATGAGTTTCACGTTCTCGACAAACTGGCCGATGCCCGCCGTCCAGCGGTTGAAGACACAGAGCCGCGCGGCGACGACCGGCAGTTGCGGCACGCGGATGAAGTTGACGACGCCGATGATGAAAAAATTTCCATTGGCCTCCTGCCGGACTTCCTCGCAGAGCAGCGAGGATTGCAGGTCGGGGAGAATTCGGGTGGCTTGCATTTATAATTATGAGTTTTGAGTTTTGAGTTTTGAGTTTTAAGTTCTTAATTTCCAGAATTTTCAGCGGCGCGAACCGTGTTTTGCATCAGCATCGCAATGGTCATCGGGCCGACGCCTCCGGGGTTCGGCGTGATTTTCCCGGCGATTTTCTGGACTTCGGCAAAGTCCACGTCGCCGACGATTTTTCCGTCAACACGGTTGACGCCGACGTCAATCACCACCGCGCTGGGCTTTACCATGTCTGCCTTCACAAACTCGGGAACGCCCATCGCGGCGATCAAAATGTCAGCGCGCAGGCAGTGCGATTTGATGTCGCGCGTGGCGGAATGGCAGATCGTGACCGTCGCATTTGCGTTTTTGCCTTTCTGGCAAAGCATCGCGGCCATCGGCTTGCCGACAATGTTGCCGCGTCCGAGCACAATGACTTCCGCGCCATCCGTCCTTACTTCTGAACGCGCAAGCAGTTCGACAATTCCGGCGGGCGTGCAAGGCCGGAAACCGCTCGCATCACCGAGCATCAATTTGCCGACGTTGACCGGATGAAAGCCGTCCACGTCCTTTTCCGGCAGAACAGCGGAATAAATTTTTGATTCCGAAATGTGCTTCGGCAGCGGCGCCTGCACCAAAATCCCGTGCAGGCGCGAATCGCAATTCAATTTTGAAATCAGCGCGAGCAATTCCTTTTCACTCGTCGAATCGGGCAGGACGTGGGTTTCGGAAACGATGCCGAGTTCGGCGCAGGTCTTTTCCTTGCGCCCAACATAAACTTTTGAGGCCGCATCTTCGCCGACGCGCACAAACGCGAGGCCGGGAGTCTTGCCGCGTTTTTTCAGTTCACCAACGCGCGAAGTTAGTTCACCCAAGATTTGCGCAGCGATCGCGCGACCGTCAATGATTGTGCTTAATGGGGATGTAATGGACGGCATTGGTATCGAGCACCTGGATGCGTTGAATGGTGATGACGGGAGTATCCTGCCAGCGGGCATCAAGCCCTTCCACGCCGGTGACGATGATCCGCATGTTGACATAGCGCTTCAAGTCGAGATCTTTCGCGTTCGTGTAAAGATAGTCGATGTTCTGCAAAGTGTCCGGGTCGTATAATTTAAAATCCGTCGGCGCGCTTGGGCTGGCGGTGTATCCCACAACGCCCTCATGCGTGACAACACGAGGCGGGGCCGGAGTGTTGGTGTCAACTTCCGGAGCCGGAGTGGTAACAGCGTTGGTGTCAACCACTGGTGCTGCCGCAGCAACGGCGTTGGTATCGACAGCCGCCGGTGCGGCGTTCGTCGGTTCGGTCAAGAGAGGCTGCGATTCGGGAACACTGTTGGTCGTCATCGGCGTTTCAGTCTCCGCTGAAGGCGCAGCGTTGGTCGCCAAATTGCCGGATGCCGCCTGGTTCAGATACATCGCGGCAACAAAAGCATAGGCGTTCGTCGGGGCTTCGATCTGCATCCAGTCGTTTTTTGTGATGATTTCGGAAACGGGCGTGCCCCGTTCGATGACGCCGAGAACACTGTAATCTTCGCTCGGACCGGCGCGCAGATTTAATTTTTTCGGCAGGACAACCTTGTTAGTCGCGTCAATGAAGCCGGCGCGAACCCAGACTTTGACGGTGACGGGCAATGCGATTTTGGCCCACTGCGCAGGCTCGTCTGACTTGTGCTTGTCGAGATTAATCTGGTCGAGAACGGTCACAGTGTCACCCTTGGAGATGTGCGCGATGAACTCGCCCCTGAGGCCTGCCTGTCCTCGCACGTTGAGATTGGTCACGGCGACTTCCGCCGGACCGGGCACCAGAGTGACGGTGGGCTCGACGAGCTTTTTAGGCGCAACAGCACGCTTGTGCTTGACTGGTTTTGGCGCGGGCGCGCTCGTATCAACAGCGGCAGGCGCGGGTGTGGTCTCCGCCGCAGGCGAAGTCACCGGCGCGGGGATCGGCGGCAAAGTGTTTGTGTCCTGTGCGATTGCGCTTGCCGCAATCATCGTTCCTAAAACCAGCCAGCAATTCGTTTTCATGATTCCAACAGTAAAGTTTTTATTTCCGCTTCTGTCAATGTCCGCCATTTGCCCAGTTTCAACTCGCCCAGCTTTATTTTTCCAATCTGCACCCGTTGCAATTTTTTCACCGAAACATTTTGCGATTCAAACATCCGCCGTACCTCGCGGTTTTTGCCCTCGGCCAGCTCCAGTTCCACCACGCTCTTCGCATTGCTGCTGCCCATGATCCGCGCCTTTTCCGCCTTCAACCGCTCGCCGCCATGAAAAATGCCGCGCGTGAATTCCGCAAGCATTGCCGGCTCCACCTTGCCTTCGACCGTCGCAATGTATTTTTTGCGGACACCGTAACGCGGATGCGTCAGGCGCAACGCGAATTGTCCATCATTCGTCAGAAAAATCAATCCTTCGCTGTTGAAATCCAGACGGCCGACGGAATTCACGATTTGCCATTCCTTTGGCAACAATTGGTAAATCGTCGGACGGCCCAGTTCATCGGCGTGCGAACAGACGCAGCCTGGCGGTTTGTTCAGGGCAATGTAAAGCTTGCGCCGGGCGCGGATGATCTTGCCGTCCAGCATCACCTCGTCGCGTTCGGGATCAACCTTCGTGCCGAGAAGTAGCACGAACCGGCCGTTGACGCGGACTTTGCCCTCCAAAATCAGTTTTTCCCCCGCGCGGCGCGAAGCCACGCCGGCATCCGCGAGAAATTTTTGCAAACGAACGTTCAAAGTGCGGAGCGCGGAGCGCGAAGTGCGGAATCAAGCATCGCACGGCGATTCATTCCGCGCTCCACACCCCGAATGCCGCATTAATCACGCTTCCGGCTTCGTCTTTCGCAGACCCGTGATGCGGTCGCCAGCTTTGCGCTGGCCGCGCTTTTCAAGGAGCGCCGTGCGCTCGAAACGCTTGAGGACATTGCGCTTGCCGCCCAGGGTGGACGCCGCGCGGAGACTGCGATGCTGTGACATAAATTTTCTTTGGTTAAATTTCCAGTAAAAACGAGTGGTCAGGATAACAAATAAAATTCTTCCCGCAATGACGAATTTACCACTTCAATTCCTGCAACCGGCGAGCGACCTCTTCGGCATTCGCTCGACTATTGAACGCGCTAATGCGGAAATAACCTTCGCCCTTCGAGCCGAAGCCGGAACCGGGCGTGATGACAACGTTCGCATCGTTCAAAATTTTGTCGAATGCCTGCCAGCTCGTAACACCTTTGGGCGTACGCACCCAGATATATGGAGCGTTCACGCCGCCGAACACTTTCAGCCCGGCCTTCTTCGCGCCTTTGCGCAAAACTTCCGCGTTGCCGAGATAATGGGTGATGAGCGACTGCACTTGCGCGTTGCCTTCGGGCGAATACAAGGATTCCGCCGCGCGCTGAACAATGTAGCTCACGCCGTTGAACTTCGTCGTCATGCGGCGATTCCAGAGTTGATGCAGCGGTTTGAATTCGCCGCTTTTCGTCTGCGCGTTGAGCGATTTCGGAACGACCGTGTAGGCGCAGCGCACGCCGGTGAAACCGCCGTTCTTTGAGCAACTGCGGAATTCGATGGCGCACTCGCGCGCGCCGGGAATTTCGTAAATTGAATGCGGCAAATTTGCGTCGGTGATATAAGCCTCGTAGGCAGCGTCGAATAAAATGACGGACTTGTGCTCCAGGGCGTACTTCACCCACGCCTCAAGCTGCTCACGCGAGGCCGCCGCGCCGGTCGGATTGTTTGGCGAGCAGAGATAAATCACGTCAACATGCTTCTTTGGCGGTTCGGGAATAAAATTATTGGCCGGCTTGCAGGGCAGATAAACCAGCTTGGCGTAAGCGCCGGCCTCGTTTGCCTCGCCGGTGTGCCCGGCCATGACATTCGTATCCACATAAACCGGATAAACCGGATCGCTGATGGCGATCTTGTTTTTCGCCCCGAGGATGTCGAGAATGTTGCCGGTGTCGCATTTCGAACCGTCGCTGACAAAAATTTCGTCATCGGCAATTTCAATTCCACGGTCGCGGAAATCATTTTTTCCAATCGCGGAGCGCAGCCATTCGTAGCCCTGCTCCGGACCGTAGCCTTTGAACGTCTCGCGCGCAGCCATTTCGTCCACGGCCTTGTGCAGCGCAGCGATTACAGCGGGCGGCAGCGGTTCCGTCACGTCGCCGATACCACAACGGATAAGGCGTTTGGCGGCTTCAGGATTCTGGTCGCAAAAAACCTTCACGCGCCGGCCGATTTCAGGGAATAGGTAGCCGGCCTTCAGTTTCAAAAAATTGTCATTTAGGTATGCCATGGTTGGGATGAACGCTAACGGAATAAATCAAGCAAATCAATTTTTGTTGTAGCGTCGGACCTTTGCAGATCGATATGGCGCGAAGCAGCTACAATAGAAATCCCGCGAGCGAGGCGGTCATATAGGCGGCGAGCAACCCCCCGATCATCGCGCGAAAACCGATTTTGGCCATTTCGCTGCGGCGTTCCGGTGCGAGCGAGCCGATGCCGCCGACCTGGATGGCGATGCTGGAAAAATTCGCAAAGCCGCACAGCGCATAAGTTGCAATCGTGAAACTGCGCGGATCGAGCGCTAGTGTTTTCGCGTTCGTTGTGAGGTCGAGATATCCGACAAATTCATTCAGCACGATGCGTTCTCCCAAAATTTGCCCGACACTTAGGCAATCCTGCATCGGCACGCCCATCAAAAAGGCGAACGGCGCGTTGACCCAGCCGAAAATGTTTTGCAGCGTCGCCGGGTGCGTGGCACCCATATGAATTTGCGGCCAAGTGACGATGTAATTCGCCAGCGCAATCATGGCAATGAACGCGATGAGCATGGCCACGACGTTCAGCGAAAGCTGAAAGCCGTCGCCCGCGCCGCGGCAGATGGCATCAATGGAATTCGCCGTAGTGCGCGGGACGGTTGCAGGCATGGTCGCTGCGGTTTCGCTTTGCTGCGTTTCCGGCAAAAGAATTTTTGCGATCATCAGCGCGGCGGGACAATTCAACACGGACGCGGTAAGCAGATGCCCCGCAGTGTTCGGATAGCCCGCGCGCATTCCCATTGCGGCATAAACCGCCGCAACACCGCCGGCGATGTGCGCCATGCCGCAGACCATGATGGTCATGATTTCGCTGCGCGTCATTCGCGGAACGTAGGGCCGGATCATTAATGGCGCCTCGGTCTGGCCCATGAAAATATTCGCGCAGGCGGAAAGCGTTTCGCTTCCGCTTGTTCGCATGATCTTGCGCATCACCCAAGCGGCGGCATGGACGACTTTTTGCAAGACGCCCCAGTGATACAACAGCGACGAAATGGCTGCGACAATGATGATCGTGCCCGTGACGAGAATGGCGAAAATGACGGAATTCTCCGGCCCAAATTTTTCCGCGAGCAAGTCACTGTCCGCAAGCGGGCCAAAAACGAATTTGCAGCCTTCGTTGGAAAACTGGATGAGTTTTTGGACAACTTTGCCGGCGAACATGAAAAAATCCTCACCCCAAGGCGTTTTTAAAATCAGCAGCGCAAGCGTGAATTGCAGACCGATTCCCCAGAGCACCGTGCGCCACGGAAAAAGTTTCCGGTTGTAGGAAATGGTCCACGCGGCGGCGATCATCACGAGCCAGCCGAGAAAGCTGATGAGCTTGAGTTCCATTATTTCTTACACACGATTTTGCAGGCTTCCTTGTAAATGTGCGGATGCAAAATGCCGACAAAGGGAAGATTGCGATAACGTTCTGCAAAATCAAGCCCGTAGCCGACGACAAAAAAATCCGGCACCGCAAAACCGACGTAATCGGCCCTGATTTTTTCCACACGGCGGCTTGGCTTGTCGAGCAGCACGCACACTTTTATCCGTCGCGGCTTGAGCGCACGGAGCTTCGGCAGCACGCGGCTCATGGTCTTGCCGGTGTCCAAAATGTCGTCCACGAGCAAAACGTCGCGACCGCGCACATCAAGGCGCAATTCTTTGGTGAATACCAACTCGCCCGATTCCGTGCCGGCGCCGTAGCTGGAAACACCGATGAAATCAAGGCGCAGCGGAAGATTCAAGTGGCGGATCAAATCGGCGAGAAACATCACCGTGCCGCTCAAGAGCGAGACAACAACCGTTTCGCGCCCGCGAAAATCGCGCTCAATTTCGCCCGCAAGGATTTTCACGCGCCGCGCAAGCTGTTCCTCGGTAATCAAAACGCGTTCAACTTCCTTGCGCCAATTCCCGGAAATTCCAGCTTTTGATTTTTTTGTTTTGAGCTTCAAGAATTTAAGCCCGCTGCTGGAACCGCTTTCAGCGCGGCGGACATTTGCCGCACAAGCCAGTCGGCTTCCGGTTTGTTGCCGAGATGTTTTGCCAGCGTGAATTCCTGACCGTCACGCGCGCGGATTTTCAAATCGTAATAAACCGTGTGTCCGACATTCGCTCCGATCTCCGTAGCGAAGTTCGCCACGTCCGATGATTTGATCGAACGCCGTTTTTTGAAATGGAACCATGCAGTTTCAATTTTGACGCACACAGCCGAGACCACGACTTGGCTGCGGTGAAACCATAGGTTGACCAAAAAAATCGTCATCAGCAAATCCGCTGCGCCGGCACCGAGCGGCAAAAGCGGCGGCACACGGTTGCAAATCAAAAGAATGATGACACTTGTCCACACCAGCCAGATAGCCGTCGCACCGGCGACAAAGCCGGGATTACGCCCTGCGGGAAAGATGAATTCCTTCCCTTCCGGCAGATCATTGACCTGGATTTTTGACCGGATTTGTTTCCGCATTTCGTCGAGCGACATTTGGAATGGCAAAGTCGGGTCGTCGGAAATTTGCAGCGGCTCAGGCAGTTTGAAAACAGGCACTTCAAACGCTGCGTCAAAATTCGGCCCGCGCAATTTCGCCGAGGCTTCCAGTTTCCATTGTATTCCATCGCCGAAAGCCGGAGTTGATGCGGGCAGATTGTCAGGCAATTTGAAATAAATCGGTATGCAAGTGGCGTTCAAGTCGGCTTGCGGCAGATCGGCACGCAGCCATTTTTCGTCCTGCCAGAGAATTTTTTCCGTCTTTTGAGGATTGTTAGACTTGCCGGTTGTCGTGCAGCGGACACAGCGCAAACGCAGGTGTAATCCGTGCTGTGGCTTTAATTTTGCCCTGACCGTAATCTTGCCTTGGAGTGTGCCACCGAGCGCGGCGGGAACGGCGGCCATTTCAAATATTCCGCTGCCAAATTTGCGCCATGAGAGCGTCGTGTTCAACGTGAAAAAAATCAGGGCGAGGCTGATTACCATCAATGCGATGAGCGCGCCGTGATTGCCCGGCGGAATGATGAAAAGTGAAATCGCGCCGGAAATGCCGCACCAAAACGCGACGAATATCCAAAGCAGCAGAACGGGTTTGCGCAAGGAAGAAGCAATCCGGCCACTTGCCCAGTCCTTCCGCTTGAGCCAAGGTTTTTCATCGTCCGATTTTAAAGTGCTGGTTTGAATCGCGTGTTTTTTTGCGCTGATGCCGAAAATGAGGGCGATGAGCCCGCCGCAAACGACTGCTGCAAACAAAGACCCCCTGGCCATTTTTGATTCCATTCTAAATCCGCTGCCGATTTCGTCGTGCAGGAACGACACGATTGCAACAACCCCCATCAGCGCGAATGGCAGCGACAAAAGCATGGCGCGCTGGCGGGCGGCTTTTGGGTCCGACGGCGCGGAAGAATCCTCCTTAAAAATCCAGTTTTTCATCACAAATCAAAATGTTTTGCATTCAGCAATGCCTCAAGATTATCGAGGCAAAGCTGCGACCACGTTTCCATCTGCTCGCGCTTGGCCTTCAGTTCTTCAATCGGCACAAATTCAACCTGCGTGATGACCTGTTCGTTTTTCTTCACCTTGTCCGGTGTGCGGAACAGCAGATGAACGATGCCAAAATGCACCCGGCCAACTTCAGTGGAATCGTCATTGATCAGGCCGACGGGTTTTGCGTCGAAAACGCCTTGAACAGAAAGCTCCTCGCGCACCTCACGCTCGACAGCGTCTTGAAACGCCTGCATTCCGTCTGCAAACAGCGAGTGGTCTTCGTCATTGATGTGTCCGCCGATGCCGATGGAACCTTTGGCGACCAACCGCTGCTCGCCGGCCTTCTTGCCGCGAACATAATGGAGGATGTTTTTCCCATCAGTCACCACGACGTATGGAATAATCTGTTTGAAATCTGGATTGGTTTCAGCCAGGGCGCGCGGCTGGAAGCTGTTGTTATTTTTGTCAAGGATTGCGGGCAGATAGCGGCCAACGTCTGCGCTGAATCCTTGAAAAACACCAAGCCGCTCAAAAAGCGAGCGGGGAAAAACGAGAACCTTTTCGTCTGCGACAGCCATAATCAATTGAGATTACAGAAGCTGGAAGTTGGAAGCCAGAATTTAGAAGCGGGAAATTATTCCGCCGCCCCAGCTTACAACTCCTCATTTTACGCTTTGAACTTAGCGCACAAACGCCTATAAAAACCTGATGCCAACGCTTCTAGCCAACGGCGGACCGGTGATCTGGTTGATTTTGATCGCCGCAGCCATCGCCATCGCCGTGTTCATCGAACGCGCGCTGCACTGCCACCGGGCACAGATCAATTCCACCGAATTTCTCAACGGCGTGCGCAACGTGCTCAAGCGTGAAAATGTCGTCGAGGCCATTTCCATCTGCGACGCCACGCCCGGCCCGGTCGCTCGGCTGGTCAAAACCGCGATCCTCAACCGCGACAAAGGCCGCGAGCGTGTGCGCGAAGCCGTCGAGGAAGCCGGTCTGACCGAAGTGCCGCTGCTCGAGGAAAAATTAAACCTGCTCGCGACCATCGCGCAAATCGCTCCGCTGCTCGGCCTGCTCGGTACGATTATCGGTTTCATGGATGTTTTCAAAGGATTGCAAGCCGACGGTCTTTACGCGCACCTCAGCGGCGACCACTCGCTGGCGGATGGCATCTGGCATGCACTCATTTGTGCGGCGGGGGGCATCGCCGTGGCGATTTTCGCACATGCCGGATACAATTACCTCGTCAGCCGCGTCAACAAAATCGTCCTCGACATGGAACGCGTCTCCGGTGAAATCGTCAACATCGTCACCGAGAACGGCAACGGCAAACCCTCATGAAATTTCCGCGCAACACCCGGTTGCTGCGCAGCCCGTTTGATGTTGCGCCGTTCGCCACCGTCCTTTTTCTGCTCGTGATTTTTCTGATGCTCGGCGCACTGCTGCCGGTGCAGGGATTGCATGTGGAACTGCAACCGCCAACCGCCAGCGATTTGCCCGGCACGGACAAACCGAGCGTGGCGGTGGCCATTGATTCCAGCGGACGGTTTTATTTTGCAAACAAAATCATTGCAGAGAATGAATTGAGCAATGACCTGGCCGCCGCCGCGAAAAATTCCCGCGAACCGCTCACGCTTGTCATCCACGCCGACAAATCCGTGACTTACGAACAGCTTGTCCGCCTGACCATGGTCGCGCGCGAAGCGGGCATCCGAGACGTGCTGCTCGCCACGCTGCCGCGCGTCATCAGCACGCCCGACCAGCCATGAACGAGGCGCCGGCAAATTCACCCGCATTGGAACTTGGCGATGGGCTTGCCGGGCCGAAACATCGAGGTGAAGGCTGGTCGCAGAAAAAATGGCTGACGTTGGTCGCAGTCATTTTCGCCGCGCACGTCGCAATCATTTTTGCGCTTGGCGAAAGAAAACCCGTTTCCCCGCGCGCCATCTCGAATGTTCCTTCGCTCAAAATTGCGGGCGATTCCGACGAACTGATCGCGCTGACCGACCCTACGCTTTTTGCCCTGCCCCATCTTGAAGGGTTTGCCGGCCCGGCGTGGCTCGAACCGCCGCGCGTCCAGTTTCACCGTCAGGACTGGACCGAGCAGCCGCGCTGGCTTCCGTTGTCCGGCGAAACCCTGGGCGCCACGTTTCAACAATTCATGCAGACCAATTTATTTGCGGGCCGCGCGCTCGACTTCAAGCCGGAGGCAAAATTAAGCGAACCGCCTGCGGTCAAACCCGAGCTTGCGCAAAACTCCACGATGCAGGTCGAAGGGGAATTTGCGCAGCGGCGTTTGATCAATCAGGTCAACCTGCCGTCGCTTCAATACAACGACGTGGTTTCGGCGAGCCATGTTCAGGTGCTCGTGGACGCGGCGGGCGATGTGGCTTCAACCGTGCTGCTGGAATCGTCCGGTTACAAAGATGCCGACGACAAGGCGCTCGAACTGGCCCGCACCGCGCGTTTCACGCCGTCGTCGCAATTGACACTGGAGAATTTAATTTTCAACTGGCGCACGGTTCCGCTCGCGGCCACCAACCTGCCCGCCACAACGCCATAAATGTCTGCTGCCACGCTCATCGTGATCTATGTTGCCGTGCTGCTGGGCGGGCTCATCGGCCTGTGGGTTTATTCGGAAATGCGCCGGCACCGCTTCGGCCCGGCGCACACGGAAGACCGGATTTTCCGCTGTTCGAAATGCGGTTTCGTTTACACGGATGACCCGGATGTGGACCGCTCCCGTTGTTTGCATTGCGGCAAACTGAACGACCCGATTGTATTTTAGAAACGGGTCAGCAGTCAGTGGTTGGTGGTCAGCAGCTATTCATCATTGTGATTGCCACCAATTGATTTCAAGTAAGCGTTAAGCTGTGGGGCAAGGTTGTCCACCAGCGGTTTGAGCTTTTTCACGTCGGCAGGTGTGAGAAGGTTTCTTTTGAAGGCACGTCGGAGGAAATGCTGCGTCTCGTTCAACGAGCCTCGTGCAATCTTCACAAAACGCCGGTTGTCTTGAAAATTGTGGCAGCCCGTTCCTTCGGCAATGTTCGCGCCAACGCTGTCGGCACTACGAACGATTTGTCTGCCGACGGTGTCTTTGGCAAATGTGTCCCATCGGCTTACAATTTTCCAAATCTCATCGGCCAGTTCCTCGGACAATTTGTAGACACGAAGCTTTTCGAAATTTGTCCTGCTCATGATTTTCGACACTACTGACTACTGACCACCGACGACTGACTAATTTCCGGTCTTCAACTCCACCACGTCGTGTGGGGCGGCTTCGCGCATGCCGGCGGGACTGACCCGGATGTAACGCGCCTTGGTACGGAGTTGGGCGAGGTTCGCCGCGCCGAGATAACCCATGCCGCTCTGGATGCCGCCGATGAGCTGCGCCAGCACGCGGTCCACCGAACCGCACGCTTCCTTGAGCGCCTCGACACCTTCGGGCGCGACCTTCTGCGCCGGATTTTTATCGTGACCATAACGCGCCGCCGACCCGGCCTTCATCGCCGCATAACTGCCCATGCCGCGATATTGTTTGTAAAGTTTGCCGCTGATTTCCACCACGTCGCCAGGTGCCTCGTTGCAACCGGCGAAAATCCCGCCGCAAATCACCGCCTGCGATAGTGTCAACGCCTTCACGATGTCGCCGGATTTCGTGATGCCGCCGTCTGCCAAAACCGTCACCTTTTTCTTCGCCGCCGCGCGCGAACAAACGTAAAGCGCCGTCATTTGCGGAATGCCAACTCCCGCAACCATCCGCGTCGTGCAAATCGAACCCGGCCCCTGCCCCACCTTGATGGCATCCGCGCCGCAGTCGGCCAGAAATTCCACGCCCGACGCGCTGGTGACATTGCCCGCGATGAGCGGCAGTTTTGGAAATGCGTCGCGCAACACCTTCACCGTGTCGCCCACGCCCTTTGTGTGGCCGTGCGCGGTGGAAACGGCGATGACATCCACGCCGCGTTCGACGAGGCCGCCGACATGCTCAAGAATTCTTTTTTTGTCCAGCTCGCCGAACGCATTGCGCGTGGCCGAGACCGCCGCGCCGCAGATGAGATGGAAATTCGCATCGCGCGCGGGCTTGAACTGCGCCGCGCGTTCCAGCGTGATGCGCTCCACGTCGCTCAACGTGATCAGCCCGCACAATTTGTCCTTGTCGTCCACCACGAGCAGCTTGTGGATGCCGAGATGCTCGGTGAAAAACTTGTCGGCGCGCGCAATCGGGTCCTTGCCCAGTTCCTTTTGCACGATGGTGTGGACCTGCGAGCGCGGCGTGAGCGCCTCCGAAACCTTCAGCTTCGCGTAACGCGGCTTGACGACGTGGCCGGACAGCAGCCCGACCAGCTTTCCTATTTCGTCAACCACCGGGAAGGTTCCGAACGCGAATTTCTTCTGCTCAATGATGGCCAGCACGTCGCCGATGAATTGTTCCGGCGAAACCTTGATCGGTTCCTGGATCAAACCGTGGACGTGGTTCTTCACGCGGCTGACCTCGGAGATCTGCTGCCGCTCCGGCATGTTGTAATGGATGAGGCCCAGGCCGCCGTTGAGCGCCATCGCGATGGCCATGCGCGATTCCGTCACCGTGTCCATGTCCGACGAGATGGCGGGGATGTGCAGATGCAGATTATCCGCGAGCCGCGTGTCCAGCTGCGTGTCGCGCGGGAGGATTTCGGAATAGAGCGTCGCGAGCGTGATGTCGTCGAACGTCAGGCCGATCTTGTTGTTTGCGGGGAAAAACTTGTCCGCCGGTTGATAGAACGGATTGTCGAAGCTGGAATTGCGCGTTGCTGCCATGTCGGAAAATGCCTGCGCACGGGAGTCTTTGGCAAGAAAAATTTCGCGGCGCAGGCCTGACGCGCAATCGAATTCCGAAATTTTCGAGGCGGTCTGGTGGAACGGCGGCGACAAATCTTTGCCCGTCGGGAAATTTGACCTGGCGTTCGCGCCGTCGGTGAATGAGTTCAACGGGCGGAGCACGGTGCAATTAAAGGTGCTGGACTGGCGGGCAGGCGGGGAATAATTGCCGGTGCGTAACATCCGTCAGCGCGCAAGCCAGGGCGATTGGGCCGAGCAGTAGCCGCAAGGTGGTGAGCGCGAATGGAACGTGGCGTTTCATGGTTGTTTGCGAATCACTCTGAAATTCTAAACTTCTTTCATCCTCATGGAAAGAATCAGCCATCGGTGAACGAGTTCAACGGGCGGCGCACGGTGCAGTTAAAGGTGCTGGACTGGCGGGCGGGGAATAAATTTCTAACCAATCCGCCGCCAACTGCGAAGTTCCTTCGCCAAATTACCGAAGCCGTTCGGAAAAGCCCGTTCCAATGCGGATAAATCTTTGGCTGCTTCATGTGCGGCCTCGGTCATCTTCTGTGTCATCAACTCAAGAGAACGAAAATCCGAGCCGTAAAGCTGTTTCTTCAATTCCAATTTAGAATAAGGTTCGCGTTTTTCAATAAGACCTTTTTCCCAGGCGGCTTCACAGATTTGTAAATTGGATTTGCAGAGCCACCAAGCTTCAATTGCCGGGGCTGCCACGCCAACGGCAATTTTTAGCGGAACACGCCCGGACACCGGCTTCAATTGTTGCTGGCAACGCTGCACCAACTCACGAAAATCTCGCAGCCGGTTTTTCGGCTCGTCGCCTGAGAGATAAGTATGATTGGAATCCACCACCACGATCAGGCCTTCGGCGTCAGTGTGATAATGGAGTTGTCTAGCGACGACCGGAAAGATGTTTCGCACCGCAGGCCAGCCACGGCTTTGCAGCGAAAGAGCGGGAGGGGCTGTTGTGGCGACTCCCAGAATCGCGTCCACGAGAATTCTTAACGCCGATTCATCAGCGGATGATTCGCTCAAGATCGCGACTCGCATCAAGCCGCAACGGGCACACCGCCCAAGACGCCGCTATACCAGACCTCGCCCAGCGGCGCGTCGCCGATAAGTTCGCGCAATTCCTTGTCGTCGCTCAAATTCTTGAACGTCGCTGTGCCATCCGATTTTTTCTCGGCGATGATGACTTGTTCAGGATGGTCTTTGAACAAATCGAGGAAGAACGGTGAATGGGTTGTGACAACAACTTGCACCGGCGCACGCTTGATTCCGAAATCGGTCGGAAAACTCAAGCGATATAACGCATCCCGCAATTCGCGCAAGAGACGCGGATGTAGGCCACGGTCAGGCTCTTCTAAACCAACAATCAAAGGCGTCGTTGGCTGATGAACGATAGTCAAAAGTGCTAACGCAAGCAAAGTTCCCTCGCTGGCTTGTGATGCATGGATATGTTTCCGTGTGGCTTTTTGCCGAAAGGTGATTTGACGATATCCGTTTTGATCGTTGTCAAAGCCAACACTGTCGTATTCTGGAATCCAGCGTTGGAACTCCGCGCGGAGATTGTTATAGGCGTCTTCATCCTTATCGCGCAAGTGAGTAAGTGCACCCGCGAGGTTTTTGCCATCGCGGTTCAAAGTGGTTACATTTCTGGCATCCACGGATTGTCCCAATGAAGAAGATTCTAGCGAAAATATTTTGAATCGTTCAAAGACAGGCTTCAACCTTGAATTTGGATTTGGCGCTGTAGAAGGATTAACTTGATTTCCATTTATGGCGAGGTGTTCGTATTGTCTGACTGCGGCGTCACGCGCTTGTTGGTAATTCAAGCCTGAAATTTTTCGTTGCTCCATGTCTTGGAAGGCTGATTCCGGCATAAGAACTTTATCATTCGCTTTTCCAGCAACATAAATACGCCGGGTATCCGAGTAGAAAGTAATACCACCTTGTTCGATTGAATCCCCGCCTTCAAATTCTGTAATAGTTATACTGATTTCATTTTGTGCAGCACCCAAAGTGGCAGCTTTTTGATAATCAATTCGATGTGGTTCGGCGAGTGCTTCGAGTCCTTGTAGCACAGAACTTTTCCCGCTGCCGTTTGGGCCAACAATAACATTAAACGCGCCGAGTTTAACTTCGGCGTTTTTCAACGCTTTAAAATTTTGAAATCGGACTTGCGTAATCATAACCGGCAATCGTTTTTCTGCTGCAAAGTAGATTACACCAATAACACCCCATTGTGGCAAAATAAAAATTGCAATTGGATTGAGCGAATGTGAGAAGCGGCCTCCGTTTCCGAAGGCCGCTTGCGAATCTTAATTTGATTTATCAAGGCACGGTTATCTGCACGGTGTCGCTGGGCGCGGCCTGGCCGGCGTCGTTGGCGGCGATGACGAAGATTTTCAACAGCTTGCCGCTGGGCTGGCCGGTGAGCGTGGCGTCGCACTCGGTCACGGTGGTGATGTTGACGGGTATGGGGTCCACGCCGTCAATCTGTTTATACACGCGGAAGCGGGTGGCGCGGGAGGGATTGCTCCAGTGCGCCAGCACGGTGCCCGCCTGCCCGGCCACGAGCACCAGGCCGTCCACCGAATCGGGCAGGTTGGTGGCGCCGGGTTCGTTCAGGCCAAAGGCCAGCCACAGCGGGTCGGTGGCGTCCAGCAACTGGCCGAGTTCGCTGATGAGTCCCATCATGCGGTCGCGCAGGGTCTGCTCGGCGGCGTCGCGCAGGATTTTTTTCCTGGCGGCATCGGTGTTGCCGTCCGCCGCCGCCACGCGAGCGGTGGAAAGCGCGGTGAAGAGCGTGCCGGCCAGCGCGGAGGTGACGATGATCTTGGGGGTGTTGACCTCCATGCCGGGGTTGGCCTTGAAAAAGTTTTTGAGCGATTGCAGCAATGCCTGGCGTTTGGATTGTGTGGTGGGCACGGCGGTGGACTGGTCGGGAAAGCCGGTGGCAGCCCAGGACTGGCTCCAGCCTTCGCCATAATTGGCCACGAGCACGCGGCGCGCGGAACCGATGAAGGCTTTGCCGTTGGAATCCGCCACGGTCACGGCGGTGCTAAAGTCGGTCTTGGCGCTCAACGCGGTCTTGAAGTCGCCTTGGGCGCTGATGCAGGCGTCCAGGTCGGTGCGCATGTCCACTTCCGTGTTTTGTTTGAGGCCGATGGTCACCTCGTGATTATGACAGCCGTCGGTCATGTCTTCAGCCAGGGTGAAGAGATCATCGATCGGATCGGGGAGTCTATTTGATGCCATATAATTTAGGGGATGGGAGTTAGGATTGAGTGTTTAGGAGGAAAATGGGCGTTTTTGGTGAAAACGACGGTCTTTT
>Ga0302265_1001010_pt1 | contig 17674 bp, 27 predicted proteins | sample III_Bog_E1_1_FD_194556 | JGI IMG/M metagenome (GOLD analysis project Ga0302265, IMG submission 194556) | Peat permafrost microbial communities from Stordalen Mire near Abisko, Sweden - III_Bog_E1_1 | ecosystem: Environmental > Terrestrial > Soil > Wetlands > Peat | place: Sweden: Abisko...
GGCATCTTGCCAATCACGATCATCGCTCAGATCCATGCAATCCCACTCTGCGCGGTTTAGATCATACGCCTTACCATAGAAGAATTCCTTCACCATTTCAAGACCGTACTTGGTGCAAAAATCCTTCATTTGAGGCCAAGACAATTCAATCTGTTGGCCATCAACATTTCGAGAAGTTACCCGATAGACAACAAACTTCTGTTGACCGGGGAAGCAACCATAATGATACGCCTTGCCACCAACACCAGCCTGAATTGGCTCTCCAGACTCAGTGTATCCAACAATCTCCCCATAAATCGAGTAAGACTTAGGAATGCTAGGAATAACATCCTTGGCAGTTCGGCCCCATACATCGTCAGTGTAGAAATGCTTGTTGCCACTCTTGTCAATACCATTCACATTCTTGATGACAGTTCGAGAACTATACATGGTGCCATACTCTTCCGTCTGAATCTTTACTCCAAGGAAGGAAAGAATCTTTTCGACAATATTCAGTTCACGCTTCACAAGAAGGTTTGAAAAAACAGCACTGGTTCCATGCCACTTCGAACTTACGGCAATAGTGGTATCCTTCTTGATACGATGAAGATTGCGGCGAAGTTGTTCAGAATCATAATGCAAAGCAAACTGATTATCAACAATTACATCCTTGATATTCTTGGTCTTGGCCCGTAGCTTCTTCGCACCCGGCTCATTCACAGCCTTGATGGAATACTTACGGCAAATCTCGTCCTTGCCAATGGTATCAAAAACATCACCAATTTGCAAATCATCAAGATTGATCTTGAGATAGTTCAGCGAAGTCAGAGGAATGAAAAAGCCTTCACTCTTGTTACCGCGAAACTTTGCACACTTGATTCGACGCGATTGATCGAAATAACCAGCCTTGGTGGAATCAACATTTCCATATTCCGCCTTACGATACAGGTTATTGTTGGAAACAAACTCATGGGAAAGCTGAGTTTCAAGTGGAAAGAATAGTCCCTTGGCGCCGACCTTTACATCCTTACTAACGATTACACTATTGCCAAAGATAATGCAAGATACCACATTATCACAATTTTCCAGAGGAACAATCTTCTCCAGAGACACTACTACCGCAGTGTAATTCGGATTCTTTACAGAGTAATTCATTATTTTTCCTTCCTGATTTTTGTTACTCTTGAAGTGTAACAAAGTAACTGAGGTTTGTCAATGGATAAGTTCTACAAAAAGTTTGGTTTCTAGAACTGGATTCGAACCAATATAGTTTCCTCCAAGGGGAAATGTCCTACCATTAGACGATCTAGAAGCGATTCATGTTTTGACTTTCTCTCACTTGACGAGAATACCAAAGATTGTGTTGGTTGTCAAGGAAAATGTTTTGGTGGATTCGGTGGGAGTCGAACCCACAACCTCTCGGTTAAAAGCCGCTTGCTCTACCAATTGAGCTACGAATCCGTTTCTGTTTCTTTTTAATTCTACCAAAGATTGAGTTGTTTGTCAAGGGAAATGTTTGCGATCTTTGGTCGGGAAGACAGGATTCGAACCTGCGTCGTCTTGTTCCCAAAACAAGTGCCTGAGCCACTAGGCTACTTCCCGATTACTATTCTTATTTAGTTTTTTTAGATTTCTTTTCGGCAATCCAGCAAAATGGAGTGCTAAGCACCATAACAACTAGCCACAAAAGATACAGGATAATCGATATGCTATACACTACCCCACATATCAACGCGATGATACCTGTAATGAGCACTGGTGCTAAAATTATTAGCGCAATGGCAAGCAATACTCCGATTACAAATGAGGTAAATGCCATGTCTCTCCATTTCTTTTTAATTCTACCAAAGATTGAACCATTTGTCAAGGAAAATGTTTTTGGCAGGAGAGCGGATGATCGAAATCAGAAGTATGGCTTTGGAGGCCATCAGTTTGCCACTTAGCTTACTCTCCTACGTTTGGAGCGGAAAGTCGGACTTGAACCGACAACCTATGGTTTGGAAAACCATTGCTCTACCAATTGAGCTATTCCCGCGTCACTTTGCGATTACTATTCTTATTTAGTTTTTTTAGATTTCTTTTCGGCAATCCAGCAAAATGGAGTGCTAAGCACCATAAAACCTAGCCACAAAATATATAGGATAAACGATATGCTATACACTACCCCACATATCAACGCGATGATACCTGTAATGAGCACTGGTGCTCAAATTATTAGCGCAATGGCAAGCAATACTCCGATTAAAATTGAAATAACTGTCATGTCTCTCCATTTCTTTTTAATTCTACCAAAGATTGAGTTGTTTGTCAAGGGAAATGTTTGGTGCGTCTAGAAGGATTCGAACCTCCGGCCTTTTCGTTCGTAGCGAAACGCTCTGTCCAACTGAGCTATAGACGCATTATTAACTGCTCAATATACCTTAAATATCCATTGCTTCGTTATCTTAGCCTTCGGAAAAATCTTGATCATCATATCTCCAAGAAATCCGAGTGTATACACAAAAACAGTTACCAAAATATTCATTACCAATGTGAAAACAGTTCCCAAAATAGCCAAAATAATGGGTGCGCAAATTACTCCAACAGCCACGATCAACACTGCGATAGCAAACATTCCAAATGTCATAGATACAATTCCTTTCTTTTGTTGGTTATTTGGTACTCTTTAATAATACCAAAGATTTTATTCACTGTCAAGAAAAATTAGTACATTCCTCTAATTTTGCTGGTATTTGAATCTTCATCTCTACTTACGAAATATTCATGAACAGCTTCTTTAAATCCCGGTTTATTTCCTGTGAATTGAATAAGACCCTGATAGTCATATTTGATATCGGTATCTGGATTAAAATGAAATTTCTCCAATATCTGCCAACGCGTTTCATAATTTCTATTGATTATACAGCCATGCCATTGATGCATAATTAGTTGATCAATATATCCAATATTTCCCTTGACAACTTTATATGCATTATCCATCCACACATTCATTTTGTTGATATAAGCAGGATCACAATACTTTACTTCATCCCTATTTTTTATTGATACTCCAACACAAGAATATGCAGTGTACAAATCTCCACTCCCCAAAATTGCCCAATCTGGTAATCCATGTATTCCTTCAAACGTGGCACGAGTCATACCAATAGCTCCACCCAAACTTCCCACAGGCGGACCAGTAAAAATATCGCTTCCAGATTCTGTAAGTGGTTTTGTGGCATTTTCCAATTTAGTTCGATCAGAATTGAAGTATGTATGATAACAGTATGCGAAACTTGGTCTACACCAAATAGGAACATGGGTTGCCGACATGAATGCATAACCAGAATATAATTGAATTACTGGAGTAGTTTTCAACATTTCAATTGTGGCTTTTGCCCAATCGTGGCGAGTAAAATGAAAATCACCATCCACATATGCCATATATTTCCAATCTTTAGGAAGATGTTTTACGGCAATATTGACGGCGTTTTCTTTGACCCATAGTAGATCAGTGGCATGAAGTTGAACTGTTTGGTATTCATGATGATTATTGAATTCAAAAGGCGCATTATTATACGATACTTCAACCACAACTAATTTCACATGAGAGGTATTTTTCATCTCATTGATAAATTGGGTGAATGTAGTTTTTCTATTTACAGAATTCAAGGGATTTGAATAAACAGCAATAGTGTATAAAGTATCATTTGGTTTAGAACGGTCGAAAATATCAAAAATCATTAGGACTCCTCGGAATGGCGTACCAGTATTTAGCTATCCATTCCGAAGAATCTTTTAGAAATCGCCAATAATTCCACACGAAGGACAAGTAATTTTTAAAATCTGTCCTTCATATTCACAACCAGATTGATGTTCATCAGGCATACCTCGAACTGGAATTACCTTCAGTTTTTGCTCTCGATACATTCTGACGCAAGTGGGCGAGTCATCCAACACCATTTCAATCTTATGCTTCGGAAGTTTATTGAGAATGTCCAACTTGATAAATGATGCTGGACGACGATCAGAACCATTGCGCATGAATAGATAATCGAACTTGACATTAGCAACATTACGAAGCCATGCAAGAGTCTCATGTTGAGTAGTATCTGGACGACCAGTTGAAAGAACAATGGTATGAGTTGCACTCCAACGATTCACCATATCAACAACTTCTTGATATACCGTGTCATTTGGAATACCAGCAAAATACGAATTCCAATCCTTCTTTTCCGTTTGCCGGAAATGTGCTCTATGATCTTCGTTTGCAATACAGCCGTCAAGATCACACACAATTATCTTCTTGTCTCCCCAATCGATAAATCCATTACTCAAGGCAAACTTCTGAATAATTGCTTCGCCGATCTTCTCAGATTCAGTACGAAGACGATCCCGCTCGATACACGTTGCAAGATCAGTTTCAATCTTAATTAATTCATGTTCGACTTTCTGCTCTTTGGCAAACGATTCCCAAAATTGCTTATTCTTGAAATTCACGTTGGTATCATCGACAACAACGGAATTTGAATGTTTCAACAAAACCGTTGCAATGGCTTTTTCCATTTCAACAATAATCTTCTCCCGCTTAGGAGTCCAGTTACCATTGAAAACCATTTGACGAAGCTGGTCCCGATTCACTCGACCATAATTAGAATTTTTTTCAACCATTTCCTTGGCAAGAGTGCTCTTTCCAGATGCCTGAAGTCCAGATAGTACCGTAATTTTCATAATCTCCCTCTATGATTAATATAACAAAAATTTTAAAAGTATGTCAACCCTTAAAGGGTTGGTTTGCTACAATTCCATTGAGGAGCAGATGGCACTCCCAATACTTGTTGAATGTTTGAATTATCACAGGTGGGACAAGTTGGATACTTGTCCTTCGTCTTTTGAATTTTTTCAAAAGTATGTCCACAATCATTGCATTGAAAAACAAAAATAGGCATTGTTTACTCTCCTGAGTTGTATTTATCTGGATAGCGCCGATCATCTTCTACGTCGTAAACAATGGATCGCTCAAGATCATCTAATTCCGCACCCCATCCAGAAAAGATGAAATTCGGTTCAATTCCTGTCAATTTGAAATACGCGTCGTGAACTGCTTTTCTCATTGGGCCATCCGATCCCTGTGGCAAAATTCCGGGATCAATTTCTCCAATCTTGCAACTCCAAGTTTTTAACTTACCATTCATCATTTTCGTAGTCCTCTTGTGATTGGTTCATTATATCTTCGTCGGCAGAATGCCCATAGTTCCAATGAAATACCTCGTCAAAATCATATTCTTCGTCCATTTCATATCTCCCGTAATAGTTGAACAATTTCTTCATTGGTCAATATCTCAATTGACTTGATATTGAACTTTGTTGGTATAGATTCTGTCGTCCTTGGAATAACACACTCACCAATAAAATTCACATCTACCGGTTCAGTACGAAATGCTGGTACCTCCCAAAAACTCTCGCCGTCGCGTGTAACTTTTGCATGAAAAATAAGATCGCCCTTCGTTGTTATTTTCACGTAATCGCCAATTTTAATTTTCACATTATATCTCCAAAGTTAGTTGAACAATTTCTGCATATGTTGGAATGAAAATATTGTGATATCTTCTGATTATCCTACACGGAGAATATCTCAAATTTATTTCAACTTCAACATCACTCAAAAATTTGGCAATCACTTTTCCAAGATATGTCTTGCCATCGGTATAGAAAATCATGGCAACAGTATCTCCTACATTAACATTCTGTGCTGTTGCAATTTTCATTTCATACCTCCAGTAATAGTTGAACAATTTCTTGCTTGGTCATTTTTCGATAGGATTTCACGTCAAACTTCTTCAAAATTTCCTCATCATTCGTCTCAGGAAATGGAAGATAATAGAAATCAAGATCTGCCCCACTTAAAACTGAACACTCACCCGCTCCATATCTTTCTAATCTCTTTGTTGTTTTCACACAAAACGGTTGACCATAAAAATCAACAACTTCGTAGTATTCACCAATTTTCACATTATACCTCCAAGAAATATTGAACTATCTCTTCATGGGTTGCCCTTCTAAGATGGGTTGTTCTGAACATATCCCACCCAAACGAAAAATGAACTTGTATTACTCCTTGCAGTTGGAACCAGTCAAAATCAACAATCGTTCCAAACTCGGAATAGCCGCGCCCTTCAGCAAACACAACCATTCCAAGTTTGAGTTCATCTCCCCCTTTATCCCTTATGGTCATAGACTCCCATACTCTTTCCCATGTGCAATGCAAAAGTGCAAGCTTCATCAAAGGTCTTGATATCACCCTCAAGCCGACGGTTTTCAACCGTCTCCAGAATCGTCTTAAAGGCCGCTGAGGGCTTCAATCCCATCTTGATGAGGTCATTACCCTTCAGAAAAGGCTTCGACTCAATGAGAGGCAATTGTGTAGCAATAAACCCCTCTACAAACTCGATATCTGACAGGTTTCCACTAGAACCAAGACAATCAGCACGACCAAGTTCCAACAGTTCAGAAAAGTTTGAAGTCTTGACAAACTTAACCAAAGTAGAAGTCTTCATGTCCTTAGCACAAAAAAACTTCATATGATTGAAAACATTTGAAACAACCGTTTCAACAGTTTCATTGTCAAACTTCAAACGCTGAAGAATGGTTTTAGTCTTGACTGCTCCAACCTTTTCGTGCCGGTGAAACGAAATCTTTCCATTCTCATGTACAACACGAGTCTCAGGCTTTGAAATATCATGAAACAATACCGATAGAACCAAAGACAGTGAAGCATCCTTCGGAATAAAAGTCAACATCTTCATTACATGATTGAAAACTGATCCTTCTGGATGATGTTCCTTATCTTGCTCACAAGCAATCAGATCAAGAAATTCAGGAACAAGGTACTTCATCAATTCTGAATTTACAAGCAAAGTGATGGCCTTTGTAGGATTACCAGAAGTCAACATTTTGCTTAATTCTGAATTGATCCGTTCCATCGAAATGTTCTGAATGAGATGAGCATTGTTCCGAATGGCTTCAAATGTATTCTGTTCAATTTCAAAGCCGAACCTGCTGGCAAAACGAATTGCCCGAAGCATTCTCAATGCATCTTCGTTGAAACGAGTATTTGCATTTCCAACAGCCCGAACAACTTTGTTCTGAATGTCAGAAAGACCATTGAAATAATCAATGACCTGTTCATCCTCATCCATCAACATTGCCGAAAATGTGAAATCGCGTCTAGCCAGATCTTCGACAACATTGGTAACTAAAGTAACTTGATCGGGGTGACGATTGTCGCCATCCGAAAAATACACTTCTTTGCGAAAGGTCGCAACTTCAAATGTAAAGCCATTCATCTTCACCAAAGACACTGCAAAAGCCGCTCCAACAATGGAGGTCATTTCTGGAAATACTTCTGCAACCTGCTTCGGAGTAGCCGATGTAGTCACATCAAAATCTTTTGGAGTATTGCCAAGAACAAAATCACGGACACACCCGCCAACCAGAAATGCCGAAAACCCAGCATTCTTCAGATCCTTCACGATTTGTAGAGCAGTATTCTTCATTGATCCCTCTCCTATCTTTTTAAGTATAGCAAACGGACCTTCAAAAGTCAAATTTCCATCAGATATTGTACATATTCTGTATAGGACATGCTGCATTTGATATTAGGAAACCGCGATGATCTACTACTAAATGGGACTTCAGTTCCATCGTCGATATGAATTTCAAATTCGTTATTCCAGTTCACTTGTATTTCTGTGACTGGATAGTAGTTTTTAAGGAAGTTAATATAATCTCCAACGACAATTTCTCTGTTATTTCGGTCATAGACTTTGGGCAATTTTGTATCCTTTCGTCATTTTTGAGAATATCAGTTTTTCGGCCATTACCAATGCCTCTTCTTTTGACAATGGCTTTGAATTTTTGAAACCGGTGGTCACAGTAGAATATCTCCTACCGTATTCAAAATATACGTGATATCCAGAAGCGTCAAGTTGAATTTTAACAATATACACTTTGTCAGAATTTCCTTCTCGAAAATACAAACACACATTGTCAATCACGTTCATTTTGCAGCCTTTCTCGAATTGTGTCAAATGATACTGGAGTGTAATTCCATTCTGGAACATCAACTCCCATGTCATATTGATTTTGCGATCTTGGTAATGAATTATGGCAATGCCCATGCAGATTCACATACCGACTAGGAAAACTTTTCACTGGAAAATGGGACAGAAAGAAAATTCTTCCATTATCTTTGAATTCAACTCCTCCATCAATATCTTCCCACCCAACCAATTTCTTTCCAAGTTTATCATGATTTCCGAAAATAAGAAACTTTTTCCCATTCAATCGATCAAAAATTTGTTGAGACGTTCTTAAATCTGTTTTATATGAAAAATCCCCAAGATGGTAGATGGTGTCATTCTTTGACACAACGTTATTCCAATTTTGAATAAGGGCTTCATCCATTTCTTGCGTATGTTGATATGGCCGCTGGCAAAGATGAATTATCGAACGGTGTCCAAAATGAGTGTCACTTGTAAAATATATCATGCTTCAAAACTCCATTAGAACTTGTATTAATTCTGTATTTTCTCGAACTTTTTCAATTTGATTTCGAAAGATTGAAATCCCATGCTCACATACAATTTTGTCTTTTCTAAAGGACTGTACCTTTGCCCAAAAAACTTGATCGTCCTGATGAACTCGCACAAAATCGCCAATACCCACAATGTTTCCAAGTCGATCAACACACTTCATTTTCTTTCTCAATCAAATCTCCAATAATACCTGAATCTTTTCTTCGTAGGTTAGCTTTCGAATCGACAAATATTTGTCGTAATTATTTGAAGGGCACTCATCGGTGACAGATTCAGGCAAATCGTAGCTCCATCCGTCTGCGACTAAAGATTCATCTAATGGAATAGCACGATATTTTTTGGTGAACATTTTCGATAAGCATCCGATTAACTTTCCAAATTGGTTGACAGGTATGCACAGTTGTTCCCGGTTTCTTCCAAGTAATTTCAACATAATCACCAATTTTAATAGTATTGTCCATGACTATATACTAAATCATAAAATAGTTTTTGTCAATAGAAAAAGCGAAAGAAACTACTCTTTCGCTTTTTCTATATATGCTTTTAGTTCTGGTAAATATTTGTGAATGGTTAGGTCATTCACTTCTTTTGGTTGGACTGGATTAAAATGATCCCAGTTCAATTGATAGTTTTGAATATCTGCTTTCCCCTTCATACATCGATCAACCCATTCCATTTTAGATTTTGTCTTGTAATGATTGATTCTCAAATATCTTGAACTATGAGGAGAAAATGGGCCAGTAATAGGAACGCCCAATTCATTGAAAGTTCCGTTCTCCACGGCAAAGTGATGGGGTGTTCCTAACGTTTTCACTTCTTGATTCATTCGAATGATGCTCTTGATGTGAGTATTATCATGAACATTGTCAGATACTCTCCAAGTGAATCTCTCAATTACTGGCTCAGAAGAATAATTTTCTAATCCTCCACTACCAAAACATGCCCAATTTACTCCAACTCCACAGGGATGTTTCAATTGATCAAAATATTCAGGTAACGTTTTATGAACAACTGGAAACAAAAATTCATCGCAATCGAAAAATACTGCCCAAACATCTTTCTTATTGTTCTTCTCAATAAAATCGTTATAGGCACCCAACTGTGAAGGAACGGCCATTGGCCAATCGATCACAGTTACAAAACCTTCATCCATGAATGGTTTTAGTTCCCTTTTCCATTCATCATTTGAATTATTGTTATAGAGATACATATGACTCATACCCACAATCTTATGGAAGGCTACCCATTCGCGCAGATACAATGCCTCATTTTTGAATATACAAACTCCAACAATTGGAACACTCATTACACATCCTCATCTAAAACTTCTACAACAAATTCATCAAAGTTAAATTTCATTTTTGGTAATGTTTTTGGAATTTCTCCAAAGAAGTCTGTTGCTACAGTTATATGGGGAATATATTCATCATAGTCACTCGTGGCTCCAAACTCCATACAAGTAGAATTCAATTTCACAATTTCAAAACTTTTCAACTTGATTACTAGGCAATCTCCAAGAATATCCCATTCTGTACCAACTGCATTGATTGGAAGTTTTGGTTTGATTCCTTCAATCTCAGGCACAAACTTTTTTGAATATACAATGGTACAATGATAATCATCCATTGAACTCAAATTTTTAATATTCAATGTATGCATAAATGAATGTAACTTCTCAGAATTCTTGTCACATAGTTTTAAGGAAGCGTATGTTCCTCTTGTTTCGTCCAGTGTTTCATTTAAGTAATCAATAAATGTCTTTCTCTTCATAACAGAAAGTTCCTCGCAAATTCTAAAAGATCGTTGTCAAACATGGAAAATAAAACTTCATATTCTTTACTACAAACAAAAAATGTTGGTTTATGACCCAATACAAAGTAAAATGGAACATCAACCCTATTTAGTCCCTGTATTAAACGTCCACAAGACAAAAACTTAACATTGGAAAATCTTGTGAATTGCGGATAGGCATTAAGACAATTTACAAAACCTTTCATTGATAATCTAAAGGTATTATCGGTATACCAAAAATCATCACCGATTGATATTCCTAAAATATCACAGGTGTTTTTCTGCCACTCTTCTCTAGTCATTAATATTTTGCACTCAAGATATTTCCAAACATTGTAGCCTGTTCACTCAATCGCACAAGTTCATACTTTCCACAAAATTTTAGAAAATGAAGTCCAATCATTGGAACATTCTTGGTAATAGCGGCTTCTTCAACTGTTGCATTGAGCAATGCGCGAATATCTTCTGGTTGTTTTGTAAGATCAACTAAAATGACATTTCGATTGTAATCATCAAAGGTCTTATGATCAACTCCAAGATGGTCAACCCATCTATTCATCATGACTGCGCTCCAAGCAAAACCTTTCTTGTGACGATCTTCAAAACATTCTAATAATCCAACTTTTGTTTTTGAAGACTTCAAACGAATAGATGGAGAGGCAGCAAAAATATTATCACTTGTACAACCTCTCATAATCTTTTCAAAAAGACTCCATTCAGGATCTGGAATAATTGGTTTATCAGTCTTCTTGTCAATTACCGGGTTATTTCGATAATCGAAAACACCCTCAATCTTTACAAATTGATCTTTCACTCCATCATAAATTGAAACATTGGATGAAAGTAGCTGTTCAAAATCCTTATCACCGGAAACAATAATGTGTTTGTCATTTGGGTGTAATTGAATAAAAGTTGCAATTAGATCATCTGCTTCAAGAATTGGAGAATCGAGAATTGTACAATTGGTTTTGGATATTACAAATTCTTTGAAGACTGAAAAGACCTCTTTAAACACCTGAGCCTCTTCTTTTTCTTCTTGTGTCTGTTTAGCCAACTTCTCAACACGTTGGCGTTTATAAGGTGGGTAAATCGATTTTCTCCATGAATATCCGTCGAATGCAAATACTACATGGTCACATTGATGAAGTCTCCACGCCTTTCCCAAACACGAAAATAAAAGATGAAGACAAAAACCTGCTTTATCAACATCATTTCCTTTACATGCATGTTTGCTACGATGAAAAATATGGGAAGCATCAATTAGTAAAAAAGTTTTCATAAATTTTCCTTATCACTCGTATATTGTTCGGTCGTTATCCAATTGTGTTTTTTGAAAAGTTTTTCTCTTATCTGGATCAGCCATGTCTTGTTCAAAAGTTTCAGCATATACTCCACCACATAACTCGGTGAACCAACTATTGACAACCTCAACATCAGTTTTCCCACTATAACCAGCACGAATAAGAGTGGCTAAAAATTTATCGTTCCAATCAAATTCAAAAAAACCAGAGGATAAATCTTCGGGATCAATATCCATACTGACAATTGTTACCCATGGTTCATTTTTAGCAGTGGCTTCGTCTTTTTCAATTTGTAATTGTTTGGAAATTTTCTTCTTACTAATTACACTCTTGTCTTTCTTTTTCTTGGGCGTTATGGTCAATTCAAAACCAAAAATATTCATTATGTTCTCCATGTTGTATTTAGACGTGAACTACTCCGTCCTTTAGGACGGAGTATGGCGCTCGGTAAGTAGGTAGCTCTGCTACCTACTTCGATCAAATGAGATTGCCACTCCCATCTATTTCCGGGAACTCCCACAAAATATACTTTTTGAGTGTGATACGCGTCGTGAACTACCCCGCCCTAAAGGACGGCGCTTCCCTTTTAAATTTCTAGTGCATAACACATAAAAACCACTCAGGGTCCAAGGACTGAATATTATCCAGTCCAGAGCTAGTCCCTAGCTCCAACAAACCATACCTTTAATGTTATGGTTTGAATTTGAACAGTCATATGTTCTAAAACTTACTGCTCATACATCTATTTATCTTTTGTAATTTGGCCTTGACTCCGGCCTAAACGCCGGAGAATGCGGCCTCAGTAGGTTCAATAGTTGAATTGATCTTGGGAAGTAATCCTCTCTTTTGGAGAGAAGTAATATCGCCGGAATATTGGTTCAAAATAGTTGAATCACTTGCCAAAATGTAATTCTTGTATTGGGATCGAATAGCCACCGGTCCCGGAGAACCGGCTGAAATTCGATTGTAAGCGTCCAACCAGAACTTAGGGAACCCTACCCCTGCATTTGAGATTAAGTTCTCAGGAATCGCCGTGTAGAGCCGGTAACGATGGTTCTGTGGGTCATTGGGGAATCGATTAGAAGCAATTGTGTAATTTCCCAACGTAGTTGTGTTTCCCTTGCTATCGGTAGAAGTATGAGAAACCATAACGGTATATGGATCACAATCATAATCATAATAACAACTGCCGTCACGAGCACATTCATTTTTATATTCAATGGCTGAGAGTTCCCAGCCATTTCGGTATTCATTGAATGTTGTTAATTGATTCTTGGCCATATTGAAGCCGATGATAGCTACACTGGGGCCAACAACTCCGGCAGAAACAATAACTCCAATTCCAAACGCAAGCCATGAAATTTTCTTACCAAAAAATACTTTGTCAATAATCCTGCGATAATTGACAGAATTGCCACGGTGAAAATGATAAATACTATATTTTTCCTTTCGTTTTGGACTACTGAACAATTGCGCGAATTGAGAACTGATGGTTTGCAAGACCAGTGGTGATAACAATTTCCATCAATCCGCCATCAAAAATTCGCAAAGTCTTATCTCCAACAAGATTCAAAATTGACTGAATCTGTTGCAGGGGCCATTCGTATACATTCGTCAACTTACCCGAAACATTTGTTGCAAATGAAAATTCACCATGATTAGTTGTTGCAATATCACCGAGAGAAAACTTCAATGCATTGTTATCTGTCCATGCCTTAAAAGTTGTGATTGAACTTCCAGCAGCTTGCGATTGAAACTTGAGACGTTGAATACTTCCCAGAGTTGGTTCAATGGTTACATCCCACGGAATCGTTTTTCGAGTACGAGTTTGAATGGACTGTTCAACAAGTTCCCGGCCCATGAATCTATAAGTATTCTTGAAATCCTTATTTGAATTCTGAAACACAATACCAGATGGATTACCATCCTGAGTAGTAAATGTAATGGATGCATTTTCCTTATACTCAGGAATGTTAACAATTGTGTTCAACTTTCCAAGATCGTGAAGTCCGAATACTCCAGTAAATTCTGGAAGAACAGTATTAAATTTACTGGATAGATGAATATTTCGATCTGTACTAACCGAAATAAAACCTGTTGTGTCAGTAGTTCCTTCCACTTTAACAAGTTCCAAGAACCCAAGTGTGTGAGTATGTGCTAAAATTTCCTTTAAATAATCAATCAATTTATTTCTCCTTCGAAGATTATACCAAGTCAAAAAATACAATTCAATTAGCTTTCCAACATTAATTGAACAACTTCTTCATATGGAACAATTTCGACAATATTGTTCCATGTCCATCGGAACGGGGATGAATTAACCAAAACTCCATCATCATTGACAATACGCAAAACACTAAATGTATTGTCGTCAATCACTTCAACCACTTTCCAAAGGGATATGGACTCGAAGGTGATTTCTTTTTTATATTCTTTTGTATATCGAAAATAATCTCCAACTTTTAAATCTTCAATATTCATAGTCTGCATTCCTTTCAGTTAGATTTCCAGCATTAGTTGAACAACTTCGTTATATGGAACAATTTCTACAATATTTTCCCTCCACCCAAAGGTGAAGGGGCGGAACGGGGATGAATTAACCAAAACTCCATCCCCACTGACAATACACAAAATGTTTATATTGCCGGGGTTAATCCCTTCAACCACTTTCCAAAGTCCTTTGGAAACGAATTTGCACTCATGTTGATATTCTTTTGTATATCGAAAATAGACTCCAACTTTTAAATCTTCTTTTTTCATATTCTAATGATACTGGATATTGAAGATTTTGTCAACCATTACTCGAAAAAATCATCGATTGAAGCTAAATTTTTTGTATTATTCTCAATATGTTCCCACATTGGAAGTTTTCCAAGAAGATTTTCAACTCTTTTTTCCACAACGGATTCCATCATCGATTTTGTATCAAAAGAAAGAGTTGTAAACCATTTTGGCAGATGAGATTCGTCGGTTGGATATGCAACACTCTTCATACCATACAGTTCGCCTTTCAATGGAACAACAACAATTTTCATACCATCGGTGATCTTTGCTGAAGTCAGGTCTTTATTCAGTTCTCGAAAAGTATTCCAATTAATAGAAGCCCGAACATGCCCCGGAACTTTATTACCCTTTCCAGCATCAATGAGATTTTTGTAATGGGTTAATTTATTAACTCTCTTTGGTGTACCCTGTTTCCAAGGTTCAAGTTTAGCAAACTCTTCTTTGAAAGAGTTCACTTTTTGAATAATTGTTTTTTCATCGCCAGTAGTCAATACATCCATCAGAATATTCTTGAGAAATTTTTGAACAATTTTTGGAGTATCTGAGCGTCGAAGATCTAAACCCATTGCTTTAAGCTTTGGCTTATCATCTAATCTAACACCATCAACATAATAATTCAAAATTGCATATCGTTTCTTTTTGATGTAAAAACCTCTTGATCCCACACTTTCACAAACGCCTTTAATTAATGATCCATATTGTTCCTCTGGACAATTGAAGGCTTTATGCATAAATGGCGCAAAAGAATCATTTACCATATCACCAATCGCTGTATACATTTGGACTGCTTCATCTTTTCCAAAGCGGATTTCTCCAGAATCAATTTGTGCTTTTAGAAAAGAATATGCTGAGAATTGTACACTATCGGTATCGGCATAAATTCTTGATTCACCATTCAAATCATATTTTCCGGTTATACATTCATTTACAAACGAATTCATATGTTTCGCAATCACTCTTCCTGTCAGAGTAACTGATTGACCAAATCTCTTATCATTGAATCTGCTAGATTTTGATAACAAGATTCCATAACAACTATTCAAAGTGATTTTTTTAATGTGCTGACGACGATTATAATAATCTTTCTCTTTTGGATCAAGGGCCGCTTCTTTCTTCTTTTGAAACTCTTTGCGTTCTTTATACCATGTTGCCAAAAGTCCGGGAATAATAGCATCGCGTTCATATGAAAATATTGTTCCATTTCCACTAATCATCCATTTATTATCTGAGTTGAAAATCAACTCATAACAATCACTTGCAGACAAGGTATCTGATTTTCCACTACTTTCCCAATCAATTGTAAGTAAGTCATCGGTTTTATTCATGAGAGATTGATATTCTAAAGAACCAAATTGCCCTTCCCATGCATGAGAATATGTCATAGCACGTTCTTTCAATTTATTGGTTAAAAATTGATCGGTCATTATTGGTCTTAATTGTCCCACGATGGTTTCCAATCCCATATTTAATGCGCGAATGCAGGTTGGATACAACGAATTAATGTCGATTACTCCAACATAATTGTGTATTCCGACTTTTGGATCTGCAACATATGCACCAGCAGCGCCTTCTTCGTCAAATGAATCGTCATCGGAATCTTCGTTGGAAATTCTTTTCGCTTTATTTGGAACTATCATACCAAGATCGTGAGCACGATTAATAATTGCTTGATCCATCATGGCGACACTACCCATACAAATTGGCATGGTAGTTGTAGTGTCTAACGCAAGATCACACAGTAAGGAAATAAGTTTCACTTTGTCTTCAAGACGCTTAATAAGCATAACGTCTTGACGATTGTATATCAAGAATAAACGATAATCCGTTCGATACAACTCGTCTAAAGAACCTTCATACGGCGTTTTTCGCTCTCCAAGTTCGTGTTCGGAAATTGCATCAAGTGAATAACTATGACGTTCTTCATATGTGAATTTTTGATATGCTTTCAACAAATCAACATGAACTCTTCCAACCAATTCATACGTTTGATATTCATTGCCAAAACTAACACTGGTTTTACTTTTTGGATATTCTCCAAATAAACATAGCCGTTGAGTTTCACTGGCTCCCATAATTTTTTTGATACGATTTACAATATATGGAAGATCATACCCTTCTGAATTCCAACCAGTCAGCACATCTGCATCTTCAATAATATCCATAAACGCAGTTAGCATTTTTATTTCATCATCGAAAATAATAGTATTTTCAAATTCACCAGCAATGGCATTGGCTTCTTCCATAGACATATGCTTTGGAGGTATAGACAATGTTATAAGTTTATCTACCCATGACAAATATACCGTGATTGCAGTGATCTTGTTGAATGGATCTTCAATTGGTGCAAATCCCCGAATCTGACAAAAATCACTTTCAATATCGAGAAAAGCTACATGAAGATCTGGGGCAGGTTTATGACGATAATTTTCAGCCAAAGTTCGAAATACCAAATTACAATCGGATTCCCATAATGTCTTCCCACGATGAGCCGTTACGTTCTTATAGAACTCCTGCTTCGTCTTGGATACAACTTTCTTCAGACGGGTTTGGTAAATCGATTTATCTGATCCATTAGGATCTGAAACGAAAAAGTGTCTATCGGGAATATAGTCCTTAATAATTCGTTCCCCATTTACTCGCTCAACTACTCTAATCAAATCTGTATTTTTATCGTGAAATGCACTTACATAACTCATAATTTTTCCTTATTATTTATATTACCATTTTAAAAATTTCAGTTCAATCAGAGTTCCAACATTAGTTGAACAACTTCGTTATATGGAACAATTTCGACAATATTTTGCCCTGTCCATCGGAACGGGGATGAATTAATTAATTTTCCCCGGTTGGTTACGAAACATTCAACTATGAAATCACCATCGTTAAGTATTTCGACAACTTTCCAAAGGCTTTTTAACTCTACAAATCCGCGCCAAGCGCTGGCGATTTCATTTCGAGCTTCTTTTGAAGAACGAAAATAATCTCCAACTTTTAAATCTTCTTTTTTCATATTCTACGGTCCTTTCAGTTAGATTTCCAGCATTAGTTGAACAACTTCGTTATATGGAACAATTTCTACAATATTTTCCCTCCACCACCCAAAGGTGATGGGGCGGAATGGTTCGTGATTAACCAAAACTCCACCCCCACTGACAATACACAAAATGTTTATATTGCCGGGGTTAATCCCTTCAACCACTTTCCAAAGTCCTTTGGAAACGAATTTGCACTCATGTTGATATT
>Ga0302265_1001022_pt1 | contig 17582 bp, 14 predicted proteins | sample III_Bog_E1_1_FD_194556 | JGI IMG/M metagenome (GOLD analysis project Ga0302265, IMG submission 194556) | Peat permafrost microbial communities from Stordalen Mire near Abisko, Sweden - III_Bog_E1_1 | ecosystem: Environmental > Terrestrial > Soil > Wetlands > Peat | place: Sweden: Abisko...
TGAAAAATCGACTTTTCTTTTTTTAATGGCTTTTGTGATTTTATCCAGTGTTGTGAAATTGGATTTGTCGAATATGTATTTAGCATATTTTGTGTAATTTCCGCTGCATTTCCGTTGAATTTCATTATAAAAATCAGGCAAAGCATCAGCATCCACCGATTTTTTATATACATCAAGCATAGCTACAAATGTTGCCTGATCCACTTCAGGATAATAATCTTTATAAAGCTCTTTGGTCTGCATCAACAATGAATCCATTGGAAGATTCTTTCTAATCAATCGGTCTACCTGGGTAGCTATCCTTGGCATTTCCACACCGCTCATAAGTGATTCCATTAAATAATTCAGGGCATGTGATCTCGGATAGATTTTTGTATAGCCGTCTTCGAGCGTTTTCAGAACGTTTTTGTATTTTACCTGACGTTCCGGAGAAGTGCTCATCCAGGTAGCAAAAGCTTTTTCCTGTTCACGTTTTTCATTGATAGTTCCTAATTTGGCAATGGCTTTATTCATTCCGATACTGTTTTTCCAGTAATTTGAACTACGGGCAAACTTGCTGGCATAGGCGATATTGATGGCTTCATCCACGCGCATAAATGAATGCCAGACATCCTGTTTTGCTCCACGGACATCAATACGTGCCTGATTGGATGCTTTTACACGATTACTTACTCCCCACGACGATAAATAACGGGTGGTCATCCCCGGGTTACCCAATATCATGGTATAATCACCCGGCACATATCCCTGATTGGAAATAACTGCAAATCGTTTCGGGGAATAGGGAACATTTTCGGGAGAGTATTTGGCAGGTTTTCCATCTTTGTCACTGTACACCCGGAAAACCGAAAAGTCGCCTGTATGACGTGGCCACATCCAGTTATCAGTATCACCACCAAATTTACCTATGGAAATGGGAGGTGCAAATGCGAGCCGAACATCGGTGTACTCTTCATAAACAAATAAATAAAACTCATTCCCTGAATAAAATGATTTTACTTTAGCTGAATAAATACTTCCTTTTTCGGTTTCTTTTTGTATCACTCCTGAAATTGAATCCAGTTTATCAATCCTTTTGATACCAAGTAAAGTATCGGGCAGCTGAGAAATGATCCTTTCTGTAACATCCTGTATTTTTACAAGGAACTTTACCGTAAGCCCGGGAGATGGAATCTCATCACTCAGTTTATCAGCTGTAAATCCGTCTTTCAGGTAGTTATGGGCTACCGTACTCTGCTGCTGAATGGCATCAAACCCGCAATGATGATTGGTAAATACCAACCCCTGATTGGAAACCATAACACCGGTACATCCGCTTCCGAAAATGACTACCGCATCTTTAAGACTTACATTTTTGTCACTGTAAATATCTTCGGCAGTCAGGGTAAGACCCATCCCGTTCATTTTTTGGATGTTCAGTTTTTGTATTAATGGCAACATCCACATACCCTCATCTGCTTTTAATCCGGCAAATAAGCTGATTGAAAGCAAAAGAATGAATAGTTTTTTCATGAAATAGTTATTGTGTTTTTTTGTTATTGTTATTGTTAAATAAATCAGATAAATTAAGCCTGAAGGCTTAATAATAATTTATATATTAAATAAGTACAAATATATGAAATTATTTTTGCATTTTTACATGAGCACTGATTATATATACAGAGTGGGGTGATTGGTTCCGTGTTCCGTGTTCCGTGTTCCGTGTTCCGTGTTCCGTGTTCCGTGTTCAGCGTTTCGTGTTCCGTGTTCAGCGTTCCGTGTTCAGCGTTTCGTGTTTCGTGTTTCGCGTTCCGCGTTTCGTGTTTCATGTTGAGATTTGAGATTTGAGATTTGAGAAAGATAGTATTTAGTTAATCCCGTAAACGGGAAGTCACTCCGTTCCCTTGGTTGATTGGTTGATTGATTAATTGGTTTAATTCCTGAAATAAACACATTAATCATTGGAATTATTTTAATCTGTGTTATCAGTAGACAATTCTCTTTCGTGTTCTGTGTTAATTGGGTAATTGGTTGATTGGTAAAGCTACAATGCCTACTGATCTATTGTAAATCATAATATTGTAGATTTCAGTTGTATTATCCGATATTGAATAAAAAAAAGCGAAATCTCTTTCGCTTTTTTATTTAGTATTATACTTATTGATTAGAATGAGAACGCAGCACCAATCATCATATTCGTTCCCTGAACATCGTAGCCGTAGTAATTCTGATATTGATTGTTGATCAGGTTATTAATCTTGCCAAAAACCGTGAGCCAGTTATTGTACGAATAAGCCGCTCCGAGGTTGATATCGACTTTATCATTCATTAGTATAGCCATGTCACCCAGTTTGGCATAACGTAACCCTTCATAAAACATGTTGACTGACACTGTCAGATTATCGTTAATATGGATATCTGTATTCAGTTGTGCATCATATTTCGGCATATTCCATGCGTATTGCTGATTATCAACATTCCATGAATTATATGCCCATTTCATTTCTACATTTACCAGGTTTTTGTAGTTGTAATTTGCCCGGATTCCCATTTTGGTTTGGGTAGCACTACTGTAAACGACATTAAAACGGTTGCTGTAGATTGTACTGTCTGCCTGCGGGTATGGAATGTATGCTGAAGTCAACGAGTATGCAGGAGTCAACGAGTACGCTTTATTTACATAGAAATACTGATTACTGATCTGTTTAGATTCAATAAACGCATCCAACAGCAGGTTATAGAGGGGTTTAAGTTTCATCCCAACAAATAAATCGACAGGTGTATATGTGTCATTTACCTTTAGATCTGAGAACAAATACGGGTTTTCGGTAGCGATTTTATCCAGTGTATTTACTTCGTAATCGCCTGTCAATCCTCCATAGAAAGACAGGTATTTTGGAACAGCTTTCCATTCGGCACTAATATCGGGAGATGGATTCATAAGTTTGCCATGGACAAACGACAGACTGGTTTTTAGACCCAACCTGACATTAAATTCGGGGCGTTCAATGCTGTAATAGGGATTCACTGTCAACACCGAATATGTTTGCCAGAAATTGAAATCAGGTATGGTTGACGAACTGTACATCATGTTATACAAATCGAAATCTAATCCCAACCGATTCTTGTCATTCGGTGTACTAAACCCTCCCTTTGTACGGATAACATTTTCAGTAATCCCGTTGACAGCATCGAATAGATGGTATTGCATTTCGGCCTGATAGCGTAAATCGGTTGTCGTGGGCAATGAATTTACACCTGCCAGTGCATTGAATCGCCAGAATGTGTTTCCTTCAGGGTTATTTGCGAGTGTATTGACAGGTGTAGTACTTATTCCCACCCGGTTTTTTTCAAGATAATTTGACAAGCCGTAATTCAAATCCAATGTTTTTAAATTGGCGATGGAATCAAGGCTGTTAAAATCATTTCCATAATATTTAAAATACTCATGCCCTCCTCCTGCTCCGGCATAAAAGTCAAATGTTTTAAAGATTTTATCGAATGAAATTTGAGCTTTAGTAATTGAATGCATTTGTTTCGAATCAAAAGTTGCCAGATGATTGATTGAAAAATCAAGTTTCATATCGGGAGTATTAATTACAGGATAGGCAAAATCAGCCAGTGTATTTAAATAATTTCCTAAACCGATACGGGCATATCCTTTGCCGGTGATGGCAGGTTTTTCGGTAACCAATTCAGCTGCCGGTAAAATATGAATATTGTAATCGACATTCAGGGGCAAATTAAAATCGCTGTATTCAGCGGCCGATTTAACTACATTCGGTTCCAGCACCAGTGGTATTGAGTTAATCATTCCGGCATCATGAATCAAGGGTCTGAATTCACGTTCCACCTGAATATTCCGGTTAAGAATGGTATCCTGAGCCTGCAATGTAAAAGCCGAACCAAGCGAAATCAAAAGGATAGCTATAAAGTATTTTGAGGTTTTCATAAGAGAAATTTAATAATAAGTCCTTGATAATAGTATTGAGCAATCTTTATTTTGTTGAAACAACTGTTGTGTGCGATTTAAAATCGACTTATAAACAGTTATGTTTCACTTTTACCCTTCTTTTAAAGGATTTAATTAATAATAGTTTGCTTTTCCCGAAGACTGATGGCACTTAACCTGTCGGTAATCATTGTTTGAATTTCGTCGGCAACAGTGTAGTTTTTCTGCAGACTGATCAGGTATTGTTTTGCCTGAAAATCATTATTTTGTTTGATATACATATCTGCCAGTAAAACAAAACTACGGGCCAGCCAAAATTGATGAGGTGTATTTTTTTTAGCAAAGTCCATCACTTCAGCTTCGGCTTCGGTCATTTTTCCCTGTTCAAACCAGACATTCGCCAAAAGATATTTTGCTTCGGCTCCATTAGGTGTACGGGTATCCGATGCCAGTACTTTCAGATCGACTGCTGCCTCATCATTTTTATTCAATGCCAGATACGCTTTGGCACGATTGTAAAGAGCTTCTGATTTCAAGTCAGCATTCGAATGAGGATCGGCCATGATTTCATTCACGATGGTAATCGTCGTCTGATAATCTTTAAGGAAATTACTGCAACGTAAGACACCCAAACGTCCGATATCTTTGTTTTCAGTTGTTTGACCTACTGATTGCAACTGCTTAAAATAATTCAGAGCCGATGCATAGTCTTTCTGATCATAGGTAATTTCGGCACAACGCCTGGTAGTTTCTTCCGTGTATTGATTTCCTGATATTTTAAGCAATTCAACATATGCTTTTAACGCATTTACTTTGTCGTCCGTGCGGTAATAGCTGTCGGCAAGGTAATATTGGGCCATGGTGCAATACCTGCCTCCCGGACAAAACTTTGCCAGATAGTTTTGCATTCCTATGATTGCTTGCGGATAATTTGCATTCATATATTGTTTTTCGGACGCTATATACGAAATTGAATCTTCTCGTACGGCAGCAGAATTACTGATTTTCATTCCCAGAGTTTTGGTATAAGCCAGGTAAGCAGGGACATCATTGGTATCGACATACAATGTTTCAAGACTTTCAAGGGCAGTAAATGATTCTTCTGTTCCCGGATACTTTGCAATCACATTTTTATACGACGAAATTGCACGATCATAGTCTTTCATATTAAAATAAATCATACCTGTTTCTAATGCTGCTTTTCTTGCCAAATCGCTCGTAGGCTCGGCATCAAGCAACCGTTGATAGGTTTCAATGGCTTTGGTATTGTTTTCCAACATTAAATAAGCACGACCTTCCTGGTATAAAGCATCAGCGGTGTATTCCGATTTTGGATACTGACTGATGAGACTCTCAAGTTTACTAATCTTTCCTGTATAATTTTTTTGCAGACCGGAAACATATGCTGCCTGAAACAGGGCATAGTCGGCTGTATTCGGACTTATAGTGGCTGCTTTGCTGTAATATGCCTGTGCTTTTGCAAAACTCCGTGCATTAAAGAAGCAATCACCAATGCGATTTAATGCATCTGCATAAGTTGTTGCGCCATCATTTTGCTCAGCATCCACATATTTCAGGAACCAGTTGAGTGATTCAGAATAGTTCTTTTTTGAAAAATAAGCATAAGCCAGGGCATAATCGGCAGTCACCCTGTTTACGCTCGATCTGGCATAAGGATTATTGAAAAAGGCCTTCAAATCAATAATGGTTAATTCTGGACGTTTGGTGCGGTAATAGCATTCAGCCCTCCAGTACAGGCATTCTGCCGAATATAAACCGGTTGAAGAGCTCTCAAGCGATTGCGAGAAATAATCAATTGCCTGATCCGTTTTATTCTGTGTAAAAGCCTCCGTACCTAACTGATAAAGCAGGTACTGCTTTGTTTCGCGTAGTTTTGCATTCGGAGTTTTAATTTTCAAAATCGATTGATATGCAGCATCATAGTTTTTTGAAGTCATATAGACCGAAGCCAGATAATCGTATGCTTTGTCGGTATATTTTGAATCAGGAAATTCGGTCAGATACTGCTCAAATGCTTTCACTGATTCCCCGAATGCCGAAGTAGTTTCGTAAGACGAAAGGGCATAATTAAACAAAGCTTCTTCACGAACAGTCTTATTGAAATTAGTGCGTAATGATGCCTCATAAGCCAGCCGGGCATTAGTCTGGTCGTACAGTTTAACATAAGAATTGCCTATATGAAGATAAGCATTTTCGGTCATTTCATCTTTTTCAGTAGTTGTTTTAGATAAATACAGAACGGCATTTAAGTAATCTTTTGTCTCAAAATAAGACATTCCGAGTAAGTACATATCATTACGCAGCACCTGTGGGAAAAGCTTTTCATAGTTTCTCAGATAAGTGATTGCTTTCGGATAATCCCCTTTACGATAGGCAATTTCACCTGCAATGCGAAATATCTCCGCATTGTTTTTATTATCAGGATTATTTTTAAGCAGCTTTTCTGTGCGTTCACTCAATTTGTCGTAGTCCTTTTGAGCATAATAAATCTGCACAATATAATAGGGAACAATGTTTTTATAGGCAGGATTATCTTCCAGTTTAAGAAAATCAGTCAATGCATCATTGTAGTTTCCAAGGCTGTATTGTGAATAAGCATAATAATAGGTAGCCGATAGTTTATAACGTGAATCCAACTCTTTCAATTCCTTGAATATAGCCAAAGACTGTTTAAAATCTTTGGTTTCAATGCATGCATATCCTTTGTTAAACAGATAGTTTATTCGTACCCGGGACCCTAAATGATCTTCATTTACCTGATTGTAAAAATTCAGTGCAATCTTATATTCTTTCTTTTCGAATAAAAGATTACCGATCATGGCATTGGTCTCATCACGAAAAGGCGTTGAAGGATATTGTTCCAGAAAATTTTTCAGTTGAGCAAGTGCATCATCCTGACGCATTTCATAGGCATTGGCAACAAGATAATATTTAGTTTCCTGAATTTGACCGGCCTGTGTAGGTTCTGTTTTTTTTAGATATTCCTCGAAACTTCTGTACGATGCGGCAAATTTACGTTCCGAAAAAAGCTCTTTCCCCTGATTAAAAAGCGCATCCTGATTCGTAAAAATCAAGGTGTGTTGAGCCTTTAACCCTATCGAAAAGAGAACGATCAATAAACTTAATACGATTATTTTCTTTATCATGCTCTCAAAATAATTTATTCATTTACTATTTTACCATTTACTATTTACTATAAACTATTTACTATAAACTATTTACTATAAACTATTTACTATAAACTACCTCTTACCTCTTACCTTCACTCCTCATTCCTCATTCCTGTAAATCTTTCCACTGCTTTCTTTATTGACTTCAAACCGAACTTTTCAGGGTTCAGTTCATTCAACGGAACAAAAAAGCAGTCCTCCACATCATCCGAGGGGTTCAAATTGTTTAAATTCTCAAGTTTGCATTCAAAAAACATATCCAGTGTCGGAACTGTCAGCTTATTGTATTCATACTCATTCGGCAAAGAAAACAGGTAATTGGCTTCAATCACTTTTGTCTGTAATTCTTCGTATATCTCCCTGCTGATTGCTTCTTCGGCCGATTCGTTTCCATCAACAAATCCACCCGGCAAATCCAAGGTTCCTTTTTCAGGTTCTTTTCCCCGCTTACATACTAACAATTCGCCTGTTTCGTTTACTATAAAAGAAGCAACAGCTGCCGAAGGATTGATATAATAAACAAAACCGCACGACTCGCAACGTTTGGATTTTATATTATTTTGAATAAATTTAGCCGATCCGCAAGCAGGACAGTATGTGAATAATGCTGAAAAATGCATAAATAATTAGTTTTGGTTTGTGAATGAGCAAAGATACAATTTATTCGTGACAGGGCATATTTATTTCCGGTTAAGTCGGAATGAAAAGAACTAAAACAGCCACCACAAACGAATAATTCAAACTTTTCAGTTGCCAGATCGTTTAATTATAAACAGTAAAACGTAAAATAATGACGATTGGTATATGAAATTTGCATTTCAATTGATAATTTTGTTAATAACTTTTGTGTAAACAGTTTATATTATTGCTTTTAAAGCACTATTTTTGCAAAAAACCGAAGATTATGAACCGTAAATTATTATTTCCGGTAGATGATGAATCCAGTGAAATTGTCAAAAGATACGAACAATTCCTCTCAGGAACAGCTCCCGGATACTTTGATGTGGAAGAACTGGAAAACATTGTAGAATACTACCTGCATAGAGGACGGACCAAAGACTGCACAAAAGCGTTGGAACTCGGGCTTAAATTACATCCAAACAATACCGCTTTAAAAACCAAACGGGCTAAAATATATCTGGCAACAGGGGATGACTTAAAAGCATTCCGGATACTGGATAAACTGGCCGAAGCAACCGATTATGAAGTGGTACTTCTTAAAATAGAAGTACTTATCAAACTTGACCGGATGAAAGAAGCACGTGTTCTGTCAGAAAAAATTATTGCAGAAGAATCGGACGATCTGGATAATGTTTGCCTGGATATTGCTTTCATCTACCTGGGACAGGGAGATTATATCACAGCGTTGAAACTTCTTGAAAAAGGAGATAAATATAACGACCAGAATGTCGATTTACTATACGAATTAGCTTTTTGCTACGAACAAAATGAAGATTTTGCCAAAGCTATCGTTGTTAATAACAGAATTATTACGATTGATCCGTTTGCCAATGAAGCATGGTTTAATTTAGGACAACTCTACTTTGCTTTACAGGAATTCCCTAAGGCACTTGAAGCATACGATTTTGCATTGGCTATCGATGAAAATGATTCGCTCTCCTGCATTCAGAAAGGACATGTTCTTTTCCAGCTCGATCAGTTTGAACTTGCCATTGAAACGTATCAGGAATATAAAAAAATGTCTACTAACAGTTGGCAAACTGATGTTTTCATTGCCGAATGTTATGAAAAGATGGAGCGGTACGATGAATCAATTTCGTATTACAGGCTTTCGTTGGATGCTCATACCGATAATTATGATGCACTGACCGGTATCGGCATCTGTCTGTTGGAACAGGAAAAGTATATTGAAAGCATGACCTATATCCGGCAAGCGTTAACAATTAATGAAAACGCTGCAGATTCGTGGGTCTATCTGGCAGAAGGATATATCGGGATAGAAGATGTTGACAATGCCTTGATGGCCTATCTTAAAGCGATTGGTATTGATCCCGATCAACCGGACACATTGATGGCCATTGCCAATATTTGTCTTGAACGTATGGAATATGATTTATCCTTAAAATATTATCTGGCAGCCGAAAAATTGGATGACACGTTGGAATTTGTCAAACTATTTATTGCTGTTTCCTATTATAAAAAAGGCAACCTGGATAAAGCAATTTTATATTTGCAGAAAGCACTCAAAGTAGATGAAACGGCTGCCGCTTTATTCCTGGAATTATGTCCTGAAGCAGATAATTTAAATTTATTGGATTTGTAAATAGTTTCTTGAATCAGTTTTTTAACTATCAATTATAAACTACCGACTATAAACTATAAACTATAAACTATAAACTAAGTATGTTGAAAAAAATTCTGTTGACTGTCATTCTCTTCTTATCAATTGCATCTCTAAAAGCAAACCCTGTTGAACTTCCCGTTAAAACCACTACAGATAGTTTATCGATGATTCAGCATATTGAAGTCTGGTACAAAAAGAATACAAATTACTTCAGCTTAACAGCCCTTATGGCATGCGAAAGTTCCATATTACCTCTCCCCTCCGAGATAGTAATACCACCGGCAGTTTATATAGCCATGGAACCGGATAGTCATCTGAATATCTTTCTGATCATACTTTTCGGGACTCTAGGTGCGATGTTGGGAGCTACATTTAATTATTTCATGTCAAGGTGGTTGGGAAGGTTCGTGGTTTACAAATTCGCTGATAGCAAAGTGGGAAAATTATTCTTGTTGAGCAGTGAGAAAATACAGAAAGCCGAAACATTTTTCAATGATCATGGCAAGACATCCACTTTTATTGGACGATTGATCCCTGTTATCCGCCACCTGATCTCCATTCCCGCCGGACTGGCAAAGATGAATTATTTCAACTTCATTCTATATACAGCTTTGGGAGCAGGCATGTGGAACTGCGTACTTGCTTCAGTGGGGTATCTGGCACATGGCCAGCAGGAAATGATTAATAAATACAGCCATCAATTATCGTATCTATTTCTTGGCATCGGAGCAATTTTACTGGTTTGGCTGATTTCTAAATCTGTCTCAAAAAAGAAATCGAAAGCATGAGAAAGTTTGGACTAATTGGATTACCACTCGGTCATTCATATTCAAAAATATATTTCAACGATAAGTTTGAAATGGAAGGAATTGATGCAACATACGAATTATTCGAGTTGCAAAGTATTACTGAATTCCCTGCCCTGAAGGAGATAGCTGATTTGTGTGGATTGAATGTTACGATTCCCTATAAGGAGAAAGTGATTCCATATCTGGATGAACTGGATGAAACAGCAGCCGAAATAGGTGCAGTGAATGTAATTAAATTCATCCGCAGTGATGGAAAATTAAAATTAAAAGGCTATAACACAGACGCCACTGGCTTTGAGTTATCCATCACACCCTATTTAAAAGCCCGTCATAAAAAAGCACTCATTCTCGGAACAGGAGGAGTTTCCAAAGCCATCGTTTACGTGCTTCGCAAACATGGAATAGAGTGTACTTTCGTTTCACGCACAGCAAAACCGGGCATTCTCACTTACTCCCAGTTAACTAAAGAGATTATCTCCGATCATTTGATGATTGTCAATGCTTCTCCGGTTGGTACTTATCCCCACAACAACGAATATCCTGCCATTCCTTATCAATTTCTGACACCAAATCATTTTCTTTTTGATGTGGTATATAATCCGTTCGAAACATTATTCCTTGACAGAGGAAAAGAAATGGGAGCTATCGGGTTAAATGGCGCAAACATGTTGTCTGGGCAGGCTGTATTTGCCTGGGAAATATGGACCTCACCCCCGGCCCCGCTTCTTTAGGAGAGGGGAAAAGCCAGTTACAATGTACAATTTACGATATACAATTTACAATTTGCAGGTATCGTTACTGGTTTTACATTTAATCAGCCAACGATACAAATCATGTCCCGTTTACAGAATAAGTCAAAATAAAAAATCATCAACCCTGAACACGGAACACAGAAAGCTGAACTTCTCAACTTTAACAAAAAAAAATGCACTAAAATTTGGAAAATTAAGTAGAATACAATATTTTTGTTGCTGAAATATCGAAATAAAAAATTCCAATTTTTAATTTTTAACTCACAACTTCCGGTTACTTACTTCTTACTACCGACTACCGACTACCGACTACTTTCTACCAACTTCTTTTTGCCGACTTTCAACCGACACTGACATTCCTGTGACACTCTTATCACATTCCGTGAAAAATACCGGACTAAATTAGTAACAATTAAGATATAACAAAGACATATCATAGTCCTATATAGGACTATGATATTACTATGTTATCACTTTGATATCACTTTGATATCACTTTGATATATATGGAATGTGATAGGATGTAGACTGGATGTAGACAGGAATGTCTGAAACGGATTTAATAGCAGATCAGGATGCTTTTTTTGAAAAAAGGATTATGGAAGACTGTCAGAAGAACATTTAAAGTGTACGTCTATTCTGAACCAAAATGTACAACTTTGCTGGCGATTTTTGAACAGCAAAAATAAGATTATTTATTTTTATTCAACCAGAATATTCGCTATTTAACATCAAAAAAAATGGATATTAATTATCATCAATTGAGTCGTATTTATATCTATATCAAAAAACAGAATTTTGATAAGAACAACAGAGCTTTTGTTCTTTTAATTGGAAATGTAGGTGTTTTCACTTTACTTAAATAATTTTATTTTCAGTATATGAATCAAATGTAGAATGGATTTCATATTTCAACTCTTAATACTTGGTTAAATGAAATAAAATCGTGAAATTTGTACAATATTAAGTTTATTGGATTCATTCGTGAAATGTAAACCATTCATTTCATTTTTCAATACTTTACACTCAAATTTCAAAACAGACTTACAGGTCATCACCTCACTTAATAGGAAAAGAAAAAGTTATTAATCATCATGAAGATGGAATATATTATTTATGCCGATAATTATTTGTTTACTAAACAATTTATGACCTGACATCATATAATGTTTAAAAAGATATAAGTGATATAAGTAGGTTTTAAAATAGGGATATTATGATAACAAGAATCAGAATTCATGGGTTCAAGAGTTTGGTGAATACTGAACTTTACTTTGGACCTTTCACATGTATAGTTGGGGCAAATGCAATTGGAAAATCAAACTTCTTTGATGCTTTGTCTTTCTTATCGAATCTGGCAGATAAAACAATTATAGAAGCTTCAAAATCTGTTCGGAGTGAAAATCAAAAACATTCGAATATACGTGATATATTTTATAGAAGTGGGGCTGATTATATGTCGGAAATGACATTTGAAGTAGATATGCTGGTTTCACAGACAGGTATAGATGATTTAGGACAAACAGCCGATGCAACCATAACCAGTTTGAGATACACCCTGAAATTAGAATTAAACAATGATATTGGCGACAATGAACCAATCAGGATTGTTGAAGAAGAATTACGCCCTGTTACTCAAACTGAGACAAAAAAGAATCTTTATTTTGAATATAAAAAAGAATGGATAGAATCTATTCTTCAAGGACGGCGTTCAACCAGTAACCCTTTTATTTCAACTGATGGAGAAAAAATAAAATTGCATCAAGATGGAAATAAAGGAAGAACCACGGATTTTATATCTCAAAAGATGCCACGTACGTTATTATCGACAGTAACTGCTGAATCGCCCACAACATTTTTAGCCAGGCAGGAAATGCGCAATTGGATGATGTTACAATTAGAACCCAGTGCATTACGTCAGCCAAATTCAATTTACGATTTGAAAAATGCAGAGATAAAAGCTAATGGCCTTAATCTGCCGGCTACTTTGTTTAGACTTCATTCCGAAAAAATCGACAAAGATGTCTATCAAACTCTCACAAACAGATTGAAAGAATTAGTAGAAGAGGTACAGGAAATTTCCATTGACAAAGATGAAAAAAGAGATTTACTTACTTTGCAGGTCAGGTTTAAAGATGGCCTCACATTGCCGGCACAATCGTTATCGGATGGCACGTTGCGTTTTTTAGGTTTAGCCATTATTGAAGAAGACAGTTCGGGAAGCAGGGTGATTTGCCTTGAAGAACCTGAAAACGGTATCAATCCAAAAAAGGTATATGAAATTGTGGAATTGCTTCAGGGAATGGCAACAGATACTGACTTTGCAGTTGATGAAGATAATCCTTTGCGACAAGTAATCATAAATACCCATTCACCGATAGTTGTGAGTGTAGTCCCGGCTGAAAGTTTGTATCTTGCAAAGAGTAAAGAAATTTATAATGATTTATTTCAGAAAAAGATATCTTATACAAGCTTTTCCGCACTCGTTCATACATGGAAAACAATTCAGGGAATTGCCGAAACAACCTCACCGGGAGAAATTTTAGCCTATTTAGACAGAACTGTTACAACAGAACCGAATAATTTCGTATTATCAGAAAAAACGCCTGGATTCAACAAACCAACCTTACAAACAGGTCATAAGAAAACAGTATCCGAAGTAATTACTCAATGTAAAATAGATTTTGATAATTTATGAAAGATCTAAAATATACCCTTGTTGCAGATGGCAGTTCAGATAAAACGTTACTCAGAATCATCAAATGAACATTGGATAATTTATATCCAACACTTCCTAATGAAGGGAGCTTTGCAGATTTTAGATTTTTACCAAATCCTCCAAAAGGATTAAATGAAAAAGTGAAAACCGCAATGAATTATTACCCATTTAACGTTGTATTTATACACAGGGATGCAGAAACGACTAATCCTACTATAATAGAACAACGACACACCGAAATCTTTGATGAATTGGATGATGAATTGTATCCTAAAATAGTTTGTGTTATTCCTATTAAGATGATGGAAACATGGTTAATGATCGATCCGGAAGCAATAAAAAAAGCAGCCGGGAATAGAAATTATAAAGCAAAAATAGAATTGCCTTTACTAAAAAACCTGGAAAAAGAAAATCAGCCTAAAGTTACTTTACATGAATTATTGAGAGTAGCGAGTGGATTAAAAAGCAGGAACCTGAAAAAGTTTAATACGGAGAAAGCTGTTCATTTAGTGGCTGAGAATATAGAGGATTTTAGTCAGTTGAGAAATTTGGTTGCTTTTAAAGCTTTTGAGACAGATTTAATAAGAGTGGTAGATAATTATTTAGGTAATTGACAAAATATAAGCATGTAACTCAAACCTTATTAGCAACAAGTCATTAATGACCATTCTTTATTCCTTGACCAGGTACAGGAAACCAAAGATTTAAAAGAAGTATTATATGACTTTTGGGCACGACAACCGTGAACTTTTTGTTTCGATTTCAAGAAACTGCCAATTGAACACGATAATATTTCCCTTTAAAAAATCAATTAAAGAAATAAAACAACAAAGACTGATAATTCATTTAAAAGCTGAAAATTATGTTCGGATTTCAACACATCAAATTTGATTCAATGACTTATGTTCTTCATTTTACAAATGGCAAAATTAAAAGAGAGGGACGCGGACTTTCATTTTTTTATTTTGAACCGGACAGTTCAATTGCTGCTATACCAATAGGAAGTAATGACCTGCCATTTATCTTTAACGAATCAACTTACGATTATCAGGCAGTAACCATTCAGGGACAAATCAGTTACAAAATAAGCCAGCCGAAGACTCTTGCTGATATACTTGACTTTACTGTGAAAGACAACGGACTTTATAAGAAAAATGACATTGAGAAACTGAATCAGCGGATTATTAATGAAGCTCAGACAGCAACTTCATCATACATACACAGTATCGGATTAAAAGATGCCATTCGTTCGGCTAAGGCCATAGAAGAAAAGATTCTGGAAGGGCTGAAATTCTCTCAGGCTATAGCCATGCTCGGAATTGAGATATTAGGAGCTAATATTTTAGCAGTTCAGGCTACACCCGAAATGGCAAGAGCTTTAGAAACCGAAACAAGAGAAAAGTTACAACAGGAAGCTGACCAGGCAATCTATGAACGTCGGAATTTTGCAGTGGAACAGGAACGGAAAATTAAAGAAACCGAGTTGAATACAGAAATTGCAGTGGAGGAAAAGCAAAAGCAAATTGCCGAAAAGAAAATGGAATCGAATGTCCAAAAAGCAGAAAATGACAGAAAATTAAGGGAGATGAAACTGGAAGCTGATATTTCAGTGGAAAATCAACGGAAATTACTTATCGAACAAAAGACTTCAAACGACAAGAAAGAAGCAGAAACACAAGGGTATGTTATTGAGACGACCTTGAAACCATATAAAGACATTGACTGGAAAACATTGACAGCCTTAAATAACAATCCCGATCCAAAATTCAATATTTCACTCGCATTCAGGGAGCTTGCAGAAAATGCAGGGAAAATAGGAAATCTGAATATTAGTCCTGAACTGCTGGATTCAATATTAAGTGATAAGAAAGAAAGTAAACGATGAGTGTAGAATATGCCATCATTGTAAAAAACAAAACTAGGCTTGAGTCTTTAATTGAACGGTTCAATACAAAGGCACAAGCCAGATTTTACATTGAAAGACTTGGAGGCAATTTTGAAGACTATGTAGATGAGCATGAAACTTTTCAGGAATCATTAAATTCGCTTCAGACGCAACTTTCGAAAGTAATTAAACACAAAACACTTGAAAGAAATTTTATGCCTTCTTTCATTTTTTCTGAGAACAACCTGATTGTAGTAATCGGACAGGATGGACTGGTTGCCAATATAGCAAAATACTCAAAAGGCATACCTATTGTGGCCGTAAATCCGGATAAAAAGAGATACGATGGTGTACTTCTGCCATTCGATACAACAAATTTTATTACAGGAGTTGAAAGTGTAATGGCAAATGAATTCCAATCAAAGACAATGAGGTTTGCAGAAGCAAAACTGAATGATGGACAACGGATTCTGGCATTTAACGATTTGTTTATAGGAGCTTCTTCGCATATTTCAGCGCGATACAAAATAACGTTTAATAAAAATACTGAAGAACAATCGTCAAGCGGACTTATTGTTTCAACACCTGCCGGTTCAACTGGGTGGTTGAGTTCAATTTTCAATATGGCATACGGAGTAGCCGGTATATTTGAAAAGGATCTGAAACCGAAAAGGCCTAAACTAAAAGACAATGAATTGCTTTTTGCAGTCAGAGAACCGTTTCTAAGTATCCGGACACAGACCGGTATAACTGCAGGAGTCATAAAAGACCAACATGTATTGACAATAGAATCATTTATGCCTGCGAATGGAGTTATCTTTAGTGACGGTATCGAGACTGACTTTCTGAAGTTTAATAGCGGCTCCATAGCAACAATTGGATTAGCTCCGGAAACAGCTAAAATAGTAACAAAAAGACAGAAAAAGGAATAATTAAAAGGCAGAGCATTGTGTTTAACTATCAGTGTTCCCCGATAGTTTTGACATTCTTCCGACATGAAAAATATCCGTTTTCCTGCGATGAATGAGTATATCATCCTTTTTACAACCAACTACTTAATGAACATATTATGATAAAGCTTGAAAAGATTTTAGGGATATCGACAGTATTAGGCTTGATAATCTATTTTACGTTGCTTCCTTTTAGTAATATTCTGTTGGCTCTATCATTGACATTGCTGTCATTTTTGTATTATCCTTTTGGATTTGCAATTTTCAACCGGATTGGATTCCGGAAATTATTTAAAAAGATTTCATATAACAAATTATCTGCCATCCGAATACTGGGTGCAATTGTTGCAGGATTGTCATTATCGACTTTTTGTTTAGGGATACTATTTAAATTGTTTGATTTTAAGGGAGGTAATAATATATTAATCATAGGGTTGGCAAGTTCATTGATCATACTACCGTTTGTATTGTTTAAATTCTTTAAATCAAAACAGGCCTTTTATACCCGTATTATGATAAGATTCGCTATTATCGGAAGCTTTGGTATAATCATTTTATGTTTATCAAATCTTACATTTACAAAAATCAGATTTCATAATCACCCTGAATATATTAAAGCATATGAAAGTTACATTGCTCATCCTGACAGCCTGGAAATCCAAAAGAAGATGTATTTTGAATACAAAAGAGCAACCATGACAACTGAAGAATTTGATGATTATCAACGCGTATTAGAACTTATCGAAAAAAAAGGAAACAAATAATGAAAGAATTTATATTGATATTCAGGATGGACATTTTAACTCCCTAAGTTCAACCAATGTTGAACAAATGGAAGTATATATGAAAGATTGGATGGAATGGATCATCGATATTTCCGACCAGGGGCAACTGGCTGAAGGTGGCAATCATCTTTCCAACAGCGGAACGGTATTAAGATCAACTGACCGGATGACCGGTGAACCCTATGCAGTCAACAATGAATCCGTTTCAGGGTATATTCTGATTCTGGCAAATGACATAAACGATACCGTACGCAT
>Ga0302265_1001023_pt1 | contig 17569 bp, 8 predicted proteins | sample III_Bog_E1_1_FD_194556 | JGI IMG/M metagenome (GOLD analysis project Ga0302265, IMG submission 194556) | Peat permafrost microbial communities from Stordalen Mire near Abisko, Sweden - III_Bog_E1_1 | ecosystem: Environmental > Terrestrial > Soil > Wetlands > Peat | place: Sweden: Abisko...
TCATGATGCCGGCCTGCGCCCACGGGTCAGTCGCGGTCTGGCTGATGACGCGGGCGATGACCGCGCCGTCGCCGTTCAAGCTGTTCGTCAAAAAATGAAACTGGTCGCCGTTGTTCCAGATGTCCGTGCCGCCGCCGGCCACCGTCCAGACGCCGTTGGTGTAGGCGGCCGACCCCGCCACCGCCGGCGAGCCGATGTCGGCATCACCCCAGCCGGCGAGCAAGGCGGCGAAAGCCGGGGTTGCTTTCAACAGGACCGCCAGCAGCAATATTTGAAACCGGCTTTTCAAAATTCTTCGCGCTTTATTTGGGGTGAAATAAAAAGGCGTCCAGCCCGCAGGCTGGACGCCGGAAAGAAGATAAGCAATCACCACCAAAAATAAGCCTGACCACTGTTATTGCCAGCTCTGGGAACCATGACATTGAATTGACTCCATTGGACATGGCCATCCTTGAAGCCAACATTTCCACCGGTGGGGATGCCGCGAATTAAATGCGGGCTGGTGTGGGCATAAGGCTGATAATTAAATTGATACGAACCTTTTACGACCGAAAAATTGTTTCCAGCACTGGCGTAAGGCGAGTTCGTAGAAACGCTAATGGTAGCATCAGCCATCAATACGCGATCCGAAACGCCAACTACGGAAGTTCCCCCCGGCGGCACCTCAGCCTGAAGCGTGGTGTTTTGGTTCGCTTGATACAAGACGCTATTCGCGCCGGAAAATGCCAGCGCGTATCCGATGATATGAAAAGAAGGTTCACCAAAGCCCCAAAGAGTTTGGGCAACGGGGATTCCGGGGCCGCCGGCGTAGTTTTGAGCGTCCGAGAATCTAGGCGAAGTGCCCGGGTCATAAAACGTCTTCATGGTTAGACCGGATCTCAACATCGGTTGAGCGACTGTGTCGGGCAAATCCCATACCCATGCTACGGTGTTGGTAGTAATAACCGGCAGCTTGTCATTGTAATCCCCGGCATAAATATTCACCGCAATCTCAATCTGCTTGAGGTTGCTCATGCATTGCGCCCGGATGGCTTTCTGCTTCGCGCTGCTCAAGGCCGGCAGCAGCATGGCCGCCAGAATGGCAATGATGGCAATCACCACCAGCAGTTCAATCAGGGTAAAGGCCGGGTTCGGCCGCCGGTTTTTCGGCTTAAAGTCAATTTTTTGGGAACACATAATCAATGATGGACGCTTTGGATTCTATAGGTTAATGCGACATTCTTAACCCAGCTTCCGCCATTTATTCTGCTTTTGCCAATTTTTTTTTGTGGCCGGCGGCGGGGCGGTGAATTATTTCGGGGCTGGCGACGGGCCTTCGATGTCGGCGACGGCCTCGCGTTCGAGAATCCGGCTCAGGATCCAGTCAAACCAAAATCCTTGCTTGGGGTCGCCGGCATCCAGACCAGCTTTAAATTTCGCGACAATCAAATCCCGGCTCTGCGCCAGTTCGGCGCGCGCGTTGTCGGTCTGGCCAAGCTGATGATAGGCCATGGCAAAAATGGCGTGCACGCCGGCCTCGCGCGCCGGACAGTCGTTGCGATAGGCCAGGCAGCGGTTGCCCCAATCAATCGCGCCGTGGTAATTGCCGCCGCGATATTCCAGCAACGCCAGCGAAAGGCACCGCCACGGCAGCATCCATGAATCGCGCTTCGACGAGGCCTGGTCAGGAATGGATTTTGCGGCGACGTTGGCCAGCGGCGCCAGGGCGGCGAGCCGACTGGCATCGGCCGGCAGCAGCAGGCAGTTCTTGAAGGTGCGTTCGGCAATGATCGGATCCGTGGTGGCGGCGAACTGCTTGATGGATTTGCGGCAGAAGGCCTCATACGCGCGGCGGTCGCCCAGTTCAACCAGCGCCACCGCGCATTTGGTGTGATCCAGCGTGGAAATTTCCGAGGTCTCAAACTCGTCCACTCCCACGAGCACGGAAAGATAGTCGGCGGCGCGGCGCCACTGGCCTTGCAGCGCGGCCCAGTCGGCCAGCGGCCGGAACACCGCCTCGCCGACCAGCGCCGTGTCCGGGGAAGAAATTCCGCCGACCAGCCGGTCGGCCTCGTCCATCCGGCCCTGCTCGACCAGCGGCACCGCCTGGGCGATTTTTTCGCGCGCCTCGGCCCGCTGCCGGAGCAGCGCCTCGTTCGCGCGACCCTGCTGGGCTTCGCGGCGTGCCTCGCGTTCCCGGAAGAAAAGCCAGGTCGAGGTGCCCAGGCCAAGCACCAGGGCGGCGGCCACGGCGGCGGAGGCGATGAAAACAATTTTGTTCCGCCGCACCAGTTTTTGGAAGCGATAAATCCGGCTCGGCGGCCGGGCCACGACGGGCTCGTCGTTCAAGTGGCGCTGGATATCCATCCCAAATCCGTTGGCGGTCTGGTAGCGCCGGTTGCGGTCTTTCTCCAGCGCCTTCATCACAATCCAGTCTAGGTCACCGCGCAGCAGCAGCTTGAGTTTGGGCGGTTCCACCCGGCGGTGGTCCGCCGTCTGCGTCAACTCCTCCGCCCGTAGCCCGTCAAGCTTGGTGGATGGCCGGTGGGGTTCCTGTTCCCGCAGGGTGCGCCGCATCTCATACACGCCCGACTGCAACAGCTCCTTTTGGTCGAACGGCGTCTTGCCGGTCAGCAGTTCGTAAAGCAGCACGCCCAGGCTGTAAATGTCGCTGCGCGTATCAATGTCCAGCGCGCTCATCTCTGCCTGCTCCGGGCTCATGTAAGCCGGCGTGCCAATCATCTGCTCGTAGGCGGTGAACACCGTCTGGTCGGTCAGCCGCTCGCCGTTCGTCGCCTTCGCGATGCCAAAATCAATCACCTTCGGCACCGGCAGCCCGTCGAGCATCGTCACCAAAACATTCGACGGCTTGATGTCGCGGTGGATGATTCCCTTCTGGTGGGCGTGCTGGATGGCCGAACAAATCTGGATGAACAAATCCAGGCGGCGGCGCGGGTCGAGACGGTTTTCGTCGCAGTAAGCCGTGATTTTGACGCCGCGCACCAGCTCCATCACGAAATAGGGCCGGCCGGTTTCGGTCGCGCCGGCGTCGAGCACCCGCGCGATGTTGGGATGATCCATCATCGCCAGCGCCTGCCGCTCGGCCTCGAACCGGGCGATGACGCTCTTGGTGTCCATCCCCAGCTTGATGACCTTGAGCGCCACGCGGCGGCGCACCGGCACTTCCTGTTCGGCCATGTAAACCACGCCGCAGCCGCCCTCGCCGATTTTCTGGAGCAGCTTGTAAGGCCCGATCCGCTTCCCCAAATCCTCGTCGGCTGGCAGTTCCCGGATCCCGGGCGTTTCGGAATCGGCCGCGCCGACCAAAAACTGGCTGGTCGCGATGGACGGCTTCAAGGCCGGCAGACTGCCCAAAAAAAATTGCTCCGCCGCCGATTGGGAACCCAGCATGGCTTCAACCCGGGCGCGCAAATCCGGGTCGCCCGCACAGGCCTGGTCCAAAAAAATGCGGCGCTCCCCGGCGTCCTTCACGTCGAGCGCGGCGTAAAAGACCTCTTCGGCCCGTTGGGTGCTGGCATCAATCATCGCTATATCCATTCATGCGCTTCTGAAAGCAGATTTCCGCCAAAAAACAGCCGGCTCACATTTGCGCGCGCACCTTGCGGAACAGCCATTCCTTGGCGCAAACCCAATGGCGGTCCACCGTGCGCTCGCCGATGCTCAGCAGCTCGGCCACCTCCTTGTTCGTCAGGCCGCCAAAATACTTCAGCACGACCACCCGGCTCCGTTCGGGATGCTCCTTTTCCAGCTGCTCCAAGGCGTCGTTGATCAGCAGGACCTTTTCATCCGGCGTGGTGCCGGCCAGGTCCACGTCCTCGATGTTCAGTCGTTCCTGGCCGCCGCCATATTTTAAGCGCGACTTGTGCCGGGCGCTCTCGATCAGGATGCGCCGCATCGCTTCCGCCGCCGCGCCGAAGAAATAGGCGCGGTTTTTCCAGGTCCGGTCCCCGTCCCCGACCAGCCGCATCCAGGCCTCGTGAACCAGCGCCGTCGGCTGCAAGGTGTGGCCGGCCGATTCCTGGGCCATCCGCGCCGCCGCCAGATGCCGGAGCTCCTCATACACGAGCGGCAGCAATTCGTCCAAGGTCCGCTCGTCGCCACGACCCATGGCCTCCAATATCACCGTCACGTCGCTCATGGCATCAAGTTAACATAAATGGCTGGTCGGACAATTTTGCAGATTGTCTCCCCGTCGTGGAAAATGCGCAATCCGCAATTTGTCCGCACCAACCAGCGAGGCGCCACCGGCGGAAAAATTCTTTTGCCGCGCCGCCCTCGACACCGGCAAAGGCATGGTTTATATCAAAGCCGTGAACCGGAATGCCACCGCACCCACGGTAAATTTTTTTGAATCGGATGGCGCGCGGACAGTGGCCGACCATGGCTGGTTGACCGTTTTTACTTCGCGCAATCCGGCTCCATCAAAGCCACAACCGGTCCTTTTTATCCGATGAAAAAAAATTGCCGGTGGCTCGCCCTGACCGCTCTTTTCGCCACGCAAACCATGTTTGGCGATGGCGCGGATGCCGATTATTCCCGCGCGCTGTCACTGGCTCGGCGCACGGAAGGAAAAGTTTTCCGCGATGCCGTCGCGCCGCACTGGCTGCCGGACAACCGCCATTTCTGGTATCGCGTCACCACCGGCCCGGACACGCACGAATACGTTTTGGTGGACGCCGCCACCGGTGAAACCAGGCGCGCCGGTTCCGCCGAAAAACTTGGCCTGCCCGAAAGCGGACGCCTTTCCACCGCCGCGCAAAAGTCGCTCGAACCCAAACGCACGAGGCACACCGGCGGCGAGACGGCCATCCGTTTCAGCAACACCACGGCCGCGCCGGTGGAAATTTTCTGGGTGGATGCCGGCGGCGAACGCAAATCCTACGGCCGCGTGCGGCCGGGCGACACGAAGGAGATTTCCACCTACGCCGGCCACGTCTGGCTGGTGACGGACGCGCTCGGTGGCCCGCTCGGTTTTTTTGAGGCGACGCCGGATGTGCTGGAGGTGGACATTGACGGTCAGCCGAAAACAATTGAGGTGCCGCGCGCGCCCGGCAACCGCCATGATCGCGACCGGTCGCCGGATGGAAATTTTTCCGTGCGCTTCGAGGATGAAAATGCCGTGCTCGTTTCCGCGTCCGGCGAAAAAACTTTTCTGACCAGCGACGGCACGGCGGAAAATCCGTATCGCGGGCCAGCCGAGTGGTCGCCGGATTCGCGAAGCTGCGTCGTCCTGTCCGTGCACGAGGTGCCGCGCCACCTCGTGACGCTGGTGGAATCGTCGCCGCCGGACCAGCTCCAGCCGAAGGTGTTGACCTACGATTATTTCAAGCCCGGCGACGCGCTGCCGCAGGTCCGGCCGGTGCTGGTCAATGTCGCCGGACGGACGGCAAAAATTATTTCCGACGAACTGTTCACCAACAATTTCACACCCGACGGCGAACTGGCGAATTTCCGCTGGTCGCCGCGCGGCGATGAATTTTACTTCGACTACAACCGGCGCGGGCATCAGCTCTATCGCATCCTCGCCGTTAACGCCACCAATGGCGCGGTGCGGACGGTCGTAGAGGAGCACAGCCAGACTTTTATTGATTACGAAACCAAAACTTGGCGCGAATGGCTGGACGATTCCGGCGAACTGCTCTGGATGAGCGAGCGCGACGGCTGGGCGCACCTCTGGCTTTACGATGTCGCCACCGGCTCAGTGAAAAATCTTGTCACGCCCGGCGACTGGGTCGTGCGCGAGGTGCTCAAGGTGGACGCGGCCAAACGGCAGGTGTGGTTCCTCGCCGGCGGCGTGCGCGCGGGCGAAGACCCGTATCATCACCAGCTCTGCCGCGTGAATTTTGAAGGCTCCGGTTTCATCCAGCTCACGCGGGGCGACGGCGATTACACGGTGGAATTTTCGCCGGACGGAAATTATTTCATCGCAAAATACTCGCGGGCGGATTTGCCGACGGTCACGGAACTGCGCCGCAGCGACGACGGAAAACTGGTTTGCGAACTCGAACGTGGCGACGACTCGCAGCTGCTCAAGTCCGGCTGGACGCTGCCGGAACGCTTCGTGGCGAAAGGCCGCGACGGACTGACGGACATTTGCGGTGTCATCATCAGGCCGTCAAATTTCGACCCGAAGAAAAAATATCCGGTGGTCGAAGAGGTTTATGCCGGGCCGCAGGATTCGTTCACGCCGGAAAATTTCGGCCGGCTGCTGCGGCAGCACACGATTGCGGAGCTGGGTTTCATCGTCGTGCAGGCCGACGGCATGGGCACGGACAACCGGGGCAAAAAATTTCACGACGTCTGCTGGAAAAATTTGCAGGACGCCGGTTTCCCCGACCGCATCGCGTGGATCAAGGCGGCGGCGGAAACGCGGCCGTGGATGGACTTGTCGCGCGTCGGCATTTACGGCGGCTCCGCCGGCGGCCAGGACGCGATGCGCGCGCTGCTGGATCACAACGATTTCTACAAGGTCGCCGTCGCCGACTGCGGCTGCCACGACAACCGCATGGACAAACTTTGGTGGAACGAGCAGTGGCTGGGCTGGCCGGTGGACGACGCCTACGTCAAAAGTTCCAACGTCGAGGACGCGCACAAGTTGCAGGGCAGACTTTTATTGATGGTCGGCGAGCTGGACCACAATGTTGATCCCGCCTCGACCATGCAGGTGGTCAACGCGCTGGAAAAGGCCAACAAAGATTTTGACCTCGTCGTTATCACCGGCTCGGATCACGGCTCGGCGGAAACGCCCTACGGCAGCCGGCGGCGGATGGAATTTCTGGTGGATAAACTGCTCGGCAACCGGCTAAGCCAGTAGCCGCAGGCCAAAAATGAAACCCATGTTTTACAAGTTAGGACAGATCCCGGCATCCTGCGTTTTGGCGGCGGCCATTGTTATGGCATTTTTCTGGCCAGCCAGACTGGCGCGGATGACCGCACGTTCCAAGTTCAAACGCTGACACCAATAACGCTGACACCAATGGGACTTAGTCCTGCGAGTCTCATTTGTGCCACTTTTGGAATCGGAAAGCCATCCGTCTAAAGCCCTCAAGCGCGGGGCAGACATTAAGGCCAGTCAAGTCAATTGAAACAAGCCTATCAGCGGGAGAGTCTGATTGCCGTATTATCACTGGTGGTCAGGGTGGTAAACGTCTGTTTGCCTCTCGTAAACGTCCCGGTGGGTTGAATAAATGGTTTTTTGACCAGACCGATGGGAATCTGAAAAGAAGATAACGAAGGGAAATAAAAAATTACCGGTTTATTTCCAAAAAACTTCGTTTCCTTTATTCGCTTCTGTGACTTTCTGGTTGGTATCTTTCGTTTGCATTGGGAAAAAAGACGTTCACCCGCCGGAAGTATTGGTTCACCGCCCGCGCCCATGAAAACACCGGCGGGTGGAAGCCACCCACCGGTTTGCCAAAGACATTTTCGCCTAGCTCCCCGCCAGTGCCGGCACGAGTTGCGCCGTGTCATTGGCCTTGTGGAATTTCACGCTGACGATCTTGCTCACGCCGTGCTCCTGCATGGTCACGCCGTAGAGCACGTCGGCCATGCCGATGGTGCGCTTGTTGTGCGTGATGATGATGAACTGCGAGTGCGCGATGAACCGTTCCAGCATCTTCACGAAGCGCACGACGTTCGACTCGTCCAGCGGCGCGTCCAGCTCGTCCAGCACGCAGAACGGGCTGGGCTTGACCTGATAAATCGAGAACAACAGCGCGACGGCCACCATCGTCTGCTCGCCGCCGGACAGCAGGGAGATGCTCTGCAACTGTTTGCCGGGCGGTCGCGCGACAATCTCGATGCCACTTTCGAGCACGTCGTTTTCGTCAGACAAAATCAGGTCCGCCTTGCCACCGCCGAACACATCCACGAACATCAGGCGGAAATTGTCGCGGATCTTCTCGAACGTCTCCACGAACATCTGGCGCGTCTGCGTGTTGATGCGGTTGATGACTTCGAGCAACTGGATTTTCGCTTGGACCAGGTCGTCGTGCTGCGTGGTCAGGAAGGTATGGCGCTGCTCGGTCTCCTCGTATTCCTCGATGGCGACGAGATTGACCGGGCCCATTTCGTCAATCTTCTGCTGCAATTCGGCCACCTGCTGCGAGATGGAAGCCCAATCCGTGGCCACGCCGGCTTCGGCCATCTGCTCGGGCGTGAGCGTCTCGATCTTGGCGGGGCCTTCATCGGCATGGGTGATGGTGATGCACTCGCTGCGGATGTCGTCGAGGTTCAGGTGATATTTCTGCTGCACCTTCTCGCGCAGGTTCTGGACGGACATGTTTTTCTGCGCCAGCTCGATCTCGACGCCGCCGCGCAGGTTTTGAATTTCCGTCAACCGGGCGCGCTGCGAGCGCAAACTTTCTTCGCGCGTGCCGATCTCGCCGTCCTGCGCATTCTTCCGGCCAATCAGCTCCGCGGTCTGGGCGCTGACCAATTCGCGCTCATGCTGGAGGCGCTCAATCTCGCCGCGCGCCGACTGAATCTCGGTCTGCGCCTGCTCCTGCTTGGCGATGAACGAGGAACACTCGTTCTTGCGGAGCTCGACAATCTGGGTCAGCTCGCGGATGCGCTGTTCGAGCGAGGTGAGCTGGAGCTTGAACGACGACGCGAGCTGCTCGTCGGACGCGAGGGCGACCTTGCTCTCGGTCAGCGCGGTGTTCGCCGCGTCGCGCTGCTGGCGGAGATTTTCCAAATCGGCGGTCAGCGCCGTGACCGCTTCCTGACCGGCGCGTTCGCGGGCTTCGAGCTCGTTCAGGCGGGCAGTGAGCGCCTCGCGTTTTTGGAAACCTTCCTCCTCCTGCGCGGCGAGGCTCTGCACCTCGAACATCACGGTCTCAATCTTCTGGTGCAGCAAACGATTGGAGTTTTGCAGCGCCTTGAACTCGCCTTCGCGCGTGGCGATGGCGACTTCCTGCACGCGCAATTCGGTCTGCGCCGCCTGCAATGAGGCCTGGAGATCCGTCTGCTCGCTTAAAAGTTCGCCGCGCTTGCGGCTCGCGTCTTCGACGAGCTGTTGCAGTTCGGCCAGCTCGGCCTGCAGTTCGGTGATCTGGTTCTTGCGTCCGAGAATGGAGGAAGGCGCCTTGCCGTTGCTGCCCTTGTTGAGGTAGCCGCCGGTGTAAATGCCGTGGCGGTTCAGGAGTTCGCCGCCCATCGTGACGAAGTCGCAGCCCGCATGGCCGTTCTGAATTTGCGTTGTGGCGGTGCCAAGGTCGGACGCGATGAACGTGCGGCCGAGCAGGGATTTCAAGAGCGCTTCCACCTGCGGCTCGGCGGAAATCACACTCATCGCATGGACAATCTGGCCGCTCTGCAAGCCGGCCTGCGCCGCCTCACTCTTCTCGCCCGGAGACATCTCGCCGACAAACGAAAGCTGCTTCTCATCCTGATACTGCTGGATGGCCAGCGCGGCGACACTCGCGCGACCGGACTTGTTCGTGTTGAGTTCCGCCAGAATTTCCTGCGCGGACGACGGCTGCTCGGTGAGGACGAGTTGAAGATTGTGGCCGAGCGCGTTTTCCACGGCGGTGACAAACTGGTCCGGCACGCGAATCCGGTCCGCCAGCGAGCCAATCACCGAACGCGACTGGCGCAGCGCGGCCACCGCGCCGGCATCAAAGCCTTCATGCGAGCCTTCAAGCTGTTCCAGCACCGTGAGCCGGGATCGCTTGTCGGACTGCTGGTGCAAATACTTGTCCTGCTCGGTGGACGCCGTCTGCAATTCGGTCTGCAGTTCCCGCAACCGGTTCTGCCGCTGCTCCACGGAGCCGCGCGTGGTGGCGACATTGAGCTTTTCCACCTCGACGCTGGCGGTGAATTCCTGCAACCGGACATCGAGGCCGGTGCGCTCGACCTCAAGCTGGATCTTCTCGGCGGAAAGTTTCTCCAGCCGGACGACGTTGCCCTGCTTTTGCAGATCAAGCGCGGTGATTTCGTTGCGCAGCCGCGACAAATCCTGGGCGGCGGCAAACGCAGTGGACTGCGCCTGGCGCAACTGCTCCTGCCTTTCGCGCAAATCATTTTCGATCTGCTGCAATTTCTCGCGTTTCGCCTGCAAGCTTTCGCGGTGCTGCTCCAGCGCGGCTTCGGCGACGCCGAGACGCTCGGTAACGGAAAGCAGTTCGCTCGAAGCGGCGTGGCAACGCTCCTCGGCCTGCGTAATTTCGGCGAGCGCCTTGGCGTTTTGCGACTCAATTTCGCGCAGCCGTTCCTCGTTGAACTGGATGCGGCTTTCGTTGCGGTCAATGCCGGCTTTCAGCTCCAACCCGCGCTGTTGTTGCGCCGCGACTTCGTGTTCGAGTTCGGAAAGCAGCTCGCGCAGTTTCGAGATTTCGTTTTCAAAGCGGAGGATGTCGTTGGAACCGGTTTCGATTTCATTGCGCAGATTTTCCACCGTCGTCTGGCGTTCGGAAATCTCACCTTGCAGCACATCGAACTGGTGCCGCGCCAGCTGCGTTTCAAGATGCTGGAGTTCCTGGGAAATTTGTTTGTAGCGCCGCGCCTTGCCGGCTTGACGTTGGAGCGAACCGATTTGCCGTTTCACTTCCTTGATCGTGTCGGCGATGCGCAGCAGGTTTTGCTCGGTGTATTCCAGCTTGCGGAGCGATTCTTTTTTCTGCGACTTGAACTTCGTGATGCCGGCGGCCTCCTCGAAAATCATCCGGCGGTCTTCCGGCTTGCTGGAAAGAATCTGCGTGATGTGGCCCTGCGCCAAAATGCTGTAGCTCGTGCGCCCGATGCCCGTGCCCATGAATAATTGCTGAATGTCTTTCAAGCGGCACGGCGTGCGGTTGAGGAAATATTCGCTGCCACCGTCACGGAAAATCCGGCGCGTCAACGTCACTTCGTCATAGGAAACTTCGACGCCCGCCGCGCGCAAACTTTCTTCGCCGACGCCGCCGAGCGTGAGGGAGACTTCGCCCATGCCCATCGGTTTGCGACCATCGGTGCCGTTGAAAATCACGTCGGCCATTTCGCCGCCGCGCAACGCTTTCGCCGACTGCTCGCCGAGCACCCAGCGGATGGCGTCCGAGACGTTGGACTTGCCGCAGCCGTTGGGCCCGACGATGGCCGTGACGCCGGGCTGAAAGTTCAGCGCCGTCTTGTCCGCAAAGGACTTGAAACCAAAAACCGTGAGATTTTTTAGATACATAATCTGTTTCGACTAGCCAACCAAAGCTGGCGGTTCGTGTAAAGAGAAAACCACAATATGTTGTGCACAATTCCGATTGTAGCGCAACTAATTGGTGAGGAACCGAGGATTCAATTGCGCTAAAACCGTTGTTTTACCGTTAATACACAGTTTCTTTACGCCCGAAAATGGCTTTCGTCAAATGAAAATATCAAGAGCCAAAATCAACTCGCCTGCTTCAATGGCGGTTTGCGGAAATTTAATTTACCAGCTAGACCGACGACCTATTTCACCACGTTGATGAGCGAGGCGAGACCTTGAATCCGCACTTCCAATTTATCGCCACTTTGGATCGGCCCGACGCCGCTGGGCGTGCCGGTGAGAATCACATCGCCGGGCAGCAGCGTCATGTTGGTGGAGACGAAGCTGACGATTTCTGCCGGCTTGAAAATCAGCTCGCGCGTGTTGGAGTTCTGCCGGAGCTGGCCGTTTTGAAACTGCTGGATGCTCAGTTCGTTCGGGTCAAGCATCGTCTCCACATACGGGCCGAGCGGCGTGAAGGTGTCGAACGACTTGCAGCGTGCCCATTGCGATTCGGCCTTCTGGATCGTGCGGTCGCTGATGTCCTGCGCGGCGGTGTAGCCGAAGATGTAGCGGGCGGCGGTGGTCGCCGTGACGTTGCGGATTTTCCGGCCGATGACGATGGCCAGCTCCGCCTCGAAATCCGTGCGGTGATCACGAAAGGGAATTTCAATCTTGCCGCCGTCCGCTAGCAGCGACGTGGTGGCCTTGAACCAGATGAGTGGCTCCTTCGGCAACTCGCGTTTCATCTCGCGCGCGTGGTCGAGGTAATTGATGCCGACAGCGATAATTTTGCTCGGCACGACCGGCACCAGAGTCTTCACGCCTTTGCGCGGCGTGGGCTTGCGGTCGAACGACGGCGCGCCGAAGACATCGCCGCGCAGGCGGAACAGTTCGCCGTCCACGACCTTGGCGTGGAAAATTTCTTCGCCTTTGGAAAATCTGCCGATGGCAGCCATAAATCGAAGACCATTAAACCAACGCCGTCCCGCTTGGGCAAGGAGTTTAAGCCCGTCCGGCTTGCCGAATGCCATTTCTACCGTTACATTGTCGGCATGAACTGGCTTACGAAGCAGGAACAATTTATCATCTGCGTCGTCATTGGGCTGCTGGTGACGGGTTTGGCGGTGAAGTATTATCGCGCCGCGCATCCCGCCACGACGAGCAGCCAGCCGGTCAGCCAACCCTGATATATGCAAGAAGTCAATTTCGACGAAGCCTTGGATCAAATCCTCGCGAAGGACGAGCGGTTCCATCGCGACGCCTACCTGTTCATGCGCGAGGCGCTCGACTTCACGCAGAAGATTGTCGGCCGCGAGAATCAGGGCAAGGTGCGCCACGTCACCGGCCAGGAACTCCTCGACGGCCTCCGGCAATACGCGCTCCAGCAGTTCGGCCCGATGACCGCAACCGTCTTCGAAGAATGGGGCGTCCGCAACTGCCTGAACTTCGGCGAAATCGTTTTCAATATGGTCGAGATCGGCCTGCTGGCGAAGACGGACAAAGACACGCGCGACGATTTCCAGAGCGGCTACGATTTCACCGAGGCTTTCCGCAAACCATTTTGGCCGGATGCCCGGCTCAAAGCCGAAGCCGAGGCTTCTGTCGCCTAAATTCATTTCCTGCATGGCAGTGAATTGGATTGCTCCACGGCGATTCCTGTTTATTTTTCCCTTCTGAACATGGCTGAAAAACTTAGTCCTCATATCCCGTCCATCCCGCCGGGCGTCAAACTCACCACGCTCGACAACGGCCTGGCCCTCATCGTCCGCGAAGATCACAGCGCGCCCGTCGTGTCCGTGCAGGCGTGGGCGATGGCGGGCAGCATCCACGAAGGCGCGTGGCTGGGCGCGGGTCTCTCGCACGTCCTCGAACACATGCTCTTCAAAGGCACTACCACGCGCCCCGGCAGCCGCATTGACCAGGAAGTGCAGGAAGCCGGCGGCTACATGAACGCCTACACCAGCTTCGACCGCACGGTCTATCACATTGACGTGCCGAACACCGGCGCGGTGAAGGCCGTTGATATTTTGTGCGACATCATGCAGCACGCCACGCTGCCGCCCGACGAACTGGCCAAGGAGATGGACGTCATCCGCCGCGAAATGGATATGTGCCACGACGACCCGGGCCGCCGCGCCAGCCGCCGCCTCTTTGAAGTTGCCTACACAAAAAGCCCCTATCGCTTCACCGTCATCGGCTACCCCGATATTTTCAATGAGGTGAAGCCGGACGACATCCGCAGTTACTACACGGAGAAATATGCGCCCAACAACGTCTTTTTCGTCGTCGCCGGCGATGTGAAGAACGACGACGTCGTCGCGCAGATCAAAACCGCCTATGCCAACAGCAAGTCAAAGGCGATGCCGCCGGTCGTTCTGCCGCTCGAACCGAAGCAGACCGCGTCGCGCGAAATCATCGAGGAAGCGCCGGTGGAACTCGGCCACGTCCATTTTGCCTGGCACATCCCTGAGCTGCGCCACGCCGACGTGCCCGTGCTTGATGTGCTGGCCGTGCTGCTCGGCAGCGGACGCAGTTCGCGCCTGTTCCAACAGGTGCGCGAGAAGCAGGGCGTCGTCCATCACGTGGACGCGTGGACTTACAATCCCGGTTTGCCCGGACTATTTGGCATCAGCGCCGTCGTGGATGGCGACAAGTTCGAGGCTGCGAACAAGGCGATTCTCGCCGAGCTTGAAAAAATAAAATCCCTGTCCGTCAACTCCAACGAACTACACAAGGCCATCAAGCAGTTCATCTCCGCCACGCTGTCGTCGCGCAAGACGATGGAAGGCCAGGCGCAGAATCTCGGCGGCAACTGGCTCGCCGCGGACGACCTCAATTTCTCCGAGCGCTATCTCGCCGCCGTGAAAAACGTCACGCTGGCCGATGTCCAGCGCGTCGCCCGCCAGTATCTCACGCCGGAGAACCGCACGCTCTACGCGTTGCTACCCGAAGGCACCGCGCCTAAGGCCAAGGCGAACGTCGAAGCGAACAAAGACAACGCCATCCAGAAAATGGTTTTGCCGAATGGCCTGACGCTGCTGGTGAAGGAAGACCACCGCCTGCCGTTCGTCGAGTTCCGCGCCGTGTTCCAAGGCGGCGTCCTCGCGGAAAACACCGCGAACAACGGCACCACCATGCTGCTCGCCAAGCTGCTCATCAAAGGCACCACGACGCGCAGCGCGGAAAAAATCGCCACGGAGATCGAATCCGTCGGCGGCCACCTTGACAGCTACGGCGGCAATAATAGTTTTGGCATCAACGCCGAGGTGTTGAGCGAGGATTTTGCCACCGGCTTGGACCTCCTCGCGGATGTCATTCTGAATCCCATTTTTCCCGCCGACGAACTGGAGCGCGAGAAGGAAATCCAGATCGCCGGCATCCGTTCGCGCAAGGACGAACTGCTCAAGAGCGCGAGCCTCGCCATGCGCCGCGCACTGTTCGGCGACACCGGCTACGGCCTGGATTCGCTCGGCAGCGAGGAATCCGCCGGCAAAGTTTCCGTCGCCGGCCTGAAATTATTTCATCAGAAGCTGACCGTGCCGAACAACTGCGTCCTCGCCATTTTCGGCGATGTGCGGGCGGGCAACGTCAAGTTCGCCGTGGAAAAAGCCTTTGGCGGCTGGAAACCCAACGTCTCCGAAATCGTAAATCGTAAATCGCCAATCATAAATCCCGCCCAGCGCGTCGAAGAGACGCGCGACAAGAAACAGGCCGTGCTCGTCATCGGTTTTCCCGGCACGACGCTGGCGGACGATGACCGCTACGCGCTCGACCTGTTGCAAGAATGTTGCAGCGACCTCGGCTCGCGGCTCTTCTTGCGCATCCGCGAACAGCTCGGCCTCGCCTACTATGTCGGCGCGCAGAACTTCGCCGGGCTGGTGCCGGGCTACTTCGCCTTTTACACCGGCACGGAGCCCACGAAAGTCGCGCAGGTGGAAACCGAGCTACTGAAGGAGGCCGAGCTGCTCCGCACCGAAGGCCTGACCGCCGACGAACTGAGACGCGCCAAGGCCAAGATCATCGGCGGGAAGAAAATCGCCCGCGCCGACCTGGGCAACCTCGCCGCCACGAGCGCGCTCGACGAGCTTTACGGCCTGGGCTGGCAGCGCGCCGACTTGGACGACGCCAAATACGAGGCCGTGACGCTGGAGCAAATTCAAGCCGCCGCTCAGAAGTATCTGAAGGCCGACACGTCGGTCATTTCCGTGGTGAAACCTTGATGGGCAACCGGTGCCCCCTTTCCCAGCTGACCCGCAGGTCAGCCCCACCAGCGGGTTGGTAGGGCGGCGCGGTTCCCTGCCCTTTGCCCACGGTTATTCTCGGCTGGATGGGCCGTCCCCAGAAAAACGGCGTCCGACTTTCGTCGGACGCCGGTGCGTAATTTTATCTTGGCTTAGGCCAGCAGCGGATTGACCGCCTCGGGAGCTTCCACTTCCTCGGCTTCCGGTTCTTCCGGCAGCTCGACGAGCGGGTTGAGCGTAACCCCGCGGTGCAGGTTAAAGCCGGTGCCCGCCGGGATGATGTGGCCCATGATGACGTTTTCCTTGAACCCGCGCAGCGAGTCAATCTTGGAACGCGTGGCGGCCTCGGTGAGGACGCGGGTCGTGTCCTGGAAGGACGCGGCACTGAGGAAGCTGTCGGTCTCGAGCGACGCTTTGGTGATGCCGAGCAGCACCGGCACGGCTTCCGCCGGCTTGCCACCCTTCTTCTCCACGGCCTCGTTCTCGGCCTCGAACTCCAGTTTGTCCACCTGTTCGCCCCAGAGGAACTGGGTGTCGCCGGTTTCGGTGACGCGAATCTTGCGCAACATCTGGCGCACGATGATCTCGATGTGCTTGTCGTTGATCGTCACGCCTTGGAGACGATAAACTTCCTGCACTTCGCTGACCAAATGTTCCTGCAATTCCTGCGGGCCGCAAACGTCCAGAATTTCGTGCGGGTCCATCGGGCCTTCGGTGAGCTGCTGGCCTTTCTTGACCAAGTCGCCCTTGAAGACGATGACGTGCTTGCCAATCGGGATGAGATGTTCTTCCGACAGCTTCGTCACCGGATCGGTGATGAGCACGCAGCGCTTGCCGCGCACGCTCGGACCAAAGTCCGCGATGCCGTCAATCTTGGAGATTTCCGACGCGTCTTTCGGGCGGCGGGCCTCGAACAATTCCGCCACGCGCGGCAGACCGCCCGTGATGTCGCGGGTCTTGGCCTGTTTGCGCGGCGTCTTGGCGATGAGCGTGCCGGGCACAATCTTGTCGTTCTCGTTGACGACAACGTGCGCGCCGGACGGAATCGGATAGTTCGCCACAACTTCGCCCTTGTCATCAGACATGATGATCTGCGGATGCAAATCTTCCTTGTGGTCGATGATGACCATGGATTCTTCGCCGGTGGCCTCGTCCACTTCCTGCTTCATAGTGACGCCCTCGATGATGTCGTGGAACTTCACCTTGCCGGCCTTCTCGGAGAGAATCGGGACGTTGTGCGGATCCCATTGGACGAACGTGTCGCCCTTCTTGAGCTTCGCACCGTCCTTCACGGAGATGACCGCGCCGATGACGATGATATGGTTTTCCAGTTCGCGGCCATCGGGCGCGAGGATCTGAATGGAACCGTTCTTGTTCAAGACGATGCTGTTGCCGTCTTCCAATTCAACAGAACGCAAGTCGGTGTATTTGACAATACCATCGTTCTTGGACTTGATCTGCGGCTGCTTGAAAACGCCCGCCGCCACACCACCGGTATGGAACGTGCGCATCGTGAGCTGCGTGCCGGGTTCGCCAATGGACTGCGCGGCGATGATGCCGACCGCCTCGCCGAGCTTGACCAGCGAGCCGGTCGCGAGGTTGCGGCCGTAGCAATGTTTGCAGATGCCGTGCTTGCTTTCGCAAGTGAGCACCGAGCGAATGCGGACGCGGTCCATGCCGGCAACGTCAATCGCCTTGGCCTTGATCTCGTCAATTTCTTCGTTGGCGTGAATGAGGAATTCCTTCGGGCTGGTCGGATTGACGATGTCGTCGCAGGCGAAACGGCCAACCAAACGGTCGGAAATTTTCACCACTTCGTCTTCGCCTTCGAACACGGCGGAAACCCAGATGCCATTCGTCGTGCCGCAATCCGCCTCCTGGATGATCACGTCCTGAGAAACGTCAACGAGCTTGCGCGTCATGTAGCCGGAGTCGGCGGTCTTGAGCGCGGTGTCGGCCAGACCTTTGCGCGCGCCGTGCGTCGAGATGAAATATTCCAGGACGGACAGACCTTCGCGGAAGTTCGCGAGAATCGGCTTCTCGATGATTTCGCCGCTCGGCTTGGCCATCAAACCGCGCAAACCGGCGAGCTGACGCACCTGCTGCTTGT
>Ga0302265_1001033_pt1 | contig 17484 bp, 13 predicted proteins | sample III_Bog_E1_1_FD_194556 | JGI IMG/M metagenome (GOLD analysis project Ga0302265, IMG submission 194556) | Peat permafrost microbial communities from Stordalen Mire near Abisko, Sweden - III_Bog_E1_1 | ecosystem: Environmental > Terrestrial > Soil > Wetlands > Peat | place: Sweden: Abisko...
CACCTACCTTAAGGTGACAATCCTCGTGCTTGCCGTCGTCTGCCTCGCGCTGGCGGCGCTCACCTTCAAAAGCCAAAAGGCGCTTGCCGACATGCATCCGATGATCGTCCGTATCAACGACGTGGGCCGCGCGGAAGCGATTGACTATCGCAACTTCCAATACCGTCCTCAGGAGGCGGAGAACAAGTATTACCTGACACGCTGGACGGAGCTTTATTTCAGTCGGAATCGCTTCACCATCGAGCGTGATCAGACAAGTTCACTCTACTTCCTCAACAGCGACGTTCAGCGGGCTGTGATCGACCAGGAGCGAAAGGACAACATCATTCCGACCTACATCAAAGACAGCTCTCTTCCATACGTCGATGTCGAGGTGAAAGAGGTCGTCTTGGACGATCTCCGCCAGTCGCCCTATTCGGCGCGCATTGAGTTCATGAAAGTGTTCTCGAATCCGACTGATCACACTGAGTTGAAGCGCGAACGTTGGACGGCCACCGTCACCTATGTCTTCCGAGAGAATGTGAAGAATAACGAACTGGCTGTCGATCCCCTTGGGTTGACCATCGTCCGCTTCCGGGCCGACCAGGCGTTCGAGTAACCCAAACCGACGACACATCCCATACGAGGGGTTTCCCATGTCCTTTCGCGGTCACAAATCGCGGCAGATAGGCTCTTCGTTTCTTCGCAGACGGAGAATCCCGTCACCATACGCGCAAAGACGGTATGTCCGTATGCCGTTCAGGTCGCTTGAGCAGACGGCAATGAGATGGTTCCGCTGTCAACAACGCAGATTTGGCAAGCCGAGAATTCCTCGGTCTATGCAGATCATGAAGCGCTCGTCTCTCGTTTCCATCCCTACTCCGTCCGGTCACACGCTTCGGGCAACATCCGGCGCCCGGCGGCACGTCGCCGCTCTGCTTTCCGGACTCCTCTCCCAAATCAAGTTTGGGCCCCTGCTCCAGAATGCACGGCTTGGCACTTGGGAGCCGGGCCGCTCGCTCGGGCTTCGCCAAGGGGTGACCCGGCCAATCCGGGAATTCAAACAACGGAGACTCGCCATGTATCAGAATCGCATTACGCTCATCGGCTTCCTCGGCAACGACGCCATCACCCGCACCGCCAACAATGCCAGCTTCACCGTGCTCTCGCTTGCCACCAAGTCCAGCTACAAGGACAAGAAGACCGGCGAGTACAACAGCCATACCGAGTGGCATCGCTGCGTCGTATGGGGCCGGCTGGCCGAGTACGCGAAGACGCTTACGAAGGGCGCTCATCTGTCCGTCGAAGGTGAGTTGCGTAGCCGCGAACAGACGAACAAGAAGACCAACGCCAAGCAGCGCGTATGGGAAGTGCGCGTGTCTTCAATCCTGAAGCTCGACCGGGCCGAAAAGGTCAGCCCGGAAGAGCAGGAGCCCGAGGAGATCAACCCAGAGGAAGAGGCCGCATAGGCCCTTCCTCACCCGTTTCGGAAGCCCGGCTTCGCGCTGGGCTTCCATCGTTCTGAGGTGCCCATGAGCTTCGAGTTAATCCTTCCGTTCCTTCGTCCCATAGAGCCGCTCTTACTTGACGAGAGCGTCAGCGAGATCATGGGCAATCCCGACTCGACATGGTGGTACGAGCGCGACGGCATTCTTCGCAATGACGCGAGCATTCAGTTCGACCCGGCTCGTCTGCGCACGGGTCTCGAAGTAGTTGCCAACAGGCTCGGCAAGAAACTCGACGAAGACAACCCGCTCCTCAATGCCCAGCTTCCCGATGGGAGCCGCTTGGCAGCGGTAATTCCCCCGGTTGTTCGGCCCGCTCCAGCAATGGTCATCCGCAAGTTCACTAGCCGCCATTTCACAGTCGAAGACCTGATCGCTCGCGGGACGCTTACGCGCCCGCTCGCGGAATTCCTGGCCGCCCAGATCGAGCGCGGCCAGACCATCCTTATCAGCGGCGGGACAGGCACCGGCAAGACGACACTGCTTAATATCCTGGGTCAGTCAATTCCCGACCACGAGCGCATTGTCGTCATCGAAGATACCGCGGAGTTGCGCATCGAAAAGCCGAACATCATGGCCGTCGAATGCCAGACTGACACCTATCGGAATGCCGTCACTTTCGACGACTTATTGAAAGCGGCTCTCCGCTGGCGACCTGACCGCATCTTCACCGAACTTGTGGGCATCCAGATGCTCTTGATGAAAACGCTTGAACCGCTGTTGCGCGGCGACAAGATGGCCCAGGATCAGCTCAGCATTCTCTTTCGCCAAGTGCAGACAACCAAGGCCGCCCAGGCTCAGGAACTCCTCGCCAAGCGCGGTCAAAACAGGGAGAAATAGCCATGCCAACCGTTCAACAATGGGGCCGCAGAGAGTCCATCATCTGGCCGCCGCGCGGCTATCTTTACACGCTCGGAGCGTTCTTTCTCGCATGCGTTGCGACGGGATTCTTCGTCTACCTTCGCTTTCAATTTGGCATGCAGCCCCTCCAGCGCTACTACCTGCCCTACTATTTGCGCAGCGAGACGGCGGGAATTGCGCATTCAGCCAGCAAATACGAGATGCTGTATGTTTCAGACGGCGAAACACTGGGCCGGGCCGCGCTCGAAGCGGATGTGCAGCCGGGTTCTACGCCGCAGTTTGGCGGCAAGCCTTTGCCCTTGACGCTAACCCCGGAAGCCGCAATCCATGGAACCTACTTTCTCATGCGCGAGGCTCCACGCAACTATCAGAACAAGGTGATCCATGCGTGGATTGCGCACTGGATATACGGGGATGTTCCGCTCTACAACCTCTTCAAGATGCAGCTCCTCTTTGGACTAGCAGCGTTCGTCCTGCAGCTTCCATTTTCGATTCGCAAGGACATCGGACGCATCAAGCAACTGCGCTACGGACGCCGCCTCAAAGGCCCTGTGCTCGTGAATGCGAAGGAGTTTACGGCGGCCGTATCGGGCAATGGAATTGGGATCAAGACCGATGATTTCAAGCTCCCATTACGCATCCCGCGCGATGCGGAGAACAAGCATTTCCTCATCGTGGGCGACACTGGATCAGGCAAATCGAGCATTATTCGCCAGATGCTCTACCAGGTCGACGCACGCGGTGACAGCGCCATCGTCTATGACCCAGCGTGCGAGTTCGTGAAGCAGTTCTACGACGAGCATCGCGGCGACATCGTCCTCAATCCGCTTGACGCCCGGATGCCGTACTGGAATCCGTCCAAGGAGCTACGCCGCAAGGCGGAGGCAAAGGCCCTGGCCGTTTCGCTCTATCAGCCCGAGGGAGTGACCAACCGATTTTTCGTTGAAGCGCCGCAGAAGATATTTGCTCATTTGCTCAGCTACCTGCCGACGCCGGAGGATCTGATCAAGTGGATGTCCGACCCCGCCGAGATCGACCGCCGCGTCAAGGGAACGGAGTATTGGATGCTTATCGACCCAAAGGCTCCGCAGCAGCGCACCGGCGTACTCGGCTCCCTCAATATGAGTGCGGACAGCTTCCGGTTGCTCCCCAAAGAGAGCGAGACAACCTCTGTTTGGACTGCAACCAACTGGGCGGAGACGCGGCGCGGGTGGATCTTTATCACGTCGCGTCCGACCATGCGCGAGGCGCTTCGCCCGCTTATCAGCCTATGGATCGACACGCTCGTGTTGCGCCTGTTGAACGAGCCGATGCCCGATCAGAAACCTGTCTGGTTCGTCATCGACGAACTCGCTAGCCTGCAAAGATTGCCACAACTTCACACAGCCATCACAGAGAACCGAAAATCGCAGAACCCAGTCATTCTTGGCTTCCAGGGTCGAAGCCAGATGGAAGCCCGGTACGGCGAAGATTCTGAGGCCATGCTCTCGCAGCCTGCCACCAAAATCTTCCTTCGCACAACCGAGCCACGCGCCGCCAAATGGGTGAGCGAAGCCATCGGCGAAGTCGAGATCGAGCGGCTGCGGGAAACACACTACGACGGATCACGTGCCGGCAAGAACTTCGCACTCGATCGCCAAACCGAGCCTCTTGTGCTGCCTTCGGAGGTATCGGGTCTTGACGATCTGCGTGGCTTTCTCAAGTACGGCAATCACGTTGCCCGATTCTCATTTCCGTTCATTGCGCTCGAAGAGAAGAGCCCCGGCTTCGATGAGCGACAAATGGACGATCTGATCGTGCCAAGCACGCCTCTCCCGGCAGAGCCGGAAGCAATGCAGGGAAATCTTCAGTTCCCTGAGCATGAGGTCCAATCTGCCGGACATCAATTGGAGTAGACCGCTATGCTGACTATTTCCAAGCCGCTTTCCGCAGGGCAGGCACAGAGCTACCACGCAAAGGAGTTCACTGCCAGGGAGCAGAACTATTGGTCCCAGCGCGGGGTTATTGCCGGCGAATGGCAAGGCCGGCTGGCCGGGCAGTTCGGCCTTGCCGGAGCGGTCTCGGCAGAGGACTTTGCCAGGCTCAGCCAGGGGCAGCATCCGGCGACTGGCGAGCAGCTTGTCCGCCAGCGCGCCTCCTATGAATACCAGGATGCCGATGGCAAAACTGTCAAAACCATGGAGCACCGCGCCGGTTGGGATGCGACATTTTCCGCTCCCAAATCCGTCTCGCTAACCGCACTTGTCGGCGCTGATGAGAATGTGCGCGTGGCGCACCGAGAGAGCGTTCGCACGGCGCTGGAGCAGCTCGAAATGTACACGCAGGCTCGGATCGGCGGGAACCATCCGCCCGAAACGACGGCCAAGTTCATCGCTGCCAAATTCGAGCACGACACAGCTCGTCCGGTAGATGGTTACGTTGCGCCGCAACTCCACACACACGCCGTTGTCTTCAATGTCACCGAGCGGGACAACGGCCAATCCCGCGCCATCCAGCCCCAGAGCCTCTTTGCATCGCAGCAATTTGCGACCGCCATCTATCAATCCGAATTGACTTACCGGCTTCGTAATCTGGGTTACGAGATCACCGTTGGCCGCAGCGGGGCGCCGGAAATCAAAGGCTACACGCAGGAGTACCTGGACGCATCGAGCCCGCGCAGCCAGCAGATTCGCGAGTATCTGGAGCGCACAGGCCGCACCGGAAAGGAGGCAGCGGAGATCGCCGCGCACTCCACACGCGACCGCAAAGAAATTCATTCGCCTGTCGATGTCATGGCTGCGCATCGCAAGCTCGCTGCCGACTTTGGGCACCAGGCCGAAGCCGTCGTTCGTGCCGCGCGCGAACGGCTTCAGCATCAGGAGAAGCCGGTCAACTCCATTGACCGCGTTCGCGAATCACTGACTTTTTCACGCGACAAGAACTTCGAGCGCGAGGCAGTCGTCGATGAACGGGCATTGATTCGCGACGGCCTCCGCCGTGGCATGGGCGATGTGACATTCGCCCAGGTGCGCGGCAACCTTGATGCACGCTTGTCTTCCGGTGAATTTCAGATCGTCGAGCGTTCGCACAGCCTACCGGCCCGTCAGTTCACCACTGCCAGGACCATCGAGGCAGAGAACGAGATCGTCCGCCGCGTGCGCGAGGGACAGCACCAGGTCGAGCCTGCTTTACCTCGCCAGCAGGCCACCGCTGTTGCCGACCAACATCCTCGTCTCAACCGCGCTCAGAAGAGTGTGGTTGAGGATGTACTCAGTTCCCAGGACCGCATTCAGGGTATCCAGGGTTTGGCCGGCACGGGCAAAACGACCACCCTTTCCGTGATCCGCAGCGCCGCCGAATCGAATGGCTACGCGGTCGAGGGTTTCGCTCCGACCTCCCGTGCCGCCCGTCAACTTGGCGAAGCGGGCGTTGAATCCAGAACCCTGCAAGGGTTCCTTGCCCGCTCGTCCACCCCGGCCACGACACAACAACGGCACTTCTACTTTGTCGATGAATCCAGCCTTGCCAGCACCAATCAGATGCGCGAGTTCCTTGCGCGTCTCAGCCTCAACGACCGCGTGCTCCTGATCGGCGACACGCGCCAGCACCAGAGCGTGGAAGCAGGCCGCCCGTTCGAGCAGTTGCAGGAGGCCGGAATGCGCACCTCCAAGCTCGACGAAATTGTCCGCCAGAAAGACCCGGCGCTGAAGTCCGCTGTCGAGATGCTGGCCAAAGGCCAGGTCTCTGCCGCGCTCGAATCACTCCAGCAACAGGGCCGCGTGAAGGAGATTCCTGGCACGGAAGAACGCATCCGCGCCATTGCCAGGAGCTACGTCGAGTCCCCTGATAAGACATTGATCGTCTCGCCCGACAACGCCTCCCGCCGGGAGTTGAACGTTGCCGTGCGTCAGGAGTTGAAATCCAATGGAACTCTCGCGCCGGAAGACCACACTTTCCGTGTACTAATTCAGCGCCAGGACATGACCGGCGCCGAACGCTCCTGGGCCAGTCACTTCGAGGTGAACGATGTAATTCGCTACGCACGTGGCAGCAGAATCGCCGGAATCGAAGCTGGTACCTACGGAACTGTCGTCGGCATCAACCCCGCCGACAACCTGCTCACCGTCGAAAGATCCTCCGGCGAATTGACCACCTATGATCCGCGCCGTCTGACCGGCGTCAGCGTTTACCGCGAAATCGACCGGGAATTCTCTGTTGGCGAACGTGTCCAGTTCACTGCGCCCGAGAAGTCGCTCGGCGTTGCCAATCGCGACCTTGCCGCCATCGAAGCCATCGCACCCGATGGTCGTATTTCTGTGCGCCTCGACAGTAATCGGCAGATTGAGTTCGATGCCAAGGAGCACCGCCACTTCGACCACGGATACGCCGTCACCAGCCACAGTTCCCAGGGACTCACCGCCGAGCGGGTCCTTGTGAACGCCGATACCGGCGTCCACCCGGACCTTCTCAATTCACGCTTTGGGTACGTCTCAATCTCCCGGGCCAGCCACGACGCCATACTTTTCACCAACGACGTGGCAAAGCTCAGCCCCCAGCTTACAGCCGATGTTTCAAAGACCTCGGCTCTTGAAATCACGCAGTCAGTGTCCAATGGACAAGGGCTTGGAATGGGCTGATCCGTTACTGCGAATTTTTCAGACACCGTCTCCAGGACACTGGCCGACTCTTCATTACTGATTCAATGGAGGGCGCTTGAGAGAGAATCTTTAGATTCCCGCCCATTTCGCAGCGTATGCGAAAGCTCTTTAGAAGCACCGCAACTTTAAACATTTTCGGATGCCGTTTTCCGCTCACTGCGGGAACCCTCAGCTTCGGGCCAGTCGTAACTGGAGACGCGCGTTGGGCTATTGGCAACAAGTGAAAATGAATCATTGAATCGTCCTAAATTGCCGGTGAATCGATCGGAGGTTCTTCCGTAGATCCTGCAACCAAACCTCTGGCCAACATTCTAAGTCAATTCCACGATTCGATCCTTGCTCGGCAAGAGGGTATCGGCAGAATGGCAGCGATCCGCGGCGCATTGCCAGTCAACGAGCGCGTCGGCAAAAATCGCTCTAGGCCTTCCGGCCAGATTCGCTCGCAAGCACTACTAGTCTATCTTTCGCCTCGGCCAAACTCCGTTGAAGTGCGAGCGCCCTTTCGTATTCGACAGCAGCCTGATTGCAATGGCCCAGTTGCTCCAGCGTTTCTGCAAGAAGCAAATGTGATTCGGCAAAGTTATCGTTGATCCTTACGGATTCTCTGAGTGCATCCTCAGCTGGTCCGAGAAAGCCCTTTTTCAATAAGGCCTTGCCGAGTAGATAATGAGCCTTAGACATCTTAGGGTTTATCTTTATCGCGTCTCGTAGCGCCTTAACAGCTTGATCTATCCGATTTAGATGAAGCAAGGCATCGCCGAGATGTTGATGCGCACGTGCATGATCGCTGTCCAGTTCGATGGCTTTCCGGAAGAGCTTCTCCGCCTGAATCCAGTTCTCGGATTTCAAGGCGGCCATCCCTGGCCCAACGTAAAAAATAGGGTCCTGTGGATCGATTTGTACCAACTTCTCAAGGACCGATTGTAATTCCCCTTCCTTTCCTAGCCGGATCAGTGTCTCCGCTAATCTTGAGCAAGCCTCAAGATTGTCTGGATCGAGGCTCAGAACGTCGCGGAAAGAGCCTTCAGCTCTCTCTAGCTCGCCATGAAGAAGGCACCAATCCCCATGTCTCTTACGCAACCGCAGGACTTCCGGATCTGAGCAAATACCCTTCCGGTTCATCTCCTCAGCCTCATCTAGCTTGCCCTGCCGGCGAAGACTATCGGCGAGGCGAGCATAGATCCAAGGCGAACCTGGTCCGATTTCCAGCGCGTGTGTGAACGCCTTTTCAGCGCCCAAATAGTCGCGATCCTTCAACAAGGTCATTCCGAGTCCAGTAAACGCCTCTTGCATCTGTGGGTCGATCTTAGACGCAGTAGCGTAGCACCGTTCCGCCTCCTCTCGATTCCCGAGCTTTGCCCACTCCTCGGCAAGATAGGAATAGCCTCTAGCAAAGTCCGGCTCCAATTCAACCACCTTCGCGAATAGGTCTCGCGCTTCCTCGTGCTTACCTTCCTCAGCTAAGACGATGCCCAAGTTCATTTTGAAATCTACGTTTCGTGAATCGAGAGAAGCCGCGATGCGCAGTGCATTCTCGGCTTCATTCAGATTCCCCAGCCCCTGTAGCGACTTACCAAGCGCACTGTGAGCTAAGGCTGAGTTAGGCTTAAGGGCGATTGCCTGGCGTGACTCTTTGACCGCCGCGACATAGTCCGGCTTGTCGCACAGTAGAAGAGCATAGCCCGCGCGAAGTTCAAGCATTTTCGAATCTACTTCAATTGCCGTTTTGTAGCATTGTTCTGCCTCCTCATCGCGCTTCAGGCGGCGGAGTGAGTCTGCTAAGAATCCCATCGCTCTAGCCGATTCTGGCCTAATCCGAAGTGCCTCTCGGAAGGCCTGCTCCGCTCCACCACCATCGCCCTTTTCTAGGAGCAGAATTCCTAAGCCGACGTTAGCTTCAAACATGTAGGGAGCCAAAACTAGAACCTGCCGATAGGCGCGCTCCGCATCATCGAGACGCCCGATCTTCGTCCAAATTCCTGCCAGGAGGGATTGCGCTCGGAGGTTGCCGGGATAAAGCGCCAAGGCAGATTTAACGGCACTCTCGGCTCCTTTGAAATCCTGTTGTTTCCCCAGAACGAAGCCCAACGAAATGTGGGCGGACACATTGCGCGGGAATAATTCGACGCACTTCCGGCAAATCCATTCAGCTTCGCTGTACTTCTCCTTTGCTGACCAATCCCACGCCATCGCCATCAGTTCAGGCACGCGTCGCTCCTTAATCATGAGGTCGCGAATTACCTGATAGTTGTCGTCTGTGTCCGCGACCCAATCTTCGATGGTTTCGAGGTACGGTCCGTATGCTTCGATAAACTGAGTACCTATCTTTAGGAATCCGAATCGATTGATGATCGCTAGGCTCGATTCGAATTCCGCTAATTCCACATTGAAGATTCTTGTGGCACAGGCGCCCTTCAGAAGGGATCGCGGTACCGAAGATAGCCCATGTTCCCGGAAAAAGAGAAGGCAACGCAGAATTGATGCGGCCGCGTGCTTATCCAGCGCCAATAAATCATATTTTGCTCGCATTTCCGACGACGGTTGCTTCACTGAGAGCGGAGTGCCATCCCACTGATCCATCCTTCCGCCGCACTTTTGCGCCAGTCTCTCTCCCTGGTCGTAATTCCAATCGGGCAGGTCGATCCATTTCCACCTACCAAATATCTTCGAGATGGCGTTTACTGACAGGGCCTCCGGAGCAGTATTTCGGAGGGTAGAAAACACAATCAGTCGCTTTGATTGCCGTCGGAGGGCACCTATTAGGTCTAGAACTGCTGTCGCGTCGTCGTTCCGAACATAGTCGTTTAGGTCATCCAACAACAAAATATACCGACGTTTGCGGACCCGCACCGTGTTGGCGTTTTGCAATTCTTGTGGCAAGGGGCGAATGACATACCATTCGGAATAGTCCTGAAACCCGGGAACATGGCATCGTGAAAGTAGCTTCCCGAGGCACCACCATACCGGCCGTCTGCTCCCGCGAGATGATAGTCCTAAATTCTTGATATAAAAGGCCGCCGAATGAGATTTCCCTATTCCGGGTCGGCCCCTCAACCCAATTGATTCTCCGTCATGTAGAGCGGGCCAAATCACGTCGTCCTGTGAGGTCGGCAGGTACTCGCTGAAACCTCTTGCTCTCGGTGCACCAACGATTTCTTCAGGATCAAATCTATCTGCTCTACATATTCGCAGAAATCTTTCTCGCCGCTTGAGATAGCGGTCGATCAGCCAGGTCGCCAAGGGCACCACGACGAGAGCTGCGGTTACAACTACGAGAGCCACGGTTCCGATACCTGTAATCCATTCAGGTTTCGACCACCAGGGCGCGAGTTCAGAAGGGGGCGTCGCCATCATCGGAGCACCGCCGTGGAAAGTGATGACAGGATTACATGAATACTACTTCATCTTGAGAATAATCACACGGAACCCAAGGCCGGGACTTAGTTTGTGCCAATTCCCTCAATCTGTCCGGAACTGGTGGCACGCCCCCGGCGCTTCGCGCTGATGGACCTGTGTCTGCATGGGCTGGAGCCCACGATAAAATTTGGCGAGCCGATTCGAGAGAACCACATTGCGATGTGATGAGGTGCAGATCTGGCACCCGTTTTCGCTCACCCGCGATTGGCCCGTTTTATACGTATTTCGCCGTATTTAAGCAGTCCGCGAAGTCTTGTAAATAGTTAGAAACACAATTTATTAACGCCCTGAAAAGGCCGGCGTCGGAGAAGATTGACAGGATTGGAACCCGTATACGCCGTTCACGACCCCAATCATCAAGCCGACCAAAGTCGACGAATAGGAATGCCGTGCAAATTGGCAGAGAAGGGGATAGTCTCGGCGCCTGCGTAGAGCACGACGCCGCGTACCCAGTTTTTGCCGACGGCGGTCGCCAAAGCCTGCAATCCGCCAACGTCATTGCTTCCCAGGGTTGCGGCAGCTTTCACTTCAACGCCCACCACCTTCCCGGTACGATCTTCCAGCACGATGTCAACTTCGCGGCCTGAAACCGTTCGCCAGTAGAATAGTTCCGGCCGAGTCGCGCTCCATGCGCATTGCTTGCGCAGTTCCATCAGCACAAAGTTCTCCAAAACCGATCCAGCCACATTCCCCTCGCCCTTTAGGCGGTCCACCGTGACTCCGAGCAGATACGCCAACAGCCCAGTATCGTTCAGATAGACCTTGGGAGTCTGGATCGCTCGCTGCCCCAGGTTTCTCGCCCAGGGGCGCAGCAATTGTACGAGGAAAGTCGCCTCCAGCAGGGCGAAGTAGCGTTTCAATGTCGTTTGAGGCAGGGCCATCGTTCTCGACAGGTCAGCGAAGTTCAGCAGTCCGCCCGCGCGGGCGGCCACTACAGAAAGCAGCCGTGGAACAGCGGTCGTGTCGGCAATGTTTGCCAAATCCCGTATGTCCCGTTGGAGCACCGTTGTAACGTAGGACTGAAACCAGGCATCCCGGCGGGCCGCGCTCTTGCGGGCCACAGCAGGCGGATAACCTCCGTCAACGATGCTCTCCAGCAATTCTTCCCAGGACATGGCGGCCGGGTTGCCTGACCAGCCCACGGATTTCCCGGAAAACAAAGTATCCACAAGGTTCTCTTTGACGCCGCGGATCTCGCCTTGGGAAAAGGGCCAAAGAGTCAACACTTCCATGCGTCCCGCCAGAGATTCTGAAAGCTTCGGCAGGAGTGTCACATTCGCCGATCCGGTGAGCAGAAACCGCCCCGGCTGGCGATTCCGGTCAATTACAGCTTTGATCACCGAGAAGAGCTCAGGAACATGCTGGACTTCATCGAGGGTCACTGGCGCGTTGAGGCCGGCAACAAAGCCGTTTGGATCGCGCCTAGCAGCCGCGAGAATGCCGGGATCGTCGAAGGTGAGATACTGACGGTCTTGTCCGATGACTTCGGGCGATTGCACCAGAGTGCTCTTGCCGGTCTGTCGTGCTCCGTTGACCAAAACAGCCGGTGTATCCGCGAGGGATTCGAGAAGGGGGCCGGTCAAGTGACGGTGAAGCATGTATAGATAATCAACCATCTCGTGGATGATTATCAACCAAAATCAGGATGATTATTGAGATTCTTCTTCTGTGCCGGCTGAGCCCCGGGCCATGCGATCTCCCGTGATGCCCCCTAACCACTCCCTCTTTGCGCATGACATGATCATCCGCAGTAACCTGGAGCCCATGTCTCCCGACTCCTGAACTCCAGTGTATCCACGCGGCCTCCATCGAGTAACAGGGGGAACAGAATTCCCTTTGTTGCACAGAGATCGTCTCCGCGGCTTTGAGCCGCGACGCGCTAACCCGCCATTCAATGGGCGGGTACTGGACGTGCCCGCCTACGCATTCACGCTCGACAGCCACACAAGGAGAATCCCATGACAACCGCAGTTCAAACGCAATCCGAGTATCGCAACTTGCCGCTCGTGAGCCTCACTGAGTCGGCAACCAACCCGCGCCGCAGCTTCGATCAAACATCGCTTAGCGAACTGGCGACTTTTGTGCCCGGACACAAAAGCGGCCTTTTGTTCCGCTCACCGTTTTGTGGCCGAACGTCACGAATGGCGCTTCGCAGCGAGCGGTCCGCGTTCCGAGCGACACATAACGGATCAGCGGAACGCAAACGCAACAGAGATATTCGCGTCCGTGAAAGCGAGGAATCCTGCCATGGGCAGGTCGAGAGACTGAGCAGCATCATCCACGCCGAAGGCGTGCGGGAATATTGCTCAACTGATAACTGAAGAGTAGCCGGTCACTCGCTCGCAATATCGAAACTGGCATGATCTGGAGTGAGCGCGATCAAATCTGCAGTTCAATGATTCGAAGGCAAACCTCCCGCCAACGGACACGGGGCAATCTCGCATTCGAATGCGATCGCTATCTGCGGAAAAGTTCCGTCGATCATCTGTTCATCGAGCAGCCCTCGATGCCGCAGTTGCTGTCTGGTATCGGACATGGCTACTCTATCTGCTTCGACAAGTAAGCCAACTTCCTTTTCATATGCGGCCTTAGTGGTCCAAACAATTGTGAAGGATTGGGCAGGTTGCCACGCCATATTACGCGGTTTGATTTCGAGCCAGTAAGCAAGAAGTTCGTGGCGGAATGCGGCGTCTGATTGCGGAGTTGTGCACCCTCCCCAACCACTGTTTTCTTCGTGGCGTTCCGCTTCAATGTTGTGGTTGCCCAGCTTTACTACAGGAACGGCGTCGGAAGCATTTCTCTCGGAGTCGGCATTGTTTTCACGCAGGTCATAGGCGTAGACCTGCGGCCATCCTGGCGTCGGCGGGAGAGGGAACGAGTCACCACAACTTGATCCGCCACTGCCAACCCCGCCCGGACCCGGCGAAACGATTCGTATGGTGACATGTTGGATGAGACCCTTCAGTATGTCGTAAACGAAGGATGATTCGGGATTCTTGGCCAGAATCATGGCGGCAGCCCGTGATCGCGTTCCGTTGATAATGCCATCCCGGTTAAACGCCCACTCCACAAGGGTCGAATTGGAACTCGTTAAAGGGACATGTTCGACGAGAAGGAGGGCCTGGGCTGGGAACGCCTCAGCCTGCGACCTGATGACCGGCATTGAGACTTGCACTTTCTCCTGGATCAGCGTGTCGAGGAGCGCGAGTGCGGCGCGACGCTGGGCAGCCTGTTCCTCATATCCGCCCGCGATGGGCGGCATGGACCAGTGCTCAAGCATGCTGGGGATTTCCGAGATGAGCTGACCGTCATGGCGACGGCGAGCGAACTCTGCGGCCCATGCAATGAGGCGCGGATCGCCGCTATGGAGCCACTTGTGGAGCAAGGAAGAATCTACCTCCATATTGGAAGTGATCTGTGGTTCCTGCGCCATGATCGGCGTGATCAAACATGCAAGAAACAGCAGGAAATTAGCCTTGAGCGCCATGCGCAAATTGTAGTACCTGGAGGGCGGCACTCGGCTACATGACCGAGTTCCGCCCGTATCGTCGGCCATCCGTCAGTGTCAGTAACACTTCGGTAAACATTCTGGATCGGCGGAGTCCACTTTACATGCTGATCATTTATCTGAAAGACCCAAACGGAACTGGTGGCGGCAGCAAACAGTATAACGGGTGGCAGCAAAGCACTGTATCCAGCACTAGGTGCATGATTATTTTCCATCGGACATTTCCGAATGGAGAGTGTCATGCTCGAACACTATTATGTCAAACCTTCAACCATCGACCGAATCCGTGACAGTTGGCTCGGCTCTCAAATTGATAGCTACGCGGGATGGATGGAAGCGAACGGCTATTCCTCCCGCACCGTCTTTCGTCGGTTGCCACGGCTTTTCTGCTTTGCTGAGTTCGCACAGAAGAGGGGCTGCACAGATGTTGCTTCTGCCCTTGCTCTTGTCGAGGACTTTGTTTCCCAATGGTTGGTTCAGCACGGACCGGAAGCAAAGACATCGGCCTCGCTGCGCAAGCATGCAATTGATGTAGGGAATGCCACTCGTCAGATGTTGCGGCTGGCCAGTGGAGATCCTGTAAGGCACAATCGTCACCGCCGCCCATTTCCACTTGAAGCAGAGGTTCCTGGGTTCCAGAAGTATTTGCGCAATGAATGCGGACTGATGGAGAGTACGATCGCCGGGTACCGGCATCATCTGCACGAGTTTGGGCAGTACCTCCGGAAAGCCGGGATCACGTCGCTCGGCGACCTGTCGCCCGCGCTGCTGGCATCTTTTATCGTCGAATGTGCGCCGGGAATGGCTCCCTGCACGCGCCGCGATCTCTGTTGTCATCTAAAAGTGCTGCTGCGGTTCTGCCATCGCGAAGGAATTACCGACCGGGATCTCCGCGGTGCGGTCGGTATGCCGCAGGTATACCGTCTGGCCGATGTCCCCCGGTCAATCACTTGGGACGAGGTCCGTCGCACTTTGGAAGCTGTGGACCGAAGGACAATCCGAGGCCGGCGAGATTACGCCATCTTGCTCTTTCTTGTGACCTATGGGCTGCGGGCTCATGAGGTTGCCAAACTCACGCTGGAAGATATCGACTGGAAACGCGAGCGATTCCAGGTACCGGAGCGCAAAGCTGGCCATTCGACCGCGTATCCGCTCGCCGGAGTAGTGGCAGAAGCCTTGATCGACTATCTCAAACGAGGTAGACCTGAGACTGAGGATCGTCATCTCTTCTTCCGTGTTGTGGCTCCGCGTTCTCCAGTCACTCCCGCCACTGTGTCATCAAGTGTGGCGTTTTATCTCCAGAAAGCTGGAATCCAAGTGCGCAAGGGTGGATCGCATACGCTGCGGCACACCTGCGTACAACGCCTGATTGACGCTGAATTTCCACTAAAGACTATCGGCGATTATGTTGGGCATCGTTCGCCGGAGTCCACGCGCATCTATACGAAAGTCGCTATCGAAGCCCTGCGCGAGGTTGCGATGGGCGATGGGGAGGCTCTATGAACACTCCCTTTTTCCAGAGCTTCCTGGCGCCATACCTCCATCAGTTCGTGCAATACAAGCGTGCGCTGAACCGCAAGTACTTAAACGATGCGCATACGTTGCGACTGTTCGATCGGTATCTCTGCAACCACGACATCGCTGACTGGCACGCCATCGATAGCGCTGTAGTCGATGATTTCCTGGTGTCCCGTCCTAAAGTCGGGCCAAAGAGATACAACCTCATTCTGTATGCAGTGCGCCGGTTCTTTGCCTTTGCGATTATGCAGCAGTGGACACAGCGGAATCCTGTGACGGCTAGTCCGCGGCGCATCACCGGCAGCCGGATTCCATACTTATTCGATCTCGATACCGCAAGGCGTCTAATGGCTGAAGCACGAAAACTGCCGGAGAGATCCCGTGCGCCCTATCGAGGCCTTGTGTACGAGACGATTTTCGCTCTGCTTTATGGCCTGGGGTTGCGGGTAGGCGAAGTGTCACGCTTGAAGATAGGCGATGCCGATTTCACCCGCAATCTACTGTTCATCCGGGAGACGAAATTCGCCAAGAGCCGATATGTGCCGATGGGACCTCGCCTGACACAACGCCTGAAAGATTATGAGGCAGAACGTTATGGAAGCACGCCTGCTTCCGAACTGCCAATGTTCACCTTCAATTCCAAGCGGCGTAGCGTCGATAAAGGAACGATCAGCATGACTTTTCATGCTCTCCTGCCCAAGCTGAAACTGCATATCCCGCCGGGCGTGTCGCCGCCGCGACTCCACGATCTGCGCCACTCGTTCGCTGTCGCCACACTGCTTCGATGGTATCGGGAAGGCATCGATCCCAACTGTCGGTTGATGCACCTCGCCACCTTCCTTGGCCACGTCGATCCCACTTCCACCTCTGTGTACCTAACGATCACCGAAGAGCTTCTCAACCAGGCCGCTCAACGCTTTCAGACGCTCGCCCCGAAAGGAGGTGCGCAATGATCGGAGTGGGGCAAGTGCTGTTCGCTTTTTTTGAAGATCACCTCAAGGCGCAGAAGGGGCTTCGACCCGGTTCGGTGCGAAGCTATCGGGACACAATGAAACTCTTCCTTGCCTATGTTGCTGCCAGTTGCCGGCGGCCGATAACCCGATTACAGCTGGCTGACCTGTCGGCACAGCGAGTGCGTGACTTCCTCAATACAATGGAGGTCACGCGCGGGAATCGTGTGAGCACACGCAATCAGCGGCTTGCCGCCCTGCATACCTTCTACCGCTTCCTCGCCCTCCGACAGCCGGAAATGCTGGCTGAAGCCCAACAAGTGGAGGCGACTCCTGTCAAACGGACTGCGCCGCCTCAGACGCTATACCTGGAACACGACGAAATCGAAACCCTCTTCCGGACCTTGCCGCGCGATGGAATCCTCGCACTGCGTGACAGGGCTCTCTTCATGGTGCTCTATAACACCGGAGCGCGAGCGCAGGAAGTGGCCGACTTGAAAGTCGAAGATGTTGATCTCGACGGTCCGCTGCGCGTGCGTCTTCATGGGAAGGGCGATAAGTGGCGAAGTTGTCCGCTCTGGCCTGAAACTGCTGAACTGTTGAAGAGGTTGACGGCCGACGTGCGCGGCAACCAGTCCGTCCCCTTGTTCATGTCTCGTCAACGAGAGCCCCTTACGCGATTCGGAATTTACAAGATCGTCAAGCGGCACACTTCCGCCTTGTCTCCCACTACTCCGGATAAAAGGCGCCGCAGTATCTCGCCGCATGTTTTCCGTCACTCGACGGCGGTGGGCCTTCTGGAAAAAGGCGTAGACGTCAATGTCATCCGAGCCTGGCTGGGACATGTCAGCTTGGAAACCACCAACCGTTATGTCGAAATCACCTTGAGGACCAAGCAGGCTGCTGTGGAGGCTTGTCTCCCTCCAACCGGAACTTCGGAATCACCTCACCCAACGAAAGGATGGCGTGACGATCAACAGCTGTTGAAATGGCTTGGCTCGCTGTAATGGTTATGTGCCTATTACGTAGGGGAGCCGCCTGTTTCCATGCGGCTCCCCTCTTCCTCGGCAACAAAACGGTCTGCGGAACAAAAGGCCGATTTTGTGTCC
>Ga0302265_1001050_pt1 | contig 17134 bp, 12 predicted proteins | sample III_Bog_E1_1_FD_194556 | JGI IMG/M metagenome (GOLD analysis project Ga0302265, IMG submission 194556) | Peat permafrost microbial communities from Stordalen Mire near Abisko, Sweden - III_Bog_E1_1 | ecosystem: Environmental > Terrestrial > Soil > Wetlands > Peat | place: Sweden: Abisko...
GACCGGTTTATGATTATTGACAACAGGGATATTTATCACTTTGGTGCATCGCTCAAAGACCTTGGAAAAAAGTGGTTTGCCTTTTCTAAATTCGATCAGGGAGCAGTTGAAATGTTGGGTAAATTGGGGAATATCAAATAATTTTATCCTTTCTTAGTCCAGGTATAGGAGAAGAAAGTAACTTTAGTTCAACTTTGAGCGAAGCACAACTTGGACTGGAAACAAAAATAAGTTTTTAACTTCAATTGAACCAAGTTACAAACTGCACTTATTTGAGCACAAGTTGTGCTTCGCTCAAATGCTATCCGCTGACTGCAATTTTACAAACTTGGACGATAAAGGAGAATAACTATGAAAAGACAAAATATAATATTTAGTAAATATGGATTAAATACAATGTTTACTTTTTTACTATCAATCATCTTTATATGGTTTTTCTTTTTTTGTAAGCATAATGGCTTATTATCTAAAGTTAATGTTTTTGACAATGATCCATACGATGCTGTTGGATCAATTGGTATACAAGTCTCCTTTTTAGCCGCAATTTTATCTTTGATTCGTATAGTAGGTTCATTCATTAATGGGACATTAAAAAACTCACAAAAAATACTAATTCTACGTAATAATCTTATTTCAATTCTTTCTATAGAGATAACAATGATTTCGAATTTGATTTCAATATTTAGATTCAAGGACAAATGGATAAATAATTCAACGGGGATAATTCTTGTTTTTTTTGTTATATCTTTTCTGTTTTTTTCAATATTAATGCATTGTTGGACATTGTTTATAGCTAAAAAGATAAGTTCTGAAAATACACATAGAAACTTTTCCTTTTTTGATTTATGGCCATTACTTGGATTTTTTATTCTAGCAATATATCCGGTTTATTTACGGGAAAGTATAACCGGTGCAATTTATACAGCTTATTTGGGGATGATAATCCATGTAACAATGGTAAGGAGTTTTTCATTATGGATGCTTCCTCAAACAGAATTAAAATTTATTGATATGATTGATATTTTATCAGACTTATATTCACTTACTAAAAACAAGATAAAATTAGCTAATTATTTTTTTAATAAAATTGAGATGTTAATAAGAACTTTAAAATTGAAATCAACTATTAATTGGCTGAATCCAAGAAAGCACAGATGGAATATTATTATCATTTTTGGAATTCTAGTGGGAGTTCTATTTGCATTTAATGAAGGTATCGGTGAAAACTGGATTGGATATGGTAACAGAGCTATCTTGTTATTTTCTATTTTTGTTGGAGGAGAATTAATTATAATTTTCATGTTTTATTTACTATTCTCTAACTATCTTGGATTATTCCATAAAGAAAGTAAATCCTGATTTTATAAAAATAATAAAGTGTCGGCATTAATACAAATTATTGTAAGCTGGTTATCTAATGTGTTTTAACATATTTTACTACTGCATTCACTTTGTCGGCTCACGAGTGGCGAATGTTACGGCAAATGGAACATACCGGTATCGGAATCATAAATTCAATAATCCGGTCGTTAGGCAAAATTGTAATAAAGAAAATCTGTAAAATAAACCACCTAAATAAACTATGGAAAAGATTTATAAAAAAGAACTACCAGAATACCCGGACAACGATTTATTATCATTGATAAGAAATCCAAAGAGTTTGGACAACACAAGATTTTCTGAAATCATTGAAGAACTAAAGAAAAGAGGATATTCAGATGAAATAAATAAAGTTGAAAAGAATTTGATAAAACTCAATCCAATATATTCAAAATTCTGGAATAGAGTTGGCGCATTTTTTATCGATATTATTGTTCTTGCTCTATTAGGTTTTATTTTAGGCTTATTTCTAAAGGACACTTTTGTTCAGTTGGGAAGTCAGGCTTTATTAATTGGTTTTATAATCTCATTAGTCTATTTTGGACTTGGAAATAGTCTGATTTTCAAAGGACAGACTTTAGGAAAGAAGATTCTGAAACTTAGAGTTGTTGACAAAAATCTTGATACAATATCTCTTCAAAAATCACTACTTAGAACTTTAATTTATACTGTTCCTTATTTCTTCCTGAATTATGGGTTGAATGGTTCTACTCAATTCTCAACTCTTTTTATCGCAAAAGAAATAATCTTATTGTCTTTTCTAATAATATTGCCAATTCATTTCATTATTAATTCCTCAACACGTCAAGCAATACATGACTTAATTCTTAAAACATATGTTGTTGAATTAGAAGCTTATCCGGGACAACAATTAAAGAAGTCCAGGTTCTCACCGATAATTTATTCCGGCATAGTAATAATCGTATTGATTACATTGTTTATCTTTTTTAATCTTCAGAACAGAAACCTTATTGAAACAGCAAAAAAACTAGTTCCAATAAGTGAACAAATCGACAGAAATAATGAAGTACAAAATTCTTCTATATCACAGAATTTTTCAACCGTACGAAAACTAGGAAGTGACGAAAATATTAGTAAGACAAACTCACTTGTATTAGATATTGAACTAAACAAGAACCTTATTTCCGATATTAACCCGGAAGATATTGCAGAACTTGCTTTTGTGAAAGATGCTGTTAAAATCATTCTGAAAGATGTTCCAAATGCAAAGCGATTTGACTTTATACAGGTGAATCTGATTTACGGATATAATATCGGAATTTATAAAAGTTCCAACTCTATGACGGTATCAAACACGATTGAAAATTGGGAACAGAAAATCAAATAAACAATTTAGCCTGATACATAATATGGGTTAGTTATTTACTGATGTGCTTTTAGCAGCTTTTGATCATCCCTGTATTGAAGCCATAAATCCCATAATCTGATTGTAAGCAAATATATAAAGAAAAGAAGACGAGATTCGGTAACAACATTTGCAACAAAAAAATCAACTACTGAAAAATAAATTAAACAAAATTACAAAAACATGAAACACTCAAAATTTATTTTAGGATTTGTTTTATCAGTTGTATGTATCGGCTGTTCACCAAAAAGAGCTGAAGAGGCCCCAAGAGCCGACAGCACGGCGGTTTCATTAGTATCCTCTTCGGCAGCCGTTGAAAATAAAAAAGATTCGACACATAAGTTTATCCGGACTGCCGATTTAAAGTTTAAGGTAAAGAGCGTAATTAAAAGCACGTATAACATCGAAGAAATTACCGCACATATGGGAGGATTTGTCACTTACACCAACCTTACCAGCAATATTGATGACAATGAAACGAAACCGGTGAGTTCCGATTCATCATTGGTAATTACTCATTTTACAGTAACAAACTCTATTACTCTTCGGGTACCAAACACAAGACTCGACACCACGTTGAAACTACTGTCTGCAAACATTGATTATCTTGATTACCGCATTATTAAAGCCGACGATGTAGCCTTGCAAATGCTTTCCAATAATCTGACTTTAAAACGTTCGGCTAAAAACGAAAACCGTATTACCCATGCCATTGATCATCGCGGAAAAAAACTATCCGAAACAACTACCGCAGAGGAAGTAGTATTAAGCAAACAGGAACAAGCCGACAATGCACGAATAGCCAATCTATCGTTGCGCGACCAATTGAATTTCAGTACGGTTAATCTTGTTATTTATCAGCGCCAAAGCTTTAGGCACGAACTGATAGCCAACGATAAAAACATTAAAATATGAGAGCCGGGAATTGGTAACAAAATAGTAGATTCATTATCCAACGGCTGGGATATTCTGGAGGCTGTAATACTTTTTATATTCAACCTTTGGGGATTGGTTTTGGTAGGTGTAATCCTCTTTGTGCTTTATAAAATCTATGTGATTAAATTCAAAAAGAAGTGAGATTTATTGAATCCCTGATTGTTATTATTTGATACCGATTTTAAACGTATAAATAAATAGACGTTTTTTAGTTAAAGTTTTAGCAAAGCATACTTGAACTGGAACAGAATAATTTTTTAACTTTAATTGAATCCGGTTATAAATGGCGCAAATGATTTATCCGTACTGCATTGGTTTTAGAACGCTTGTCCTGATTTTTCTTTGGGAAGTTGTGCTTCGCTTAGCTTGCACTGGCCACCGGTTTGGATTATATAAGTCTGTATGTGTATGAGTTAGTTTTGATTTTAAAACTATTGATTATGAATACATCACTCAACAATTTTGATCAGCAGGAAATTGAGAACCGGATATTTACTATTCGTGATGTACAGGTTATGTTTGACAGTCATTTGGCAGAAATGTATGGGGTGGAAACAAAAGTCCTCAATCAGGCCGTCAAACGTAATGTTGAAAGATTTCCAGAGACCTTTTGTTTTCAACTAACTGAAGTTGAATTATCTGATTCAAGGTCACAAATTGTGACCTTGAACAATGAAAATAAACTAAAGCGTGGTCAGAATATAAAATATCTTCCTTATGTTTTTCCGAACAGGGTGTAGCTATGCTTTCGGGGGTTCTGCGGAGTGAATTTGCCGTACAGGTTAGCATACGGATCATGACAGCTTTTGTAGAAATGCGGAAACTTATGAGCACTTATTCCGGATTGTTTCAGCGATTGAGTGATGTTGAAAAGAAACAATTGCAAGCTGATGAGAAATTTGAACGTATTTTCAACGCTTTAGAGAATAGAAATAAAATCCAGGAGAATGGAATCTTCTATGATGGACAGATTTTTGATGCTTATGTGTTTGTAGCTGAAATCATTCGACAGGCAACGAATTCAATTATACTGATTGACAACTATATTGATGAAACAGTTTTTACTCTTTTTACAAAAAGAAAGATAGGGGTAACTGTGACTTTTTATACTAAAACTATTACGAAACAATTGCTTTTGGACGCTCAGAAACATAATGAGCAATATGAAGCTATTGAAATCAAAGAAATTAAACAATCACATGACCGGTTTATGATTATTGACAACAGGGATATTTATCACTTTGGTGCATCGCTCAAAGACCTTGGAAAAAAGTGGTTTGCCTTTTCTAAATTCGATCAGGGAGCAGTTGAAATGTTGGGTAAATTGGAAAATATCAAATAATGTTATCTACCCGGGAAAGAAATATGGGAGATGTTGAAACAGTGTTTAAAGAAGCTATTATCAACAATAAAGACGCAACAACGATTGTTAAATTGTATGATGAAAGGGTAGAAATAAGCAATCAGGGATGAAGTGTCAGTTGCACTCTGTCTCAGCACTATTCTGAATAACAAAGAGTAAGAAAAGTGATTGAAATCCGGTTTTTAGTCAGAATATATTAAAATGTACGAAAACACAATGAAAAGATTCTTTTTTCTATTATTAGTGATGGTTTTTATTAATTCTATTGAAGCCCGGAAATATAAATTAATTCAGGCTGCTCATTTCCTTGACTTTTCTAAAGATTGCAGCTATACAGGAAATTGCGTTTCATCGAAATATTTAGAAAATGACACAATCCATTTGACAATTTTCATTAGTAATAACGGACGAGATCTGGATTCATATCTCTATTCTTTCAGCTACTTAAAAGATACGTTGAATTTGAATTTGGAAAATACGAAAGTCATAAAAACAAAGGTGTTCAATAAATCAAAAAGAAGAATGGAGACTCTTTTGACTTACCAGATGTCAATCAAGGATTTGTTAGAGCGTGATGATCAACGATTTGTGTTTGCCCTTACAGGATTTAGGAAAATACCGAAAGTCATTCAGTTTGAACATGCTACTTTATGTGATTGTCCTGTCAAGCCAATTCAGTTTGAAATTTGTAATAATGACACGATTAACATGATAAATGCAAACGGACATAAACAGGGGATTTGGGTTGATTTTTACGATACGGGCGAAATAATGAAAAAAAAGAAATATATCGATGGAAAGTTTATTGATGGATATTACTATAATTTAAAAGGTGAAATAACACATAAAATTCAGGAGGGAGGGATTGAAATTGCGATTCCTATTGAGCAGACGAAATGAATAGATTGCATGAACCACATTTAATCTTTCTGGCGTTATGAATGAAATTGAAAACATCTGTTCCCGCTTTAGCTTTGAATATGTGGAATGGTGAAATTATCTGGAACAGAATTATAAATGTTATACATTTTTTACATTCTGATAAATGGATGATTATTAAACTTCTGCAAAGGTCACGGTGTTTATAGACCACAGATGTCAGGATCCTGGAAGTCAGATATTCCAGGAAGCAATCACATGAACGGATCAATTGTATTTCAATCAAAAGAACGATCTTTTATTTTACAGTTTGAAACTATACAATAAAAGAATGAAAGAAGAACTATTAGCACTTATTGAACGTTCTGCCTTTTAATCGTCATGAGTCCAATTCTCTGCTTCGGTAAGACATGAATTATTTTGGTTAAAGTATCGGTTTTTGATTTTTTTAATAACAAATTATCGGTCAATGCTATGAAGAAATACCTACTGTTTAGCCTGTTTTTGTGGACCATTTGTGGTAGCGAATCGCAGATAATAAATCACACTAATTATTATCAATATTGTACACGAATAGGGATAACCACCTGGATTCGTCCCAGTGAAGCCGTTCCGGTAATTATCGACCAATTGTTGAAATGTGGTATATCATACAGCTCGATAAGCATTGGTGATTTGATCAGGTTTAATGATAGTACAGAAGTTGTGCTGAGTGTAGGTTTTATAAAACAAGGTAAATTATACGGGTTCATATACACCGGCGGCCATTACGATGTTCTTAATCAACATCAACGTGATTTTATTATAACCAAAGAAAATTATACACATAAAGAATACGTACATTCTTTTGAGAAAAATAAAGAGTCATTTTACATGGACCAGGTTGTATTGCCTGTTGATCGTATTTTTCTACTAAAAGAAACCTGTTACTGGTTTCAAATAGAACCTGATGGTACTGATGGACAGATTTCAAAGGAAGTTGCACTAAAAATACTTCGTGAAGATATACTTTACTATTTAAAAGATGTTTTAAAAGTAAGTAATTAAAAATTGCTAACTGCCAGGAAGCTGAATTTTAAGTGTTTAGGCATTTACGAATAGATCATTAAATAACTTTGAATTCTTAAAATAATTTCCGGGTTCAATTGTTCTCTGTTTGAAGTCATCTCAGGACTGCTTTATGCAAAAAAAAATTAATCTGACTTAGTCTGTAGAATGGTACTAAAAAAATGGACAAGTTGGATTTTCGGGTTGCAACCAGTTAAAAAACTGCATTATTATCAGTCAGGGTTACTACGATAAACTATCCATATGTGCAGCTAAATAAACCAGGAGTAAAAGTGGATAAAAAAGATAATTTTTATATAAATTTGCAGAATTATCCTATTTGAGCTAAAAATACAATCATGTTTAAACATTTAAAACTTCTATCAATAACATTAGTACTTTTAACAGGTGGTGTAATAAGCGTTAAAGCACACGAAAAAATTCAGCGAAAACAACTTTTCGATTACAATTGGAAATTCTTTTTGGGTGATCCCCCAAGTGCCAGTGCCAACGATTTTGACGATAAAGACTGGCGGAATCTTAATTTGCCACATGATTGGAGCATTGAAGGAAAATTAGACTCGAAAAACCCTCCAGGGGGTGGTGGCGGTTACTTCCCTGCAGGTATCGGTTGGTACCGAAAAACATTTAAAATTCCTTCAATCTGGAAGGGTAAATGCATTACCATTTATTTCGAAGGCGTTTACATGAATTCCGAAGTCTTCATAAATGGAAAATCTCTTGGCGTGTACCCTTATGGTTATTCATCATTTAGCTACAACCTTACTCCGTATTTGAATTTTGGCAAAGAAAATGTTCTTTCGGTGAGGGTAGATAATTCGCAGCAAATGAACTCCCGCTGGTATAGTGGATCCGGTATCTATCGCCATGTCTGGATGATTATTACCGGTCCTGTACATGTGGCCCATTGGGGCATTGGGATTACAACCCCGGAAGTATCTTCAGAAAAAGCATTCGTTCAGATAAAAACCCTTGTAAAGAACGAAACGGATATCCCACAAAATATCATTCTCAAAACCCGACTTACAGGTGAAAATGCGAACAATGTAAACAACAATCAAATCAATGTAACACTGTTAGCAAACAGCGAAAAGGAAATAGAGCAAACCATAACTGTATTAAAACCTTTGTTATGGACACCGGAAACACCACATCTTTATCAGGCCAGGGTACAGGTGTTCGAAAAAAATAAAATCATTGATGATACCAGGACCTCCTTTGGAATACGTTCACTGAAATTTACTGCCGGAAATGGTTTTCTGCTTAATGGGAGTATGGTGAAGATTAACGGAGGTTGCGTTCATCACGATAATGGTTGTTTGGGTTCTGCTGCATACGACCGTGCCGAAGTACGCCGGGTGTAGATTCTGAAATCAGCCGGATTTAATGCGATCCGTACATCACACAATCCCCCATCTGAGTCCTTTTTGAATGCCTGCGATAAATTAGGAATGATGGTAATGGACGAATCGTTTGATTGCTGGGAAGAGCACAAAAACAAATACGATTATGCCACGTATTTTAAAGACTGGTGGCAACGTGACATTGAAGCTATGGTGCTTCGCGACCGCAACCACCCTTCAGTTATTATCTGGAGCATTGGCAATGAAATACCGGAAAGGCAAAAACCTGAAGCCATTAAAACGGCAAATAAACTTGTAACTTGTATACATAAGATTGACCAAAGGCCGGTAACATCGGCAGTATGCACCTGGGGGGAAGACTGGAAAAATTTCGATAAACTGTTTGCCGAACACGATATAAGCGGATACAACTATGCCATAAAATTTGCTGCTTCCGATCACGAAAGAGTACCTTCGAGGGTTATTGTCCAAACCGAATCGTATCCAAGAGATGCATTTTCTAACTGGAAGATGGTTCAAAGCAATAAGTACATCATTGGGGATTTTGTCTGGACAGCCCTCGATTATTTAGGCGAATCGGGTATTGGTAGGTGGTACTATCCCGGCGAAACACCCGGCGAACACTGGGAGAATAACTTTTTCCCGGTGCATGGTGCCTACTGTGGCGATATAGATTTGATTGGATGGAGAAAACCAATATCTCACTATCGGAGTATGTTGTATAATAATACCGAAAAGCTATATTTGGCAGTCAGGGAACCTAATCCTGATTCAGGAAATATCAAGGAAACTATGTGGTCGGTCTGGCCAACCTGGGAAAGCTGGACATGGCCGGGACACGAAGGAAAAGACATACAGGTCGAAGTGTATTCGAAATATCCTAAGGTCAGACTTTACCTGAATAAGAAACTTATTGGCGAACAGGCCACTACAGAAGAACAGCTGTTTAAGGCTACGTTTACATTGCCTTATACACCAGGCGTGTTAAGTGCTGTTGGTATAAAGGATGATAAAGAAATAGAAACAACCATTTTACAAACGTCCGGCAGTGCTGCCAACATAAAGGTCATTGCCGACCGGACAAAAATTCTGGCAAATGGACAGGATTTATCGTTTGTTACAGTTGAAGTAACCGACAAAGATGGAAACCTGCAGCCCAATGCAGAGAATCAGTTACAGTTCAGAGTCACTGGTCCCGGTGTAATTGCCGGTGTTGATAATGCCAATATGAAAGACATTGAATCCTATATTGGCAATACACGTAAAGCCTGGCATGGGCGTGCACTTATTGTACTTAAAAGTATTCAAAAAACCGGTGTTATCAGACTTGTGATAAGTTCACCGGGATTAACTGATGCAACTGTAACGATAAAGTCTGTTAAGGAAACAACAAAAGATAAATCAGAGTAGTTTTAAGGAATAAAGTGCTTGCAGAATATATTTCCTTATTTATCGGAGCAAAGGATAAATTGGAATATGAACTGGGAGCACTTCGACTTATTGACGAAGTAAATGACATTCATGTTAACTTATAGTTGATTTTCACACACTTTATGAATGTCGATTAGAAAAACCCTTTTGAAATATATATTAATCCTGTCTGTAAGAAATCGAATAATTTTATTGTAATATAAGGAAAAATATATGTATGAAAATAGCTGTAACCGGCGCTCACAGAACAGGGAAAACATCATTAGTTGAAAAATTAATTGAAGCACTTCCTGAATATAGTTGCAAAGCAGAAGCTTATTATGAATTAGAAGATAAAGGTTATTTTTTTTCTGAAATACCTTCGCTTGAAGATTATATACTTCAACTTGAGTATTCGATAGAACAACTAACTGCCAGTGGAGATAATATCATTTTTGACAGGTGTCCAATCGATATGCTGGCATATATCCGCGCTGATCAGGACGTTGAGAATATTGATATTCAATTGAAGTTTCAAAGAGTTCAAAATAGTATGTCTGAAATTGACCTTTTAGTATTTGTTGCCATAGAGGACCCGGATGTAATAAGGTGTCAGGAATCAGACTTACCAGAGTTGCGGCAACAGGTTAATGAGATACTCTATGACTGGATATTTGATTTCGATATTGATGTTCTTGAAGTCTCCGGTTCATTGTTAGAGAGAAAAAATAAAGTAATAGAATATTTGTCAAAACATTAGATTTTAGATAGAATAAATAACAATCCAGGTTACTCTTCGCTGAAATTGAACAATTCATAGTTGAAACCAACTAAATGTGAAGCAAAAGAAGAAGCTATAACATAAAATAATTTAAGCCCCTTTTCAGTATGATTCATGAAATATTTCCACATCGCTTCAATAATCAGTTTATCATTGCTGACAGTATTGCAGAGGACGATTATATCTTTCATTACAATGAACATTCAGTTTTATTAAAAACAACCGGTGACGGATTTGAAATACCCAGGAAAAAAGATGTTTCAACTATATTCAATATAATCGAAGGCACTTTTTTATTTTCGCTGAATGAAGTGCGTTGTTTCCTTATCCGTGAGGAACCAATATGCCTAAATGACGGGTTTAGTTACAAAGAAATCAGTTTCTTCCGTCTTTTACAACCACAGGAAACAGCCTGGGTTGGCATTGTAGGCTTTCAACTGAATAACTGGTATTTACAACATAAATTCTGTGGAAAGTGCGGATCAGAAACAAAAGAAAAACCGGATGAGAGGGCAATTATCTGCCCCAATTGTCATACAACAGTTTATCCCAATATCTCACCGGCAATTATTGTAGCCATTATCAGTAACAATAAGATCTTACTGGCGCACAATTCCAATTTTGAAGAAAACCGTTATTCACTGGTTGCCGGGTATGTCGATATCGGTGAGTCCCTCGAAGAAACCGTACGGCGTGAAGTCAGGGAAGAAGTAGGTCTGGAGGTAAAGAATATCCGTTATTATAAAAGTCAGCCATGGCCATTTTCGGGTTCCATGATGATCGGTTTTATTGCCGAAGCCGACGACACTCAACCTGTCCGGCCCGACAACATAGAAATAACCGAAGCCAGATGGTTTAAACGGGAAAACCTTCCTAACCATCCGCCAACCATCAGTATTGCAGGAGAGTTGATTCATAAATTTGAGAAGGGCGAAATCTGAAAAATGCAGTTGTACGTAAATATTAATCATCACATTCTACTAAGTATATGAAAACAAGAAAACTAGGAAAGGACGGTCCTGAAGTATCGGCCATTGCCATTGGTACCCGCAGTGTATCGGAAAGTCCGAACGATATGGAAGGGGCAAAAGCTCAAACCATAAAAACCCTGCAAAGAGCTATCGATTCTGGAATAAACTTTATAAATACTGCTGACTTCTACGGTATGGGAATGAATGAACTACTCATTGGTGAAGCCATTAAAGGCCGGAGAGACAAGGTCTTTTTAAGTGTGAAAACAGGTTCTTTACGCGATCATAAAGGCCGCTATCTTGGTATTGACGGACGTCCTGCAGCAATCAAAAACTTCTGTGCCTATTCGTTAACCCGTCTTGGTGTTGATGTGATTGATTTGTATCAACCCGCTCGCATTGATCCAAATGTACCTGTTGAAGAGACGGTTGGAGCTATCAAGGATTTGATTCAGGAAGGAAAAGTACGTTATCTGGGGCTCTCGGAAGCTAATGCCGGTCAGTTGAAGCGTGCTTATGAGGTGCATCCTGTTTCGGCACTGGAAATTGAATATTCACTGGCGACCCGCTTTATTGAAAATGAAATTTTGCCTGCCGCACGGAAACTGGGCGTCAGCATAGTGCCTTATTCGGTACTGGGTTATGGTTTGCTAAGCGGTAATATGAGAGTTCCATTAGCCAACGATGATTACAGAAATATGTTTCCACGATTTCAGGGAGCTAATCTGGAGTATAATCTAACGAAAGTCGAATTTCTGAAAGAAATGGCTGCTCAAAAAGGTACTTCTGCCGGAAGCCTGGCGCTTGCATGGGTGGTTCAACAAGGTGAAGATATTTTTCCTATAGTGGGGATGAGCAGACCCGAACGGGTGGAAGATAACCTGAAAGCACTGGAGATTGTGTTTAGCAATGATGAAATGAGGCTGTTGAATGAAACCTTTAAAATTGGTGCATTAAAAGGAGATCGCTATCCGGCAATGGTGCAGGCCTGGGCAGCTTCATAAATAACGCTCTCGTGTTCCGTGTTCCGCGTTCCGTGTTCCGTGTTTAATAATGGATTGTACATCTAATTGTTTCAGATAAATAGTTCGAATGTAAGATCGACTAAGCCCGAAAGCCGGTACGAATTGAATTATATGATAAAGATAAATTTTTTTATGATTTCTGAACCGGCAAAAAGAATTATTCTTTTGGTAAAACACAGCGCGAAAATGCAAACCGGAATAATAGTTATCAACAATGAAACTTTATGAATACTGATAATCAGGTGGTAGTTCTGTTCATAACCGGTTCATAACTCAGTTGAAAAGTTGTTCGCAAATACAGGCTGAAATACTTGCAAATTATATATTCAATGTATTATATTTGTGGCATGAGTTTACTCAAAACATGAACTGAAATGTTGAAACGATCTTTGAAATACTGATACATCAAAAAAAGTCAATAGGTAAATATTGAACTCTAATTCAAAGTGAAAGTATACTTTATGTAAAGAACGAACTGACTGTTAAGACAAGTTATCTCCTATATTGTTCACGCAAGTGTGCAATGAGATGTATAACAATGCTAATGGTTTTACGGTCTCTGGCAAAAATGAATTTCGCTGTGGGTCAGACTCTATAAATATAATTATGGTGCGTTTGAATAAAACGTAACCCTGTCTCTCAGACAGGAAAGCCGGGTAGTCCGCGATAGGGATTGTCTAAAAGTAATTCGTTACTTCTATTCATTTCCGGTCACAAAAGTAAAAACAGCAATGTCTTGAACATGTGGCTAACAGTTACGGGCGATGCAGTACAAAAAAATTAAAAGTCGCATTGTTCAGTATGTCATCTAAAATGAGTTTATAATTGAACGAATTTTATTTTTTGGTATAAATACCAACAGAGTAAAACAGTCAAGAGTAAATAAAATCTGTATATATAATCTTCATAGCAATATTAAGATTGTACCGGTAAGATAAAGCTGACAACATCAGTAAGTCTGAATGATAAATTTGAACCGGAACACCGGAAGAACCGAATTCCCCGTAATACGGGACAGACGTTTGGAAGCGTGAAACGGCGAAAAAATTACCCCGTTGTGAATGAGGATATCCCAATTCTCAGTTGCAATGTGGTAAAAAGATCAGATTAAAAGATGTTCACTTTAATTCTATCTTGATGACGCATCTGCAAAGAAACAGTCATTATACGAAGCTATGCAAATAGTTAAGTGAACGTCGAAATGAGATTGCACAGAATTTTAGACGAAAGTGGTTTCATTGTTCAACAATGAAATAATCTATACAGAATTTCAATTTCTATTGACAGTGATTTGAGTTTATGAATTGTCGTGATCTACTGTAAATCCGTTAAAGGATGAAGAGTAGAAAAGCGTACTTTGCCCGGGAAGTTTAAAATTCAAATGAGAAATCATTTGACTTTAAATTTGCTACTTCAGGAAATCATCAACAAGTAGTTTTGTAAAAGAAACTGCATACAATGATCCTGATAGAGTAAAGTAAAAAACGATTCTAAGACAGACAGGGCTGCTAATAACCAAAGTGGAGGAGCAATTCGACAATCTGTAAAAAGGTTGGACAATGAATCTGAAACTCAACGATACAGCAGAAATAAGCAAGCTAAATACTCGCTAATTAAAACTTATCCAAATCAAACTCATGGTGTTTAATCAGTATACAAAGATAGTAATATTTTATTTTATGTTCAAAGAGGGTGCCGTAAAAGGCACCCTCTTACTGTTTTATATAGTTATAGTTAATTAGTTGATTAGTTGATTGGTTGATTGGTTGATTGGTTGAATGGTTGAATGGTTGATTAGTTGATTAGTTGATTGGTTCCGTGTTCAGCGTTTATTTCCTGTCTCCATGATAGATATTAAGATGTTTCTATGTTCATGTCGCAAATCTGACAACCGGTATTTCCTGAATTTGTTTTAGTTTATTTGTAATATATTAATACACAGAAGACTTAAAAAAGTTTTCTGTGTATTAGAAATAAATAACAGTTGCCAAATTTGCAGGTAGTCAGGAAGTCTGAAATTCTCACGTATTGAAAGTTAATCAGCTTTTTTTTAAATAAGCAAATAAGGTTTGGTTTGTAGGTGTACAGGTTTTCAATTAAGGTTTAATAATTGAAAATAAGGTTTATAAAGGATAAAACCTTATTTTTATTTGTCAAGCTTCATAGAAAAGGATACACCTATGACTAAACCTTATTCCTTTATATCTACTTTAAATTTCGATTTGAAAACATTTATTTTTTTAAATCTTCCTTTTAAACAATTCTTTGGAGAGGGCAGGAGGAGAGGCCTGATTTCAAGAATAAATAAAACACGACATTATTTTTTTTTAACTACTTTTTTGTCATCCTGAATTTTGTAAACTGGAGGAAGAAGGGAAAATATAACTATAAAAAAAGAGAGTACGATAAACGCACTCCCTTTTTTAAGGTCAATACTTAAAATAAATTCGAATTGATTTTACTGTTTGATAATCGATTTACGATATGTCTGGTTATTCGAATTTACAAGAAGAATATAATTTCCCGATGCTAAACTGTGTAAATCCACACTGAAAATATTGTTACTTACTGTTTTATGAATCAGTTCTTTTCCCGCAAGATTGTACAGACTAACCTGAGCTGTCGTAACGGTCAAATCAGGAATAGTCACCTGCACTAGATCCACACATGGATCAGGAAATACTGAAATATCATTGACCGAAAGCGGGGCAATTAATCCGGTGGTTATATTCACTTCCCAAACACCATTAGCAAGAGTACCAAGAAATACATTGATATTATTGTTATTTATCAATTGTATACTTTTTACAGTCATTCCTTCCAACCAGGCATTAGCGTTATGGGCGATTGTCCAGTTAGCTCCGCCATCCGAACTTTTGTACAGGCCGACACTAGTGGCCATCAGCCATTTGTTGTTTCCAGTATTTTTTATGCAATTTGCAATATAATTTTCCGGAAGACCAGATGTAATAACCTCCGACCATGTACCTGTATTTATAGTGAACATATATAATCTGTTCAGACTGTTGCCCATTGTCTGATCATCCACCGCAAACAAAGCGTAAGTATTTGATGCATCCACATCCATGATTGGACCAGCTTTATCTCCCTGACTATCCTGTGTCCTTTTAATTGTAAAACTTGAGTTAAAAAGAAAATTTGGATTTAAATTGGTAAAACTCATTCCATAACTGTTTGCTTTATACACATTATTAAAATCACTCCAGTCATTAGGATAAGCGTTGAAAGCAAATAAACACTTTTTTGGTCCTTTCAGAAAAGTTAATTGATCACTATTCTGACTGCCTGGTTTAAGCCATGAAGCTCCATTATTATACGTTACAATCAAAGCATATTGTGAAGTAATTGAATCATAATAATTAACAAACAATGCAGTATCACATTTCCCTGCAAAGGTATAATCAGTTCCTTTTACGTTGTAAGGAGAAGGAAGAGGTGAAGGAGCCCAGGATGCTCCTGAATTGGATGATTTATATAAGACAATCTGATCCGAAAATGGATTGGGTTGAAGGAAAGAAAAGAGAGTATCTTTTACCATCTCTATTTGATTTACAAAAAAAGCTACTCCACTAAATCCCGGAATCCCGTTATTTGCAACATTCCAGGTAGTACCCTGATCTGACGAAAGAATAATACCGCGCGTTTGAACCGGATATAAAAGTGTATTTACCGAGTGGATAAGACTTCCGGCATAAGAAGCTATAAATTGATTTGAATAATGATTCCATGTATTTCCTCCATCCATAGATACTTCAAGTTCGTCATACATTCCGTTAGCGATATATCCGTTGGTCGAAATTTCTTTAATATTACTTAGCATCGGAAGGGTTATACCCGGGTTGGTTATTACTGAAAAACTGGCACCCTGATCGGTTGATTTATAGATCAGCATACCGGATATAGAATTCATGGCTACCAGAAACAATGCATTATCGGTTGCCGAGAATCCCATGACCTGATAATCGATTGCTACTTGTCCTGTTGAAATATCTGCCCAGTTATCGGTCGAAAAATTATATTTATACACTGCATTACCGCTGCCATTATCATTCCTGAAATATAAATTACCAGTCGCATCGCCTTGTATGCTTTTGTTATTATCGCCAATGTTAATGTCTCCAAGACCAGTTAAAGATACAACATTCATTGTATTTCCATCTGTTGTGTAATACAGACTATTCTGATAAATAAGGTAAATTTTATCCTGATTGAATGACAACAACTCTAAATTTCCACCTTGCCATCCATTGGTAAAAATAGTAGCACCTGTTGTCCATGTATTTCCATCGGTTGAAGAATATAACTGTCCGAGCCCGTTCATATTATTGACGCCAACTACATACAAACTGTTGCCAAGTTTTCCCAGGGCCTGGGGATACCAGGAAAAGGAGGAAAATGATAATGGAACCCAGGTAGTACCATTATCGGTACTTTTGTAAATAGAGTTTCCGTTATTATTATTGTTCAATGCATAAAAATCATTTCCAAGGGTTTCTATGTCCTTGAAACTGTTTTCAATAGTACTTGTATTTTGAGAAACATTTGCCCATGTTTGCCCCCCATCGGTGGT
>Ga0302265_1001054_pt1 | contig 17118 bp, 28 predicted proteins | sample III_Bog_E1_1_FD_194556 | JGI IMG/M metagenome (GOLD analysis project Ga0302265, IMG submission 194556) | Peat permafrost microbial communities from Stordalen Mire near Abisko, Sweden - III_Bog_E1_1 | ecosystem: Environmental > Terrestrial > Soil > Wetlands > Peat | place: Sweden: Abisko...
GTCTGTGGTAGTGGTGAATTAAGAGTGCCACTGACAATATTCAATGGTGCGAAAATACAGTATTGTTTGTTGTTTCCCGAAAAAGAAATTCCAGATACTCCGGAAAATGGAGAAGTAGCATAAGATACTATCGATGGAGTACCAGTTGTACCACCAAATATGCAATTATTTCCATTACCTGTCGCATCTATTGCTTCCCAACCGGTAATTACTCCTGTAGTATCGGCAGTAACTGTTAAAGTTCCAGCCTTTGCATAAGTAATGTATGTTGAGGTTACAGCAGTTAGGAGAACGCCAGTAGCATTGGCAGAGGTACAGCCTCCAGTGAAAGCCACGTTTACGGTCTGTCCTACTCCATACTGATTAGTAGTTGTCAAATATACTTTAGCTGTTCCACTAAATAATTGACAGGTTACAGTAGGATTTATATTGGTATAACTTACATAATTTCTATTTGGGTCTGTGAAATCTATAACAGTCTGTAATGTTATGGATGTTGGTGAATTGAAACCTTTCGAAAATAATGGAGAATTTACTGCTTCACACGCAACAGACTGTGGATTTGTCAAATCAAATGTTGTTCCATTATATGACATATATGCAATAGTACCAAATGAAATATCTCCTCCAACTAATGCCTTTCCGCCACATTTGGTAATAGTTGTAGCAGCCAATCCATTAACAGCCAACGTAGGAGCAGTTGCAGTATTAGAGGCAATGGGCTGACAATTAACATTCGTGTATGCAGACAATGATGTGATTGCTGGAGATAATGTCAATGTTTCTGCTTGAGCGTTTCCACCACATGCACTACCTTGTACTGCACCAATAGTAGCAGCCGTTGGATTGCTTCCCCCACATGCACTACCACTACCACTAATAACTCCTCCAGATACTCCTAAACATCCGCTATATTGCGAAAGAATGCTTGTAGCTGTTGTTGTTGGTGAAGCTAAATTGAAGGTCCAAGTAGAAGGGGGTGTTGTTGATGGTCCAACATTAACATAATTTCCACCCAATGGCCCGATATGTATGTTAGTAATATTACTACCACAAATTGATACTATAGGATTCAATAATTCCCACGATGTTCCATTATATAACAAGGAAGCAATAGTTGTTGTTGAAATATCACCAACATTCAAGGTGTTAGTTCCACAGGTAACAATTGAAAGAGATGAACCCAAACCATTAACAATAACTGTCGGGGAAGCAGTTGAATTTGCATTACTCGGAACAAAAGATACTTCAATCCCATTCGATAATACTGTTGGTCCCACAGAGCCAGTCACAATATATGCAGTTGATGATCCACTATCCGTACCAAGATACTCTACACTTCCGCCATTGGCCGAAGGAAGTACCCCAGATACCTGTGTTGTAAGATCAATCTTAGTTGCAGGACCAGAATTGGCAAAAACATTAGTGTTCAATAGTGATACAAATAATATTGTAAAAAATATTCTTTTCATTTTAGATATTCCCCATGATAGTATTTAGTGTGAAATAAAAATAGACTAGGAATATTCCTAGTCTATTTTTTGCTAAATCACAATATCGCCAAATTGTTTTGCCACTTGTTTTCCGTCTTCATATCTCTTGAGGGCATCAAGATCTGGTTGAAGGGGCATATAAATTTTTCCGTCTGGAGATACTTCGTCTGGTCTAACTGCAATCTTTGGCACCAATTGCTTGTTAACTTCAAGATCAATTCCCATGTTCTTGAAAAATTCGCCATCAACAGGAAATTGAAAAGTGCCAATGTGAGGAATCCGAACAGATGGATCAGCCCAAATATCAATACCAATGCCACGAGCACGACAACAAAAAGCCCAATCTTCAGACAATAATTCGCGTGCATTATCAGTTGATACCCAACAATCAAACAAATTATACATATATTCGTCAAGTTCTTTTGGAAGACCAATGTTATTATTGAATTTTGTACTAGGATATGCAATCATAAGTTTTTCAATTGTCTCACGACTAATTAAAAGAAATCCGGTACCTGCACGAGTAATTGGCATAAGACCATTTTCAAGTTTGATTTGACCATCAGACCCTACAAATTCTGGTGAGCAGTTCACCACAAAGTCTGGTGGTAGAGTTTTCTTTGGATATAAACCAGCAATCATTTCCTTCTTATGAAGCAATAATTTAAAAATATGTTCTGGACTAAACGCCAAATCTGCATCAATGAAAAGAACATGAGTAACAGTTTTATCAAACATCGCCTTTGCAATCAAAGTATTTCTTCCGCGAGTTATCAAACTTTCATTTGAGAGTGATTGATAAGAAAATTTCAATCCAACTTGCTGAGCATACATTTGAAATTGCATTAATGCATTTGTATAAGAACCATAACAAAGGCCACCATACATTGGAGTTAAGATAGAAAGGTGAAGTGTTCGTAGATAAGTAATATCTTCCTGATTTAATTGCATATTTGTTTTGTTACTCCTTGTGATTCTATTTGATTATATTTAGTATTTCGGAAAGTATGGTTGGAATATTTTTGATATCTGAGTGATGGATTCTCAGCAATGGAATGTTGTTCTTTTCACAATAGTCTAATTTTATTTTGTCATTTTCAACCACGCTAATATGTTTCTCTTCTCCACCAAAATGTTCCACAGGTTCAAAATGTTGAACACCTTGAAATTCAATCATTGTTTTTGGATTTCCGTCAGTATCTATAATGGCAAAGTCAAACGGCAATAGTCGAATATTTTTACAATCCTCAAATTTAAACTGAGATTTAAATTTCACATTACATTCTTCTAAAAATGTTCTAATGAATTTTTCACCAGAAGATTCGTTACAGCTTGGGCATCCCCTTCCAGAATAATGATCGCCGGGACGTTGCCAAAAATATCCATGATCATAGCAAGAAATTCGAACCTTAGTGTCATTATTGAAATATTGGGTTTCCGAATAGTCATACTTATCATGATGCATTTCAAAACATTTTTGTAAAAATTCTTCTTGAGAAAATCGTTGACTTTCAATGCTACAATCTATGCATCCATGGCTATTCATATGTACTTGTGGTTTCTGTTTAAAAATCCCATGAATCGGGCAAGTGATAAGAACTTTTGAGTAATTATTCACGTAAACCACCTGATCGTAACTGTACAAACCTTTATGTTTTTCTATAGATTTGGCTACAAATTCTTCTTGAGTTAATCTATTAAAATCGACACCGCATTTATGACAGCCATGACCTCCTAAATGATCGTTTGGTCTTTGTGAGAATGGTCCATGCTTTTTGCAAATTATAATTACATCTTTTTGTGATTGTTCATATATTACATCATCGTATGAATACAAATCTCCATGAATACCAATTGCTTTCATTTTAAAACTTTCGGTGGTATCTCTTTTTGCACCTTTCTTTGCCATTTCTTTCCTATTGCTCGGTAACATTCCAAATGTTATTGTGCGTTTTAAGCGGTTTGAACCTGCCGAACAATCTACTAGTATCAAACCCTCACAAAAATCGTTCCTAGAGGGTGGTAAATCGATTTACCAAGCCTTTTAAATTGATAGTTTGATACTGTCTAGCAGACCATATGTAAAGTTTGAGATGTTTGCGCGAAGCCAAGAATATTGGCCAATGATATTGTAAAATTCTTGTGTTTCGGTATGGCAATTATTTGTATTGAATTTATAGGATAAAGTGGTTGAAGTATTTTCGGACATTGTATCAATCAAATTTACGGGAAGCCAAGGCCCATTATTTGGATTTCCAGCCAAGGTTCCTTCGATAATAATATTTCCCGTAAAATTTATTGTATGAATAAAAAGGGTATGTTTACCGCTTGCACGTCGAACCAGTCCATCACCTTTTACTGGTTCTGAGACGAATGAATTTCCAAAAGCACTATTATTACTTACTTGTATTCCCATACCTGAAACTATTACTGCTCCAAAATCGCTCATATATACCTCAACGAACAGCGAGGTAATCTCGCTGTTCGTTTTTGTTTATTCTGGAATTGTCAGTTCGACAATTGCTTTATTGTTATTGATCAGTTCCTCGATGACTGGAATAATGCCTTCCAGCAATTCGGTTGTCAATAGAGATGATACTTCATCTCCATCTTTAACAAGTTGTGAAAGATTGATTACAACTTGTTCAGTGATAATTTTTGCCATTATGTCTCCAGTGGAATAGTAACTTTATTGCTATCCACAGAGATATTTAGCTCATCATTTTTCCAATCCAAACGAACCTTGGAACCATTAGGAATCTTCCCTTCGATCAGTTGAATTGACAGCGGATACTTGATAATGCTATCCACCAGATTATTAATCTTTCGTGCGCCATATTGCGGAGAATCGTTCTTACTGAGAATATGATCGACCAAATGTTCAGTTGCAAGAATTGTAATCTTCCGATTCTTGATAAGGTTTGCCAATTCTTCTACTCGACGAGTTACAATCTTGCGATATGAAATATCATCCAGCTTGTTAAATTCAACGATATCTGTCACACGACCGCGAAGTTCAGGAAGAAAGAATGCATTTACGGCTTCGGTGGTTGCGTTCTTAGTTGAAGCATCACGATTGAAACCAAGGGAAGTCTTGATTTTTTCGATGTCCCGGCTTCCAAGATTACTAGTGAAAATAATTACACAATTCTTGGCGTTTGCAACCTTACCAGATCCACCAGAAATAGTACCTTCATCAAGCAACTGAAGGAATACCTGACTCAAATCGGGATGGGCTTTTTCAATTTCATCAAACAGAATTACCGAATTTGGATTCTGGGAGATATCGTTAATCAATTGTCCTTCACCGGTCTTGCCATCATCGTAGCCGACATATCCGGGGGTTGAACCAAGCAATCTTGAAACTTCATGCTTTTCGGAGAATTCGACCATCGAATAATGCAGAAAATGCATATTCATTTCCTTGGCCAAAATTTTGGCGGCAAAAGTTTTTCCAACACCACTTGGGCCTGTCAGAAAAAAGCTTCCAATCGGCTTATTAGGATCTTTTAGACCCGAATTTGCAACGATCATGCTCTTTGCAATGGTTTCAATTGCATGGTCCTGATGATAAACAATTTCCTTCATTTTATCGCCGAGAACAAGAATTCCTTTTGAAGAATCAAGGTTTTCTTCTTCGCTACGAATTTGAATTCCGGTAGCATCTGAAACTTCCTGAACGACCATTTCACGAGAAATAGTGTTCTTCTTGGTGCTAATCTTGTTCCTTGCACAAACGGAATCAATGATATCAATTGCCTTGTCGGGAAGATGAAGACTTGGCTGATATTTGATGGTCAGTTCAACAGCCGCTTCAATGGCCTTTTGAGTAATCTTGACTTCGTGAAATTCTTCAATTCCCTTTTTCAGACCGTTAAGAATAAGAACGGTTTCGGTAGCAGTTGGCTCATCAATTACAATCTGCTTGAATCGGCGCATTAATGCCGAATCCTTTTCAAAAGTCTGGCGATAGCCTTCCCAAGTTGTGGCGGCGATGACCTTGATATTACCTTTTGCCAATTCTGGCTTGAACATACTGGAGAAAGACATTCCCATGGAAGAGGAATTACCTTCGCCGGAATTGATCTGATGGGCTTCATCGATGAAAAGAATTGCGTTCTTGTCCTTGACAAGTTCTGCAAGAATTGCCTTGATCTTTTCTTCAAAATCGCCGCGCAGCTTGCAACCGGCAAGAACTGACCCCACATCCATACTCCAAACAGTCATTCCCTTGAGATTTTCGGGAACCTCTCCTGAATTGATGCGCTGAGCCAAGCCATCGGCAATAGCCGTTTTACCAACACCGCCATGACCAACCAAAATGGCGTTGTTCTTCTTCTTGCGGGAAAGAGTGTGGAAAATTGTGAACAATTCCTTTTGACGACCAATGAGAGGATCACAATTTGTCTTTACCTTTTCAGAAAGATTCTGACAATGTTCGACCAACGCATTACCAGTCTTGTCATTTTCCTTGTCAATCTGAGAAATCATTTCCTTTGTAACGCCATACTTGCGAAGGAAATACGAGCCATAGCAATTTGGATTATCAAAAATAACTGTGAAAACATCGGTCATAGTAGCTTTGCGCTTGTCACGAGCAGCGATCTTTTCGGCACCAGCAAAAAGTGCATCAACTTGAGGAGTAAATTGCACCTTGTTTGGATTTACCTTTGGTGTGTTGACAGCAAAGACAAACTGATCTTGAATATACTCCACCAATTCTTCATTCAGCTTTGGTGTGTCAACACCATTGGATTCCAACACTGCTGCAATTTGAGGAGCCTGAAGCAGAACAAAAAGAATATGTTCTACCACAATAAAAGGGTGGGAAAGTTGTTGGGCCAACATATCGCCAGCCTGAAGAAGTGTGTGTTTGATATCTGCCATAGTATTAATCCCTTTCTTGATTTCTTTTTTAGAATACATCATTGCAAAATATTTGTCAAATCTCCAATTTTACAAGTAATTCACGTTCCAGAGTCCATAATTCAAATTCTTCAGAATAAAAGCGGGCCTCAGAGAAAAATCTAGGATGATTACGAATATTTTCTTGCAATTTCACTATGATCGCGCCGTAATGAGTTATATCCGTGATTTTACCAATATACAATGGAGGAGTGTAGTTCAGATCAATCCCAATAACCTTGTCGCCAAGTTTTACTTCATCGCCGTGTTTATCTTTCATATTATACCTCCAGCATCCATATCACAACATCGTCATACGACACTTTTTCGACAAATTCAACATTTCGATATATTATGCTTGATCCGTCAATATGGTTAATCACTAAAATAAACGATTCATGCAAATCGTCCCAATAACAATTTCTAATTTTTCCAAACTCAGGAATATCTTCTTCCTCTGGCTCAATGAATAATTGGAAAAATTTTACCCAATCTCCCACATTCAACTCATTTTGAAGTTTGTCATAACAAAGCATTTCACTCCTCCAACATATGAACAAAAACATCATTAAATGTCATTTTTGTAGATAGCATTAGCGTCACCGTTCCACGTCGAGAATCTTGATGATCCACCCAGTAGCTATGTTGTCTAACTATGTTATCTTGCAACGAAAGAAAGTCAATAGAAACAGTGCAGTATTGTTCGGCACCTATTGTTTTAAGTTGCCAAATACATTCAATTAATGGGTTTTTCGATTTAATGTAATCACCCACAACAACTTCCCTACCATTACAATCGACAATTTTAACCATACTATGCCTCCAACATATACACAAGATAATCGGATTTTTCAATTTTTTCAACTCTGGGTAATGAAAAGTCTCCAGAACGACACTCAAATGAATCTTCTAATTCTTTTTCCGTAGTGAAATATAAGAAACTTTCGCGGGAATATGTGATACCAGTACAGCGAGTATAGTATACATGATGCTCCATATAATTACTTATCCGCATATAATCGCCTTCGTGCAATTCGGTTCCATTCATATCCACAAATTTCTTTGTCATGTCATATCTCCAATTTTGTTATTAGTTCTCTTTCTGGTGTCCACAATTCAAATTCCTCAGAGAAAAATCTAGGATGATCGTCATCGTCCAATATATTTTCTCCCAATTCTATAATGTTTACAATATTATCAGACATATCCGTGATTTTTCCAATATGTAATGGCGGATTATAATCCAGATCAATTCCAATTACCTTGTCGCCAAGTTTTACTTCATCGCCGTGTTTATCTTTCATATTATAGCTCCAATTTTACAATCAGTTCGCGTTCAGGGGTCCATAATTCAAATTCCTCAGAGAAAAATCTAGGATGATTACGAATATTTTCTCCCAATTCTATAAATGCCCCTCCGCCTCCTACAGATAGGTCCGTGATTTTTCCAATATGTAATGGAGGTTCCATTTCCATATCAATTCCAATTACTTTGTCGCCAATTTGCACTTCAACGCCGTGTTTGTCTGTCATGCCCGATAGTCTCCTCAATTGTGAATTCTACCAAAATCCCAGAAAAATGTCAAATTTGATTTTAAATTATAGAAAATAAATGATTGAAATTTATTTTCTATTTCGATAAGATAATAGAGAACAAATCTTTCTGTGTATGCTAAATACATATGAACGAACTTGTTCCGTAGGTTGGCCGACCTTCGTCAATTCTTTACTCTTTTTTTAATATTGATTGGAGGAGAATATCCTCCAATCATCATAAAAAGAGGTTGGGAAATATATTAAAATGAAGAGGAAATTATAATGCACACGAACTTTAGAAACAACAATATTGAATTTTATAACGGTCTTTGTGGATCTGGCAAGACTGAAAAAGCTATCAAAAAAGCAACGAAACTCGTTCGATATGGTCATGAAAAGGTGGCCTTTGTAGTTCCGTCTATTGCCCTTCAAGTATCCCTTCTTGAAAGAATTAAAACCTCCAATCCAGACATTACAGTGAAGATTATCAATAATTCCACATCTTCAAATGAGTCAACTTCAAAAGAGCTTTTGAATTTTTTGAATTCTCATCCTGAGCCATGCATTTTGATTATCACTCAAGCCCTTTTCATGTTGAATACATATTGGCAATTTGCCCATGAATGGAATCTTATTTTTGACGAAGAGATGGATCTTATTATCAATCTCTGTCTTCAGTTCAGTGATCCAAAAAATATTGGCACCCAAGATTGTGCAATAAAATTTCTTGACACTCTCATGCACATTGAGGTAAGTGAAAAATATACCACCTTTCAATTCAAAGAAGATATAAATCGTCAAAACCTCGAATTGTGGGCTAATAACGATAATATTTACGAAGCATTTCAGACATTAATCTCCTATGGATCTCGCACAAATTACACCATTCGTACAACAAATGATTGGTGGAATACTTTCAAAAACAAAGAAAGCAAGAAGCTGCCATTATGGGCTATATTTGATACTTCAAGATTTAGTCAATTCAAAAGTGTTTTAATGATGGGCGCTGATATTGAAAATAGTCATATGCTGAAACTTCTCGAAAGTCGAGATTTCCTTCTACAGCCATCAAAACACAATACAACAAATACTATGCATCAATTTCCAGTAAACATTATCTATGGATCTGGAAGAGATTCATGGTCCATCTCTCATGGGAATAAAATGTATAAGGATTCTGGTAAAACAAATTCACAAATCTATATGGATCTTATTCATGAAAATATTGGAGATGATACCATTCTTGTTCAAAATAATAAGGATAAAGAATGGAAAAAAGAAATGAACATTGTTCAACTGCCATTCAATGCAGAAGGACTCAATGATCCAAAATACATTTCCGTTCATAATTATGCAGAATCAGGTGCGTATAATTTCACACCTGAATTCATTGAGATTTTGAAGATTGAAGGTGTTGAAAACGTTGAAGCATTGCAATTTCGTCGTCAAGTAAACCATATCTATCAAGGATTTATGCGTTCTTCTGCAAGAACCAATGAAGCAAATAGCTTCAATCATAAGATTTTTGTTCCAACCAAAAAAATCGCAAATGAATTATCCCTCAAGTTCTTTGAAAATGCAGTAATAAATCAGCTTTCAAGCAAGAATTCATTTTATGATGATTTTCTTGAAACTGTGCCAGCCTTTACTCAAGTTCAAATGAATGCTCGTTCTCGCCGTAAAAAAACCCTTCTTGAAATGACTTCAGATACCAATTCAAACAATGAAATTTATATTGCATTTTTCAAAGGGGTAGAAAACAAAACATCATTTTATAAAGCCGGTTTTGAAACATTCAGCCACTTTGCTTCCTTCTTACAGCAAGGGAAGATCAACTATACTTCAAAAAATGAAGCTTTTCTTTTTGTAAATGCAAAAACGAATTCTAGTAATAGACGAACAAACGATTGCATCGATGCTCTAAACAAAGTGATCATTCTTGATATCGATAATTCTAATATGTCTCCAGAAGATACCAAAAAAGCATTGACAGGAATCAATTCCGTTATCGTTCCATCTTTCAATCATATGAAAGAGAACAAAAACAAATTTCGTATTTTTATCGAATTGAACGAAAACCCAAAAGACATTAACCACTTTCGGGAAGTGACAAGAGAAGTAGGAGAACTTGTTAGGAATTCCGTATATAATATATATAGAGAAAACCTAACATGCAATAACCCATCTTCTTTAGAACAGACCTCGTTCATATTCGAAATTGATTATTCCAGTGAGAAGGCATCTCAGCTTTATTATATGCCGGGTATTGATACCAAGTATAAGGAATATGATTTCTTTATTGAGAATAAGGGTAACGCTATTGATATTAACAAGATTGAAATTCCAAAAATGAATTCTATTCAGAGCAGTATCATGATTACCGATGCTAAGTTGTTGAATCCAATCATGAATAGGGTGAAGAAGTGTGCTCCAAAACATCGTAATGAACATTTCACCAAGATCATTGGATATATTCGGTATAATCGTGCTAGATTTGATGCTTCGTTATTGCAACAGGCATACGATCTGTGGAGCACAATCGACCCAATGCATACAAAATCTGGTTCATTTGACAAATTTTCAAGACTTGTAGGTTAACTCTATGTAAGCTAAATACTTATATGGATTATGGACATTGGACTACCACACTCGACAAATTCTACCCGGAAGATTGGGTAGGATTCACATATCTTATAACTGGAAATCTTCCAAATGGTAAGAAGATATTTTATATTGGAAAAAAGTTTTTTCAGTCCACCACACATAAAGCAGTAAAAGGTAAGAAAAATAAAAAGAAGGTTGTAAAAGAGAGTAATTGGAAAACATATTCAGGTTCCTCAAAATTTTTATTGTCTCTGTTGGAAGCATATGGAGAGGATAAATTTGATTTTGAGATTTTGTCACTACATGAAAGTCGAAGTTCTTTGGCTTATCATGAAGTATTCCTCATTGTTTCTCTAAATGCTATGAGAGAAAAGTATCCAGATGGAACAAAAGTATTTGCCAATGGATTACTTCCAACTGTGAGATTTTCATTGAAAGATGATAGCGAAAATGAATTAAAAATGAGAAAAGACCTAAATAATATAAGGGAGCAAATCACTATCGATCCTCAAATCTAAACAAAATTCGGAGTTGAAAATGACAACCTCAAATATATCTATTCACCAACTCCACAGCAATTACAAAAATATTGCTAAAAGTTTGCATCCAGATTTGAATCCTGAAAAAGAGATTGAAGAGTTCCAACTTCTTCAAGATGTATACAAGACCATTCCAATAAATTATTATACAACCATTCATATTTCTCTTCAGGAAGCATTGGATGGTTGTGAGAGATTTTATGTCTCTGAAGACAATACCAAATATTTATTGAGAATCCCAAAAATTGCAAAAGAAATAACTATCATTTTCAAAAATGTCAATGGCGATAATAGTATTGTTCATGCAAAACTTAAAATCGATATTCCAAATAATTATCGATTACATAATGGCTATCTTATTCAGAAAATAAATGTTTCGATGTGGAAATTATTGTTTGGTGGTGAAATCCTTATTGAAACAATTGATGGTTTGAAAATTCGAGTGAATGTTGTGGCAGGAACCAAAAAGGGATCGATATTCAAAATTTTGAACATTGGGTTATGGGATAATGGTCGAAGAAATCCCCTTTATATTCAATTAATTTGACAAAAGAATTAATTTTTGATATTCTTTAACCATGACAGACAAACATGGTGTTGAAGTGAAAATTGGCGACAAGGTAATTGCGATTGATATGAAATTCAACCCTCCATTGTATATTGGTAAAATCACGGATATGTCTGGTAATATGTCTGGTAATATTGATGATAGATTAGACATTATAGAATTGGGAGAAAATATTTGTGATTCTGTGAATCATCCGAGATTTTATTCTCACGAATTTGAATTGTGGACTTCAGACAGAGAACTAATAGCAAAGTTGGAAATTTGAGGAACATCTTGACAAATGAATTCACTTTTGATATTATTGAGAAGTAGCAAATAACCCAAATTCGAGGAGAATGACATGGCAAAGTATGATTTGACTAAGATGGCAGCGGCAATTGATCAAGCGTGTGCAGCAGCTTATGCAGCCGATCCCGGTAAGGATTGCCTTCCTTGTTGCATGGATCATGCAAGAATTGATGCCAAGGGCTTTTCTGAGAAGAGTTTTGAAACTTTGAAGACGCTTGTCAAGGATTCAAATTCGATCTATCTGGGAACGTATGGTGGCCGTTATATCGCCATCTGTGCCACTCGTGGTCAGGGTTACCGGCGCGAAACCATGGCGATTGCAGCATTTGCAAAGCTTCAGGAACTTGGCATCAAGTCTTCGCTATATCAGATGCTTGACTAAATAACCTTTTAACCGAGAGGAGAATGATGATGGAAGATTTCGATTATTTGGATTGTATTGAGATTGTTGGTCAGGATGTTGATTACTATCCTACCAAGAAGTATTCAACCGCCCCAACTGCAACTGGTCGTGCTCTTTATGTATCTCCAACCGGTTTGGTAACTGTTCTCATGGAGAATGGTGGAGAGTTTACTGTGCCGATTGAGTTTTTGGTATGGTGAACCATTTAGTAGATCCTGACGGAAACGTGATTGTCGTTGGCAGTAAAGTAATTGCAATTGACTCAGCCAATATCTTTGATTCTGTGATTGTGATTGGCACAGTTGACCACATTACCTGTAATGCGTTAGAAACTATAGAATTTAGAATTGTAATGGATAACTGTTCATATTTATTTTTTGGATATGAAATTTTCTATCGTTGGTCTATCGAAAAAGAAATCCAGTTAAGATTGGAGTTATGATATGTATTATATGACAGACAAACATGGTGTTGAAGTGAAAATTGGCGACAAGGTAATTGGGATTGATATGAGCTACAATCCCAATTACATATTGGAAAAATCACGCATATGTCTGATAATATTGATGATAGATTAGACATTATAGAATTGAGAGAAAATATTTGTGATTCTGTGAATCATCCGAAATTTTATTCTTATGAATTTGAATTATGGACTCCAGAACGCGAATTGATTGCAAAATTGGAGGTATGATGACAGACAAACATGGCGTTGAAGTGAAACTTGGAGACAAGGTTATTGGGATTGATATGAGCTACAATCCTCCATTACATATTGGTAAAATCACGGATATAGATCACTATGATCGCCCTCTTGTCAGTGATATTATATCATTGAGAGAAAATATTTGTGATTCTTATTATACTGATCATCCGAGATTTTATTCTCACGAATTTGAATTGTGGACTTCTGAACGCGAATTGATTGCAAAATTGGAGGTATGATGACAGACAAACATGGTGTTGAAGTGAAAATTGGCGACAAGGTAATTGGGATTGATATGAACTACACTCCTCCATTGCATATTGGTAAAATCGCGGAGCTATCGGTGGGCGGCGCACCAATAATATCGGTGGGCGGCGCACCAATAATATCGGTGGGCGGCGCACCAATAATATTGGAAGAAAATACATATAGGTTTTCTCCTTCCTTTTATTCTTATGAATTTGAATTATGGACTCCAGAACGTGAATTGATCGTAAAGTTGGAGATTTGAGGAACATCTTGACAAATGAATTCATGTTTGGTATTATTGAAGAGTAGCAAATAACCCAAATCGAGGAGAATGACATGATTAAGAATTTTGGACTTGGTATTGCAATTCCGATTTCCATTCCCATATGGGATGCCTGTTTTCTTTCGGTTTCTCTGCCACCATGCTACTGTTGAATGGCACCCCGTTCGATTGGAAGAATTTCTTTGTGGTGTGGGGCATTGTATCATTTGTGTCAGCCTTTTGGTATTTTGTTCTGGCCATGATCAGAGAATACCATTCGTAACTATTTCTTCTTGGCGATCAATACCAGATCATCATCGGAGTATATGGTATTGTCAATAGGCATAGAAAGTTGATTTCTTGGATCGTATGCCTTAACTTCAAAATCAGGATCGTTTCTCAATTTATCCCAAATTTTCTTTCCGCCTATTGTTTGAGATTCGTCTGACATGATAGAAAATCCTTTGTTGAGTAAAAACTTGTATAATTTCAATGGAATGCCATGACCTGCATATGATGGGGCAATCGCCAACCCAGCAACTTGATAAAACGATTTACTTTTCGTTAGATCCATGAATAGCACGCACTTCTTACTCACAGAATCATACACACAAATATGAACCTGACCGAGTTGACCTTTTATCATGAACATTGGAAAATTGTCCAGTGTGCCAATCGAATGCACTGGATATTTTGTTTTTAGAGAACTCCACGTTTTTAGGGAATCTGTGTACCAATAAGTATCAGGTTCTTTTTCTGGCATTAGATAAATTTCATTGATGTTCATACTGATATTTATCTTGCAACACTGTTTAACCAATAGGAGAAAAATATGATTACCGATACCGACCGTCTAGATTGGTTTTTGAACACTCCAAGTGCGCGTTTTTGCAATTACAATACTTCGGAGTTTGAGACTAAAATGGTGTACAACGCACAAGGCGCGTATAAAACCGTTTACGGAAATACGATGCGCGATTGTATAGACAAAGTGCTAATGGAAAATATTTAACTTAAAGTAATTTTACAGTACAAATATCTTAATGTCAACTAAAAACAGTCACACCGTGCAGGATATGAAATTGCTGAAGTTGGGAAAAGGTGATCCAATCGAATTGCAAGCGCAGATCAAGTTGCATTCGGATGGTTTGAGAATTCTTCCGAAGTTTGACAAGGAATTCAAAGCGGAAATTCATGCTAATGACAGGAATCTCATTCGTTTAAACCTAAATTGAAACCGCTTGACTTTTCACGATCTGTTTGTTATTATTGAAGAGTGGCAAATAACCAAAAACGAAAGAGGAAATATGCCGACTGATACTAAGAAAAAGAGTGCAAGCACTTGTAGTGATTTTTTCAACTGTTGTGATTGTGGTGGGATGGTGATTGTGGTTGCGAATATTGTTTTTCGTGCAACGCCTGTGATGCTTGTCTAAGCGACGATGACGATGACGATGCGGAATGTGAAAATCTTACTCACAACGAGTAAGATAACAAAAAAGTACCAATAGGAGAAAAATAATTTATGGCAATTGAGCAGATGGATGCGACGAGTACCCAAAAGATTCGAGAATTGATTTTTGAAGCTATGAAATCGTTTGATGAAATTGATGCACTCAAGGAAGCAACAAACAGCACTATCAAGGCAGTCAGTGAAGAATTTTCAATTCCTCCAGCAATTATGAAGAAGGCAATTTCAATTGCAAGGAAAGGAAAGTTCTCCGACGAAGAGAACAAGTTGGCAGATATTGAGAGAATCCTTTCAATGACTGGACACAAGAATTAAAAAAGGCCGAATTAATTCGGCCTTTTTTTTGACAATACATGGAGGAAAGTATGTACAAGATTGACAATTTCATGATTGGTGTTGTGAATAAACTTTTAAATTTTCTGAATGATTATTTTGGAATTTCTCAGAAAATATTTGAGCGACTTCTCATGGTAATTATTTTTGGAAATCAGATTTTGGAACTGGAAAAGCATTACTCTTTGTATGTGCTGATTGTTGATCTTGCATTGGCTACTGTTGTTTTAAACCAGCATCGGCTTCCCTCAACTGCTCGATGTGTTTATTGGCAAAATCCTTTCATTAAAATTATGCGAGTTTGTGGAACCATATATACATTTTGCATAATTGTTGCAACGATTATTGTCTATGGTGGCCCATACGATTTAAGTAATATCAATTATACCTTTATCGAGGTTTGCGCAATGCTACTATTCTACTCGTTTGGTTGCAATATCGATGGAGAACGTGGAAAGAATGGAAAGATGGCTTGGAACAAGATCAAGGAACTATTCGGAACATCGTGGATTGCTATTCCGGCTGGATCTAAAATCTAATTTTGGAGGCATAATGAAAAAGAAAAGTGAATTGGTTAATGGAGAGTATGCAAGATTTGTGAATTACCAAGCAGGGTTCAAAAACAAGTGTGCGACTTGTATTGGGAAAATTGAAAATACTTTGTGGAATTCACTAACTAATAGGAATTGTGACTGCCCACTAGACAATAATGCTCAGGTACAGGTCTTGGATAATGAAGATATTGTTCAAATTTTTCTGGAGATATAAATACCGTCATATGAAAAAACTTTTGTTATTATTAATCTTCCCATTTTGTCTCAATGCTCAGACAGTTGTGACCTACACCGATTGGTCCACCGATCCACAGGTATTTCAATCTGTAAAAGATATTCCAAAAGAAAAATCACATTTCGGCTCTGGGAGTACGCCTGTATACGCACTGGATGCCGAATTTCATCCTGCTTGGCAAGTATCGACCTCCGATACCAATTATCTGAAATACGTCTCTCTAAGGGGCTATACAGACCTTTCTTCTCAAATCAATTCCAATCCAAATGCAATCAATTTGTCCATTCAAACCAACATGCGTTATAAAAATAATTTGAATCGTTCATGGTTTCGGTATCCAGAAACGAATTCAGATATTGTTGGTTCAGAATATGACTATTATACCCAAACATTAAATTATTTTTCGGGTGGAGATTTGTTAGAACCGATTGCTGTTCTCAAACAAGGAACATTTGTTCTCAAAGGTGGAATAGGAGTAATCTCAGGTAAGCATTTGCGAATGGATAATAAGACAAGTTCAAATCCAATTATGCGAATGACTTTTCGAGGACAATCCTTTATCCAAACAAATCACGGATTAACAATTTCTTCAAAATGGAAATTGGCAATGCCAATTTATGATGAGCCAGAAATCTTTTCAAATGGAACATCGATCAAGCCAACAGAAATTTGCACATCAAAACCTAGAAATTATGTGAAGACAACCATTGCGCAAAAATTGAATTCCTATACATCATTAACTATTACTGAATCAGTCGGCAAACTTCCTCCTAGTTTTTGGAAAGTGAAGAACAATGTTATTATTGGATTCCAATTCACAACAGGATCAGGAAAAAGCGAATAAAGAGTTTACCTTCGATTGACAAAATCTTCAATATCCGTTATCATTAGAATATGAAAAAAGAAGATTTAAAAGTTGGAGTCTATTTTCGATATACAAAAGAATATCAACATGAGTGCAAATTCGTTTCC
>Ga0302265_1001057_pt1 | contig 17095 bp, 15 predicted proteins | sample III_Bog_E1_1_FD_194556 | JGI IMG/M metagenome (GOLD analysis project Ga0302265, IMG submission 194556) | Peat permafrost microbial communities from Stordalen Mire near Abisko, Sweden - III_Bog_E1_1 | ecosystem: Environmental > Terrestrial > Soil > Wetlands > Peat | place: Sweden: Abisko...
TGATTTTTATAATGAAATTCAACGGAAATGCAGCGGAAATTACACAAAATATGCTAAATACATATTCGACAAATCCAATTTCACAACACTGGATAAAATCACAAAAGCCATTAAAAAAAGAAAAGTTGATTTTTCAAAAGATCCTGCTATTCTTTTCGAAAGAGAAGTCCGGTATACAATGGATATGATCAGAAGCAACGAATACCTTAAAACGATTGAAAATATACGGGATGCAGAACGTTTGTACGAAAACGGAATTAAAACTATGGCTGCTGAAAGCGGAAAATCAATGTATCCGGATGCCAATTCAACCATGCGTATGACTTATGGTTCAGTGGGTGGTTACGAACCCGCTGACGCAATAGATTATAAATATTATACTACTACCAAAGGAATTCTTGAAAAAGAAATACCTGGGGATGAAGAATTCGATGTATCTCCAAAACTCAAAAAAGCAATTCTTGAAAATAACTACGGTGCCTATCTGGATCAAAAAACAGGTGAAATGCATGTCTGTTTCCTTAGTAACAATGACATTACAGGTGGAAACTCAGGAAGTCCGATCTTCAATGCAAAAGGTGAATTGCTTGGTCTGGCATTTGACGGTAACTGGGAAGCCATGAGTGGTGATATTGTATTCGAACCTGACTTGCAACGTACCATTAATGTGGATGTCCGCTATATTCTTTTTGTAATGGATAAAATAGGAGGTGCCAAACGATTGGTGGACGAATTGATTATAAAATAGAATAATCTATAATAAAAAAATGCATTCCTGTAATTACATGGGTGCATTTTTTTAATTATGAATATCCGCAATGTGTCCTAATATAAATCCTTTATACCAAATCCGAAGGATTTAAATATGAATAGCCATGTATGCAATGCATGGGAAATTGTTATCTATGAGAACATAACCCCGATAGGGGTTGAACAATAAGATATAAACATTGAAGAAGTGAAATGATTGATGAGAAATAATGGGATTGAATATGATGAGAAATAATTGATTTATCTATTCAACCACTTCGTGGTTGGCGATTTGCATTATTCAACGTCCATGCATTTCATACATGGCTATTCACATTTAATTCCTTCGGAATTATTAGATTGCAAATAAAATATTGTATTTAAAAAAATGATTATTCGTTATGTGTCCTAATTTATGTTATGGTAATTCCGTCTTAAAGAAAATGGCATGATCATTTATTTAAAGCTTAATACTTTTGCGGATACTCATATATTATATTATGAAAAAATTAAGACTGTCTAAAAACTCTCTAAATTTCAAATAAGCATGCAGATATATGTAATGAGTATTTAGGATATTATCTGAACAGCAAACATAAAAAATGCACCTCCCAAAAATCAGGAAGGTGCATTTCTATAAACTATAAACTAAATACTATAAACTATTCTTCAGCCATTCATCCATTGCTTTTGCAGCCCGGCGTCCATCACCCATGGCAAGTATAACGGTAGCTCCGCCACGTACAATATCACCGCCGGCAAAGATTATAGGAACAGCCGATTGCATAGTGTCATTATCCACTACCACAGTGCCCCATTTAGTCACTTCCAGTCCTTTTACCGACTGTGGAATAAGCGGGTTGGGAGAAACACCTACACTTACGATTACTTCATCTACATCGATTACTTCAGTTTTGCCGGGAATCTCAACAGGAGAACGACGACCTGAAGCATCAGGGACTCCGAGTTCCATTACCTGAAGGACCATTTGAGTAACACGGCCCTGTTCGTTTCCTATGTATTCAATTGGATTATGCAATGTCATGAATTCAATGCCTTCTTCCTTGGCATGTTTTACTTCTTCCAGACGTGCAGGCATTTCTTCTTCCGAACGGCGATATACAAGAATAGCCCGTTTAGCTCCCAACCGGCGGGCAGTACGTACAGAGTCCATGGCCGTGTTTCCACCACCAATGACAGCTACTTTTTTCCCAAGGAATACAGGAGTGTCCGATTCGGGATTGGCAGCATCCATCAGGTTTACCCGTGTCAGGTATTCGTTTGATGACATAACACCTACCAGATTTTCCCCTTTGATATTCATAAAGCGGGGAAGACCTGCACCACTGGCAACAAATATCCCTTTATACCCATCCTGTTCAAGATCGGCAATCGAAATGGTTTTACCAACTACGCAATTGGTTACAAAATGTACACCCATTGCCTGAAGATTCTGAATTTCAACATCCACGATGTCATTAGGCAAACGGAATTCGGGAATACCATATTTCAGTACACCTCCAATTTCGTGTAATGCTTCAAAAACGACCACTTCATAGCCTAATTTAGCCATATCGCCTGCAAAAGCAAGTCCGGCAGGCCCTGAACCAACACCGGCGATTTTTATATTATTGGCAGGAGCAACAACCGGTACGGAGATATTACCGCTTTCGCGTTCATAATCGGCCGCAAATCGTTCAAGATGTCCTATGGCTACTGCTTGTTTTTTCATTTTTAAATGGATACAAACACCTTCGCATTGTTTTTCCTGTGGACAGACACGTCCGCAAACTGCGGGCAGGGCAGAAGTTTCTTTCAATACCCTGGCTGCTTCAAGGAACTCACCGCGTTCGATATTTTTAATGAATCCGGGAATGTCAATTCCAACAGGACAACCGGACATACAGGTGGGGTTCGCACAATCAAGGCAGCGTTTAGCTTCCTCCATTGCCTGTTCGGCTGTAATTCCAAGGTTCACTTCTTCTACCCTGTTGTGACTGCGGTATTCGGCATTCAGTTCGGGCATGTGAACGCGTTCTATATTGGTACGGTCTTTGGCTTTAATGGCGTTGCGCAACTCAACTCTCCAGGCTTCGGCTCTATCTTCAGTAGTTTTCATTTTATTTTATGTCCCTTCATTCAGGAGGGGAATTCAGAGTGTTTTGAATTTTATTATTAATTATAGTTTGTAAATTTAAAGATCATGACAAAACTTTCAATTACAATCTTTAAGATTGTTTATGGGCTGCCTGATATTCAATCATTTCTTCACGTTCGATGTCTCTGTAACCGCCTAACCGCATCAACATTTCATCAAAATTCACCTGGTGGGCATCAAATTCAGGACCATCTACGCAAACAAATTTTGTTTTTCCACCGACACTTACCCGGCAGGCACCACACATTCCTGTTCCATCTACCATAACGGTGTTCAACGAAGCCAAAGTGGGTACTTCATATTTTTTGGTCAGCAGGCTCACAAATTTCATCATGATTGCCGGCCCGATAGTAACGCATAAATCAACCTTCTCACGATTGATAACCGATTCTATTCCGTTAGTAACCAGTCCTTTTATTCCATAAGATCCATCATCCGTCATAACAATGACTTCGTCGGAATTCTCACGCATTTGATCTTCCAGTATAATCAAATCTTTGGTACGGGCAGCTATCACTGTTATAATCCGGTTTCCGGCGGCTTTCAAAGCTGCTACAATCGGCATCATAGGCGCTGTTCCTACTCCACCACAGGCACAGATTACTGTACCGAATTTTTCAATATGGGTAGCTTTTCCCAACGGACCTACCATGTCAGTTATATAATCCCCCACTTCCAGTGCGCACAATTTAGATGACGAAACACCCATTTTTTGTACAACCAAGGTAATAGTTCCTTTTTGTAAGTCAGCATCTGCTATCGTTAGCGGAATACGTTCACCTTTGGCACCTATTTTTACCATAACAAAGTGACCGGCTTTTCGAGATTTCGCAATCAAGGGAGCCTCCACTTCAAACTTAACAACATTAGCAGAGAAATACTCTTTGCTGACAATTTTATTCATTTGGGACAGTTTTTTTTAATTTGAAGGTGCAAATTTACAAAAAATAAGCCATTCAGCTATTTAAATTGTTATAAAAAAACGGTATAATATGTCAAAATAGAAAGTTATTTAACCCGTTTTATATGGTTTTATGATTAAATATGCAAAATAAAATTCATGAACATCACTGAACAGTTTTTGAGGCTGTTGAAGTATATAGAAAATTCTGTACTTTTGCGCCTCCAGGAATTTATATTAAAAAAAAACAGATTTATATCATGATCATTTATAATCACAGGTTACAACAATTCTTCTTTTTTATATTGTTTATGTTTTTCTCGTCTGGAATTGTATCAGGACAGACCAATAAAAAAGACAGCGTTGATCTGAATGAAGTAGTAGTGACAGGGTCGAAAATTGAAATATCGCGTAAACTTGTTCCCCTGTCAGTTTCACAAATTTCAAAACAGGATATTGAAAGTACCGGCCAAATGAATATACTGCCGGCTTTAAATTCATTCGTTCCCGGAATTTTTGTTACAGAACGGAATATTTTAGGTTTCGGTGTTTCGAATACAGGTGCCGGATTAATTACCATGCGGGGTGTCAGTAGTTCTCCAAATACCGATGTCTTGGTATTAATTGATGGACATCCCCAATATCAGGGAATTTTTGGACACCCTTTAGCTGACATGTATGTTGCTTCGGATGTTGAGAAAGTGGAAATAATCCGTGGACCCGCTTCTATTCTTTATGGTTCGAATGCCATGGCAGGAGTGATTAATATTATCACCAAACAACAACATGATGAAGGGTTTAAAGTGAACCTGGGTGCATCCTATGGCTCTTACAATACACAAAAGTATTTTGGTACACTAGGGTATAAAAAGGATAAACTGAGCCTTTTCGCTTCCCTGAATCACGATCAGACGGATGGAATACGGGCTAATACTGATTTCAATATCAATAATGCATACGCCAAAATAGGATATGAAATCGATAAAGAACTTACCGTGACTGTCGATTATAGTCTTGCAAAATACAGTGCAAATGATAATGGCCCTGTAAATCTACCCCCTTTACCTGCTTATATCGATATATCACGTGGTAAAGCCTCCATGTCACTCGAAAATAAATTTGAGAATTCGGAGGGTGGAATTAATTTTTACCATAATTTTGGCACACACGATACTTTTGATTCGATCAATGGAAAATTTCATTCTACCGATAAAAATGATGGTGTTATGCTTTACCAGACTTTTAAATTGTCAACAGGTACAAATGTTACTGTTGGAGCCGATTATAAAGAATACGGAGGTATAGCCAACCAGGGCTTTAAACATGATTCGTTAATTGTAATTGATGAATTAGCAGGCTATATTTATGCCCAACAAACAGTGTGCAATAACCTGACTGCCAGTGCAGGATTAAGACTTGAGAATAATTCTAAGTTCGGGAATGTACTGATTCCAATGGCAGGGCTGAACTACAATCTGACAGAACAAACCTCTTTTAAAACTTCTGTATCAAAAGGGTATCGCAGTCCAACCGTCATGGAACTTTATTTATATGCTCCAAACCCTGATTTAAAGCCGGAAAGCATGATAAACTATGAAATAAGCTGGTTACAATCGATCCTCAATAATAAAATAAATCTGGAATTGACAGCCTATAAAGAGATTGGAAGTAATTTGATTCAGGTAGTTGGAGAGGGTTATGCTGCTAAAAGGGAAAACCTGGGTTCGTTTAATAATCAGGGAATTGAATTTTCAGCCCGCTATATAATGAACCGTCATTTGCAGTTTAATGCCAATTACAGTTATCTTGATATGGATAAGCCAGTGATTGCAGCACCCCGTCAACAAATCAATGTCGGAGCTAACTATAGCTACAAAATCTGGGGGCTGCATATATCGACACAATATATCGAACATCTTTATACGTCTACTCAACCGGTAGTGACTCAAAACTATGCACTGCTCAATGCCCGGATGACAGCCCGTCCACTGAAATATCTTGAACTGTTTATTTCAGGAAATAATTTATTGAATGAACAATATGAAATCAATTATGGTTATCCAATGGCGGGCATTAATTTTAATACAGGTTTTAATGTGAAATTTTAATAACATTTTATTGATAAAATGAAATAATAATCAATTAATTTATTGCAATTTAGTTATTCCAATAAATTAATTGATTATTTTTGTATCGTAAAACGAAGATGCAAAAAATATAATCAGTTAATGTAGTTTCAGGTTCTTATATGATTTTTTTTTCATTGTATTTTCACATAGATGTGTGATTGTATTTTTATTTATTATTTATTTTTGCTTTTAATATCCTAAATTAAATCAAATATAAATTATGAAAAAGAAACAAGTACTGATTGAGGCACAAAAATCAGGAAAAGCTGTAAGAGTAAAATATACGAATGGTAGTCAGCCAAATCGTGCACGTGAAATTATACCTCTTAAAATTGAGAAAGACAAAGTATTAGCTAAATGTCTGAATTCAAACGCTGAAAAAACTTTTGAAATTAACAAGCTAAAGCTTTTGAACGATCAACAGTATGCTAATCATGAAAAATGGGAACCAAATGCCAGCTTTTTAACTGATTATGAATATTTTGTCATTCAAAAAGCAAAACGCGATAAGTTTATCCGGTATATTTTAATTGGTATCGTTCTCATTATAATATTGGCTTTAATTTTGAAATTAAAGCAATAAATAAATCAAGTAAAAAAGGCTTAATTGATTTTGTTACCTGAAAGGAATGGGTATAAAACAGATTAATAGTTATTAATTGGAAACAGTAAAAAACCAGATTATTTACAGATTGAAATATTATTGAACAATTTCTTATCAATTTGGTTGTAATAATTAAAAATTATAGTACTTTTACACCGTCGAATTAAATGACATAGTTATGATCAATCTATTTTTTACATACTTCAGTTTTTACTTTTACTTTAACAGGTAATAGCAGGATTCGATTTATGTAAAAAAACAAACTATAATGAATAGATAATACATGAAAATCCTGCTCAAAAACGAGCAGGATTTTTTTATTCGTACAACAAGGAGTATATGAAAAGAGTAGCCATTCAGGGAGTCAGTGGTGCATTCCACGAAATTGCAGCCCGTCAATATTTTAAAGGAGAAGAAATAGAAATTCTTCCATGCATAACATTTAAAGATTTATTCAAAGCATTAGCTGCTGATGATTCACTTTTGGGAATTATCGCTATTGAAAATACCATTGCAGGGAGTTTGTTGCAAAACCATAACCTGCTGCGTGAAAGTGGATGCATGATTATCGGAGAATATAAATTGAGGATAGAGCATAACCTTGCAGCTTTGCCAGGTCAACGGATAGAAGATATTGAAGAAGTGTATTCGCACCCGATTGCATTAATGCAATGTGAGGATTTCCTCGATGCCTATAAACACATAAAAGCTATTGAAAGTGAAGATACGGCATTATCGGCAAAAAAGATTACAGACGATAAAATTGCAAAACGTGCTGCTATTTGCAGTTCGTTAGCTGCTGATAATTATGGGTTGGAAATAATAGCGAAAGGAATTGAAACAAACAAACGTAACTTCACCCGTTTTCTACTGATTGCTGAGCCTTCGCTTGCTGAAAAAATGACATTCGGAACTCAGCTTGATAAATCTTCACTCGTTTTTACATTGCCTCATGAAGAAGGAAGTCTGGCAAAAGTGCTCTCAATATTATCATTTTATCATGTAAACCTGACTAAAATTCAATCACTGCCTATTCTTGGAAGGGAATGGGAATATCAGTTTTACATTAATCTGACATTTGATAATTATTCCCGTTACCGTCAATCACTTGATGCCATTAGACCGTTGACAAAGGATTTTCAGGAATTAGGCGAATATAAAGCAGCGGTAACCCCGGTCGATTAATATCCAATTTAATTATTTATAATTTTACTTATTGCAATTGAAAATGAATATACAACCAGCCAACCGTTTAAAGAGTGTTACAGAGTATTACTTTTCTGCCAAATTGAGGGAAGTTAGCGAAATGAATGCTGCGGGGAAGAATGTGATCAATCTGGGGATCGGAAATCCGGATCTGCCACCTTCCAAAGCTACTATAGAAGCTCTTTGTAATGAAGCACAAAAACATAATGTACATGGTTACCAAAGTTATATCGGAATACCTGAATTAAGGAAAGGTTTTGCCGATTGGTATCAGAAATGGTACCATGTAAAATTGAATCCTCAAACTGAAATTCAGCCGCTGATAGGATCAAAAGAAGGAATACTCCATATTACCCTGGCTTTTGTAAATCCGGGCGAAAGTGTGTTGGTACCAAACCCTGGTTATCCTACTTATACTTCTGCCAGCAGTTTATGTGAAGCGAAAATCATATCCTACGATTTGGATGAAAACAACAGTTGGGAACCCGATTTTGATGCCCTGGAGAAAATGGATCTGAGCAATGTAAAATTGATGTGGGTGAATTATCCCAATATGCCAACCGGAGCTAAAGCCTCCCTTGAATTATTTGAAAAACTGGTGGCTTTCGGGAAAAAGCACAATATTGTGATTTGCAATGATAATCCGTATAGTTTTATTTTGAATGATGAGAAATTAAGCATCTTGTCGGTCGAAGGGGCTAAAGATTGCTGCATCGAAATGAATTCCATGAGCAAGGCACACAACATGGCCGGATGGCGGATGGCAATGTTGGCAACAAACGCTGAATTTATTCAATGGATATTGAAAGTAAAATCGAATGTGGATTCAGGGATGTTTCGTCCTATGATGGTGGCGGCTGTGGCTGCATTACAAAATTCAGAAGAATGGCATGCTGAAATGAACCGGGTTTATATTAAACGCCGTGTATTGGCGCGTCAGATTATGGATGAACTGAATTGTACCTATGATATAAATCAGGTAGGTATGTTTATATGGGCACGGATTCCCGACGACTATAAAGATTCAGGTGAACTTGCAGATAAAATACTTTACGGGAAGAATGTTTTTATTACACCCGGATTTATTTTCGGAAGTAAAGGTACGCGTTATGTACGCATATCCCTTTGTTGCCCGGAAAATACGCTCCTCGAAGCATTAAACAGAATAAAGGAATAAAATAGTAACTTCGTAAATATAACTTCGTAGATATAACTTTGTTGATATTACTTCATTGATATTAACTTCGTAGATATTATTTCATTGATATTATTTCATTGATATTATCTTTGTAGATATTATTTCATTGAGATTATCTTTGTAGATAATATTTCCTTGATATTAACTTCGTTGATATGATCTTAAATGATATTTAGTTTAAATTTACAGAATAATAAAACATATAATTGAACAATATTTTCAGATAACATTAAACTTTTCAAACAACAGACTTTCAAATAACAAACATTTCAAACTTCTTAAGAATATGGAATTCGAATCAATATTATTACCCGGAGTTGATGCCAGACGTCCTCTTATAATTGCCGGTCCGTGTAGTGCCGAGACTGAAGAACAGGTGATGAATACTGCTCGTGGTTTAGCAGCTCACGATATTAAAATTTTCAGGGCCGGTATCTGGAAACCTCGTACTAAACCGGGTGGCTTTGAAGGAGTAGGAGTAGAAGGCCTGCCATGGCTTAAACGTGTAAAGACAGAACTTGGAATGTACACTGCCGTTGAAGTGGCTACTTCGAAACATGTACGTGATGCGTTAGCTAACGATGTGGATATTTTGTGGATTGGAGCCCGCACAACAGCAAATCCTTTTGCTGTTCAGGAAATAGCTGATTCCCTTGAAGGAATTGATATTCCGGTGTTTATTAAGAATCCGGTAAATCCTGATCTGGATTTATGGATCGGCGCTATCGAACGGATCTATAATGCAGGTATCCGTCGTATTGCTGCCATTCACCGTGGCTTCAGCACCTATGATAAAAAGATATATCGTAACCTGCCTCAATGGCATATTCCCATCGAATTGCACAGGCAATTGCCTAACCTGCCTATTATTTGTGACCCAAGTCACATAGGTGGCAAACGCGAATTAATTGCCCCGTTATGCCAACAGGCTATGGACTTGAATTTTGACGGATTGATGATTGAATCGCACTGTCATCCCGATAAAGCATGGAGTGACGCAGCTCAACAGGTTACACCTGATGTGCTGGATTTTATCCTGAATAATATCGTAATCAGGGATATGACTCAATCAACCGAAAATCTGACGGCATTGCGTCGACAGATTGATGAACTGGATAACAGTTTGCTTGAATTATTAGCTCGTAGGATGCGGATTTCAAATGAAATAGGGGTCTACAAAAAAGAACATAATATGCCGATTTTACAGGTCGAACGCTATGATGAAATTTTAAAGAACAGGATTGGACAGGCAATTGAAATGGACATGGATGGTGAATTTATGAAAACTGTTCTTGTTGCCATTCACGAGGAATCGATTCGTCACCAACAGGAAATTATGAAACAATAATTTTTAGTCAGATAACAAAAGCTCCCTTTGATTGTAGATCATTGGGAGCTTTTGTTTTAGTCGGATACAAGAACGATTTTTATTTAATTGCTTTCATTATTGTTCTTTTGTGTATGGTTATTATGCAAATCACTTTTTTCCTTCATTTTTTCCTGACGTTGTACCCGCATTGATTGAAATTTATTGAACTTTTCCGTTCCAATTATTTTTAATAATGCTTCATCATTCGTTTTACGTTGTTCGGCAAACTGAGATCTCAATGCTTCTTTCATCTTTTCAACTTTTTGAATCTGCTGTTGACGCATTGCATCCTGTTTCACAAATAATGCCTCAACCTCTCCTTTTTGAGCGTCATTCAATACCAGAACTTTAGCCATTCTTTCTGCCCTTTTTTCAGGTGCTATCTGTTGCATATAGGCTTGGTTACTATTGTTGTTATGCCAATCCCGACCATTATTTCCTTCTCTTTTATCTTTTAGATTTGCCTTAAGTTCTTTCCGGCTGTTTTCAAGTTGTTGAAACTTTGCAGTCCCGATAATCTTTTCAAGATCTGCATTCATGATTTTACGTTCAGTTTCAGCCTTAGCCATTTGTTCTTCACGTACTTTTTTTACTTCTTCCTGACGTTGTTCACGTTTTACCCCTTGTTTTTCAAATAATGCCTGAACTTTCGACTTTTCTTCATCTGTTAAACCCAATACTTTCGACATTTTATCTGCCCTGATTTGAGCAGAAAATTGTGGCATTTCCAACCTGTTATATTCTTTTCGTTGATTCCTGTTCGCAAATTGATGATTTTGATTGCCATTGTGTCTTTCCTGCAAGTTTGCTTTCCTTTCAGCACGTTCGTTTTCGAGTTTCTGAAAATTATCTTTCCCAATAATTTTTTCGAGTTCGGCATCCTGTACTTTGCGTTCGCTTTCAAATTTCGCAATATGTTCTTCCCTGAGTTTCCTTTCCTCAGCCATATGGTTAACCCGGATTGCATCCTGCTTAACGAATAAAGTCTGAACCTTTGCTTTTTCAGAATCTGTCAAACCAAGTTTCAGAGCCAGTCTCTCTGCTCTTTTTTCAGGAGATGCCTGGAGGGTTTCTCCCTGTCTTATTTCTTTCTTTTCACCTTTCCTTCCCTGAGGTAGGTTTTGATCCTGTGCTATAATTGCTACATTAACTATAAACACAGAAGCTAATACTAACATTAAATTCTTTTTCATAATAATTTTTATGTAATAGTTTCAATTCTTCTTATGTATACTTTGACAAACCGGATGACGAATAGTTTAATAACCAGATGCAACGTTTGATTTAATTAATAGAAATACAATTATTTGTATAAATTTATAGCTTCACAAAAGAATCGTTTTTAACCGTGGCAATGAACATGAAACTAACAGGGAGTTTGCTTTTTTAAGAATGCTCCATTCGATCTTAACAACAAATGCTGTCTCCATGGAAAGAGGCTGTTTATAATAATAAATTGATGATAAGCAAATTACCTGTCTACAAAAACCAGTTAAGTAATTTGTACAATTAAATGTCTCATTTTAAATTCAAAAGTAAAGGTCAATTTATTCTTTCTGGTACTGAATTAGTTGAAACAATTTAATGTCTCATTTCAACTAAAAAATACGATAATCTTTTTTTTGTACCGTATAGAATTATTGAACAGCTAATCCCAGAACATGTTTTTTATTTACCAGAAGATATTTCTGATTAAATGAATGAAATTTCCTGTCAGAATTACATTCAAAAAATAAAAAAGAAAGATAAAAATTGGAAAACCGTTGTCGAAACTCCGCTCACATTACAGGACATCGTATTGCTTTAGTATTGCTTTGGAATTGGTTTGGATATGTATATCACTTATATATCATTATATAATCATTTATATATCATAATAAAGTCACTTCTCTTATAAGAGAAATGAACCTTAAGTGAAATGTATATGATTATAGTATCAGATTTAACCGCTATAGAATTCCGAACCAAAAGTAAACCAAAAATCAACCAATTAAGCATGGCGGATAGTCGCCGGAGGTTTGACAGATGGTCTTGAAAATTTAATTTGTATTTTTGTCACAAATTTCATATGTAAATAGTTGGAAAAATTGATTGTCAGGTTTTATTCTTACTGAAATAAGAACTGAGGGGTGATGAAGTTTAATTTAAAAGAAGAACAATATTTATTTTCTACTACTTACTTCCTTTAAAAAAAAAATAAAATACTTGCATCAGAATTGACTCTCTGAATTATAAATCGTTAAATCTCTTACATTATATAATCACTCAAAAGCACTAACAAAATGAGATTGATTTCTAATCCCCGGATAACATTCTTATATGATGTAAATTAATTTTTCCCAATTTAAGCCAAAGGTTTGTTGTATCAGAACGTTCAATCATCATTACGACAAAAAAACTCCCATTAGCCAAATGGTCAATGGGAGTTCGTGTTGAAATTTGAATTATATAGTTGAAATTTCATTCATTATATCAACTGATTTGATATAAAAACAGTTTTAATTACCTGTTTGTATTCATTTTTGCACGACGTTCTGCCTGTAATTTTTGCCAAGTAGCAAATTTTTCCTGACCAATTACTTTAATTAAATCGGCATCCTGAGCGTCACGTAATGCTTTAAATTTTTCTCTGAAATCGGGACTGTCCCTGCTCACTTCCGTTCTGAATTTAGTAAAAAGAACATCGTTTTTTTCATAAACTTCCTGAACTTTAGTTTTCTCTGCTTCAGTCAGGTTTAATTCTTTTGCCATATTCTCTGCCCTTACCTGAGCCGAAAGTTGTTGCCTGGGGCCTTGTCTCATTCCACTTTGACCTGCAGGATTAGCCGGTGGAGTTGTTTGATCCTGAGCAATAGCAGTCATACTAAAGATAAATAAAGAAGCCAAAATCAGTTTTGCATACTTTTTCATAATACTTTTTTTTTATTTGTTGATATTATTTTTTTAACTTGGTTATTTGACTTTAAAAATACTAAATGGTTTAATGAGGAATTTGTTTGTGCTGAATTATTAACGAATCACGTTCAATATATTTTGATTAATCATTTTGTAAAGTAATGAATAACCTTTTCAATCCGGAAAATGTCTCATATATACCCTTTACAACAATTCCGGTAAATTAAGATATAAAAATTCAGGAAATATTCATAAACGGTAAACTGTTGCATTATCAATAATAATGTTTAAACGGATCTTACCCGTTTATTTTTTTGGTATATATATTTATTGTCATTATTTATTTTTCAATAAAATTTCAGTTATTGCTTTTTTGATTACATCTTTCGGTAGAGCACCCTGTGCCATTTGGGGAGCTTCGCCTATCGGGCAAAAAAGGATGGATGGAATGCTGCGTATGCCAAAGGCAGCCGCCAGATCCTGTTCTTCTTCAGTATTTACTTTATAAATATATATTTGACCGTCATATTCTTTAGCCAACTCATCCAGAATCGGAGCGATTAATTTGCACGGGCCACACCAGGAAGCATAAAAATCAATGATACAAGGCTTGTCTCCCAGATACTTCCATTCGGTCGGATTCACTTCATAATTTGATACTTTAGTTAAAAATTCAGCCTTGGTTAAATGAATTGTTCCCGTTTTTTCTATTTCTTTTGATTGATTAGTTCCTTCTGTTTTATTTTCTTTGTTTTTACCGGCACTAACCGTAAAGACAATAGCAAGCATGATACCTGCAAAAAGTATTTTTCTCATTTTGAATTGATTTTTATTTGAATTATTTTAAAGCTTTTAGTATCAGATAGCACACCCCTTATTATTGGTTCAACAGTTTTGGTTCGTTGGACTTATTCTCTTCATTTTTCACGTCCAATTCTCTTACAGTAAATCCAGGTGAAACAAATAACTTTCCAATTTTTACCAGATTGCTTCATTCGTATGTGAAACAACAATATGTCTGTCGATTCTGTCCATTTTCAAATATATATACCTTGTAAAGAGACAGATATTTTGATTACCCGATTATTGCATACAAACAGTTTGTTTTAGAAACTAAAAACGGACTGTCCATATAAGGTTCTATTTGTTTGGTACGTATTTTTCTGTTTTTACTGTTGTTTTATCATCTTTGCGGATATTTGTACTACAACTCCCACCCGGACAGGTGATATTGAATGCTGCCTGCAGAGAAAGTACGATTCCTCCAAAGAGAAATAGTGATTCATGGTTATAATAATAAGCGATACACAACATTCCGGCTAAAACAAGGCGGATAATCCGTGTAGCACCCCAACTTTTAAAGTAATTTTTAATTTGTTCCATGCTCTTTCTTTTTAAACATATCGAATACTAAATAACCCATAACAGCACCCCAAATAGTGGTCATATACGGGTTTGATGTGATTGGACAAGTTCCACTTGCACAACCGACAAAATGATAATAAGCAAACCCGCTGGCTCCTCCAACCAGTATCCCTATGATTTTCAGGTAGTTTTTTTTGATTAATTCGTTCATTCCAATCCTTTATTAGTTGAATTTGTAATAATGTATATAGAGACATGTATTCATATATGAATCTAAAAATATTTTACAGACAATTACAAGTATGTATACAGTCGATTATTTGTACTATTTGTTTGTTTTTCAGTGAATAATAACAATTTTTCCCATCCCTTCTGCAATTCAATATCCCTTTTGCGCGCATATCAGTGAGATGATGCGAAAGGAGTGATTGTTCACAATTTAACTGTTCCGCTAACCGGGATACATTCAATTCTTCATGATCAGACAATATGGAGATAATACACAACCTTGTACCATTTGCAATGGCTTTTAAGGTATAAGCTGCTTGCTCCATTTTAATTGTATCTTGTTTTTCCATCTAATTCTATATTTTGTACAAATATATGAACATATATTCATATGAGCGATGTATATTGGGATTATTTAATAAAATAAATGACAAAACAGAAAATGACTAAAAAATGACGTAGTTTATAACCCATTTTTACTACTAATTTTAAAGAATAAAGTATCTTTGTATGCTAAAATTCAAACGATGAGTCATTCGACAACAAAGATATGTACAGATTTTAATTCCGACCTAAACGCGGCCATTGGTGAAATAAGAGCTGAAAGTATTTTTGTGTTGACAGATGATAACACCCAAAGACTTTGTTTGCCGGTAATCATGCATTCTGAAAAATTAAAAGGATGTCACTTTATAAACATTCCAAGTGGAGATGAACATAAGAATATAAATTCAGCAGTTGAAATATGGAAGTTCCTGAGTGAGAATGGTGCTACCCGCAAATCATTGATGATTAATCTGGGTGGAGGAATGGTAACAGATATTGGAGGATTTACCGCATCCACATTTAAAAGAGGGATAAGGTATATAAATATTTCAACTACACTCCTTGGTGCAGTAGATGCGGCCACCGGAGGAAAAACAGGAATCAATTTCTCAGGTCTTAAAAATGAAATAGGTGTTTTTTCCCCTGCTGAAACTGTATTAATCAATATTGATTTTTTTAGGACATTAGACGATAAAAATATACGTTCAGGATATGCAGAAATGGTAAAACATGCCCTGATTGATACAAAAGAAGAATGGGAAAATGTATTGAGGTTTGATTTGGATGATATTGATCTTGCAAAATTAAAACCTTTACTTGAAAAGACAATACAAATAAAAGAGCGAATTGTTGAAATCGATCCATTCGAGGCCAACATTCGCAAAGCATTAAATCTGGGTCATACTTTCGGACATGCTTTCGAAAGCTGGTCGTATAAAATAAATAAACCTGCTCTGCATGGGTATGCCATCATGTGGGGAATCATTTGCGAATTGTATTTGTCGAATATAAAACTGAATTTTCCGAAAGCTGAATTGCTTCGGTTAAAATATCTGATGAAAGAATATTATGGTATTTTTGAGTTCTCCTGTACTGATTACGATTCGCTTTTTGAAATTATGACTCATGACAAAAAGAATGATTCGAAGGAAATTAATTTCACTTTACTTGCTGATATCGGAGATATTCGGATAAATCAAAGAGCAACGAAAGAAGAAATCTTTGAATGTTTTGATTTTCTGAGAGAAGGCTAGATGAATTTACAATTTATTCATTTACAATTTACTAATTTTGATGAAAAAGACTTTGATCATAGGTGCAAGCAGTAATCCGGAAAGATATTCGTATCTGGCAGCTGAACGTTTGTTGGCTCACGGACATGAAATTGAACTTATAGGAAAACGCCCTGAAGTAGTTTTTGATAAAATAATTGATACTGAGAAGAAAAATTTTGTCGGGATTGATACGGTCACAATGTATGTCTCAGAAAAGTTTCAACCGGAGTATTACGATTATATAGTATCTTTGCATCCTAAAAGGGTAATATTTAATCCCGGAACAGAAAATAAGGAATTTGAAGATTTATTGAAAGCAAACAAAATTGTTGCAGAGGAAAATTGCACATTGGTTCTGTTAAGATCAGGAATGTATTAATGATATTATTTGAAGAGATATTATTTGAAGAGATATTATTTGAAGAGATATGAATTGAAAGAGATATGATTTGAAGAGATATTATTTGAAGAGATATGATTTGAAGAGATATTATTTGAAGAGATATTATTTGAAAAGATATGATTTGAAAGAGATATGATTTGAAAGAGATATGATTTGAAGAGATATTATTTGAAGAGATATTATTTGAAGAGATATTATTTGAAGAGATATTATTTGAAGAGATATTATTTGAAAGAGATATTATTTGAAGAGATATTATTTGAAGAGATATGAATTGAAGAGATATGA
>Ga0302265_1001086_pt1 | contig 16789 bp, 16 predicted proteins | sample III_Bog_E1_1_FD_194556 | JGI IMG/M metagenome (GOLD analysis project Ga0302265, IMG submission 194556) | Peat permafrost microbial communities from Stordalen Mire near Abisko, Sweden - III_Bog_E1_1 | ecosystem: Environmental > Terrestrial > Soil > Wetlands > Peat | place: Sweden: Abisko...
TGCTGACGCAGACCAACAACCTCAACCTCGGTGTCAGCGCCAACCTCAACGACTGGGCCGCCGTCCCCGGCTCCACTCTCACCAACCTCATCAACCTCCCCATCACCACCACCAACCTCAATAGCTTTTATAGACTCGTTTATCCGTAAGCGAATGGTTAAATTAATTTGGAAATATTTTCTCGCTTGATGTGTCGGGCCGGATTACTAGGGGGCTGCGCGACATTGACGTGAAGACTCTGCGTCAGGTGGGACGGTTTATCCGGGGTGATGTCAAATTGCCGGAACCGACTGAACAGCAGTTCAAACTTTCGCCGATTCGTAAAATTTAAAACGTGCGCCGGAAATGATGCTTTAAAAATTGACTTCCCGCACCATCGGCTGTTGATTGCGGAGCAATTCCAGTTCGGCTTTCTGTCCGGCGGAATTAACGATTACCTTCAGAAAATCATCCACGCCTTTTACCTCGCGGCCATTCAGTCGCGTGATGAAGTCGCCCGTGCGCAATCCGTCCGCGAACGCAGCGGTATTGACCGGGACATTCACGAGCAAGATTCCCTGCGAACCAGCACGCACGCCCACGACGGAATACTCCTCGCCAATCAATTCGCGAATTGTCGCGCCGAGCCAGACCGTTTGGGTGGCCGAGGTGGGACCGGCGTGGATCGTGATGAAGGTGGGGATGACCGGAGTGCTTGCCAGAGCTTTCAGGCGGGGCGATAGCACGCCGAACTGATCCATCGGAAAATTTACAAAACCCAGTGACAGCGCAGGCGAACCGGGTTGGACACGAAAATCACCGGCGGCGGCGTTGACAAACAGCGGATCGCCCGCGAGCGAATGCGCATCGCATCCTTCCGCGGCATATTTCAGCCGGTCGGCCTCCAAACCCGTGAAGAGGTTGTAATCAATCTCCGCGCCCCATTTGGGGATGGTCATGTAGATCGGACGATACTCCGTCATCACGATGTTACGGGCAAACACATCGCCGCTATTCTCAAACCAGACGTGCAAGTGCAGGCTGTTGTTCACGATGATATTGTTTGTGGCCGTGCGCTGAAAGCCTTCGCGAAATTTCAACCCGCCGTTCAGCAGCAGGTTGTTGTAGATCAGGTAATGGCTGGAGCCATCGTCCAAGTCAATGTCCCAGCCGTGGTCGCAGCGCCAGCGGTTGTTCCGCAGGATATTTGGTTGAACCACATCGAGCAGGGCGAGTTTGGGCAGTTCCCCGGCCGGCACGCCGCGCAGGTTCCAGTAGCGGTCGCGGCCCCAGGAATTGAAACTCCCGTGGTCGCCCGTTTCCTTCACCGTGTCAAAGACATCGCAGAACTCGATGACGTGTCCGCCCCAGCAGCCGTCGCCGATGTTGATGCCTGCGCGGGGCACGTCGTAAATGGAGCAATGGCGGACGGTGATGCGCTCCGCCATGTCGATCTCCACCGGCGCGGTTTGTTTCTCGAATCTTCCCGTCCGGGTGATAAGGCAATCGTCCACGATGCAATCCGCCGGATAGTTATTATTCTTGGGGCCGGGCGTGCGGTTAATGTCTGCGAAATTGTTCGCCTGATCATAATTGAAGAGCGCACTGCGCACCGCCTTGGGATCGCCGACAAACGCAATGCCGTTCGCGCCGCCCTCGCGGATGAGGCAGTCACGGATGGTCAGGCGGCGATTATAATTGTTGACGAAAATGCTGTTGCCGCCCAGTTGATCGAAGTCGCATTCCGAGATGGTGCAGTCCTCCGCACCATTGAACAGCAACGCGCCGCCGCGATAAATGGTCCAGTCTGTGCGCAGCAGCGGCTCGCGGTTTTCCATGAAAGTTCGCGCCGCGTGCCGGAAGGTGATTCCGCGCAGGGTGACGAATCTCACCGGCTGTGCTTCGGTGCCGGCAAATTCCACCAGATTGCGCAGGCCCACGACTTCGATGGTTGCCGTTTTCAAATCGAGTCCCGCCGGCGGGATTAACAGCAGCGTGTTGGCTTTCGCGTCATGAAACCATTCGCCGGGGGCATCAAGCTCTTCGCGGATGTTTTCGACGAAACGAAACTGCTGGTGCATCCCGCTGGATCGGTTGTTTTGCCAGCCACCTTCATACTTGAGCGACCCATCGGCGTTTTTCCCCAAAATGCGCCAGTGCATATCACCCCAAAGCGACTCGTGCATCGCATGGATATAGCCGCCCGTGGGATCGCTCCAGCGCGCGACGCGTTCAGGCGAGATGGCGTCCGCTGCCGTGCCATTATAAATCGGCGCATTGGGATCGTAATTCGGATAACGCGCCATCGGCTGGCGCGCGCCGTTCACAAATAACTGATCCATCACCAGCCCGGGGGTCGTTTGGGCTTGAAAAATTCCGTCGCGCAGCGGTTTCCAGTCCAGCTTGAGTTTCTGCCCGCCGCTGATCACGGGCGTTTCACCCGGAGCCGCCGCATAAACCACGGGGTATTTCTCCGTGCCGGAATCCGCCGCCGTAAACCGAATCGGTTCCAGCAAATAATAAACACCCGCATGCAACCACACCGTCACCGGTTCGTGTCCAGCAAACGGTCGGGCCATTTGTTGCGCGGCGGCGACTGACGCCAGCGGCCGAGCGGCAGTTCCAGGGTTGCTATCGTCGCCGGTCGGCGAAACGTGGATTTCTGCGGCGAAGGCCTTCGTTGTCAGCGAGGCGAATAAAAGCCAGATTGAAAATATGTCCCTAAATTTGGCCGGGCTTGAGCGGCAATGGCAAGTCGTTGTTTGGTGCATGCGCGAAGTTAATGAATATAGAAACAACTGCAACAGTTTTACGCGCCTGCGCCAGCCTCAAAAAACTACAGTCCGCTTTTCCCCGGCCAGTGATGGTTTTGTCCGCTTAATTTTTACCAGTTTTCGGGGAAAAATTTAAAACTGTAATTGCTCAAAAATACGATAAAATACAGGCGAAATCATGGTGCTGATGTTTCTTTTCCGTTTGTCATGGCCACGGCAATGGCCACGGCATCTTGGACGCAGCGGAAACCAAGATGGTTGCTGCCGGTATCCACATCGCCCTTGCCGCGTGAGCCCATCAGGTAGCGCGTGCAATACTCGTCCGTGCAGAGAAACGAGCCACCGCGCTGGACCCGCTGGGGTTGGTCGTCGCCCGGATTATAAGACCTGTCCGGGCCGGGCGGATTACGCGCCACGGTGATGCCCGCGAGTTTGAGCCGCGCGTAATAGTCCGGGCGATACCAGTCGCTGCACCATTGCCAGACATTGCCAGCCATGTCGTAAAGCCCGTAGCCGTTCGGCGGATACTGCCCGACCGGCGCGATACCCGCGAAGCCGTCCGCGCCCGTGTCATCATACGGAAACCGGCCGGTATAGACGTTCGCCATCCATTTGCCGTTCGGTCGGAACTCGTCACCCCACGCGTAAGTTTTGCCGGCCAGCCCGCCGCGCGCCGCGAACTCCCATTCCGCCTCCGTGGGCAGTCGTTTGCCCGCCCACTTCGCGTAGGCCGCCGCGTCGGCATAGCACACCTGCACTACGGGATAGTTTTCCTTGCCCTTGAGGTCGCTGCCCGGCCCGGTGGGATGCCGCCAGTTCGCGCCCGGCACATAGCGCCACCATTGGAAGTAATCATCTAGTGGCACGGCGTTGGTTGTGGGGGTGAAGACGGTGGAACCGGCCACGAGATTTTCCGGCGGCGCGGTGGGGAACTGCGCTGGCGTCGGCGTGATTTCCGCGACCGTCACATAGCCCGTGGCCTTGACGAATTTTTCGAACTTCGCGTTCGTCACGTCGTTCGTGTCAATCCAAAAACCGTCCACATACACGCGGTGGATCGGCTCCGCGTCATGCACGGCGTTCATCGTGGCCAGAGTGCAGACGCCTTCGGACGGGGCGGTGCAGCCCATGGAAAATTCGCCGCCGGGAATCCACACCATGCCCGCTGGCGCGTTTGTGGGCGCAGGCGCGGGGTTGGAAATAGTCGGGGCAAACGGTGAAGTTTTAGTGACGAAGACATTCGCATCATCTGCCGCGAGCGCGGAGAAAATTCCGCCCGCGCCTAAAACTGGGAAAACTTCGCGCCGGTCGCGGCGAGCTTGTCAAGGTTGGGCGTCTGAATGTCCGGACTACCGTTGAAGCCGACATCCTTCCAGCCGAGATCGTCGGCGACGATGTAGACGATGTTTGGCTTGGACTCGGCCGCGTTCGCGGCGGCGGCGACACCGAGCAGAGCCAACGCGCCCATGAGCACGCCGGAAAGAAAGTTTTGTTTGTGTGTGGTTTTCATACGTCTCATTGGTTGGCTTTGCGGAAAACGATTAGTTGGTTGGACAAGCACAGCAATAAAACTAAAAATTTATTTTGCGGTCAAGTTTTAATGAGCTGTCCGTTTTAGCGGTGCTGGTGGAAAATATTTTTTTCAAAACCGCACGCCCCAGCCGACATTCAGGTAAAGGTCGTTCTTCTCCGGGATTTCGCCGTTGGACTTGGGCTGCGGATACTGGAGATAGTCCCACACGAGGGACACGTCGAGGTTCATGTGCCGTTTGACCTCAAATTCCAGCGTGGTGACGGCATGGTGGGTGTATTGCCCGGAGGCCCGGTCGGTGAAGATGCTCTGCCAGCTCTGGATGAAGGCCAGGCGGTCGGTGATGTCCGCCTTGAACTTGGAATTGACCAGGCCAGCCGGCGTGTCAGCGTAGCCGTGTTCGTTGGCCTCGACGTTGGCAAAGCGCGTATATTGGTAGCCGGGGCCAGCGAACACCGTCCACTCCAGTCCGGTTCGGTCTAATACATAATAGCCCGCGCCGACACCGCCGGTGAACCGGTAGGCGATGTTGGCCAGCGGATCATGATAAACTTCCAACTGCGCAGGGCGCACAAACCAGTCCTTGTTCAGGCGGAGGTCGTAGCTGCCGTTAATGCGTTCGTTGTTCGCGCTCTGTTCGCCGTTGGCCTCGCTGTAATTACCGAGGTAATCCAGCAGCATGGTCGTGGCAGGCGTGCGGCGCGAGAGTTCGGCGGCGGTGTTGAAGGTGGTCTGGTGCTGGTTGCCGGACTGCATACTCAACCCAAGTGTGGCGCTGCCCGCCCAGTCGCGCAGACCGGTGCGCCCGCCGCTCGGCGTGAGGCCGATAAGTTCGTCGCGCGGCAGCGCGAGCGGGTGCTCGCCGAGGACGTTCACTAGGTCATTGCTGATGATCACCTGGCCGTAAGCGGGCGGTAGGTTACCGAACTGCGTGAACACGTTGTGCGCCGTATAAACATGACTAACATCTCTAAGCTTGAGCGTCTGTTGATCCATCTCATCGCTGTCGAACTCGACTTCTTTGTTCTGGATGTATTTCAAATCGCCGCGCAGCCATTCGCCGGATTTTAGCCGCACCCAGTCGGAACCGTCGGTGCCCACGCCGGGCGGCTGCCAGGCGACGGTGTTGGTCGGGGCGGAGGCGGCTGAGTTTGTGGATGAGACCAAAGCCGGTGCCGCATTCGTTGCTTCAATCACCGGCGTCCGCAGGAGATCGCGGATTTTTTCTTGGGGAAAAGTGAGCCGACCGGCTAGTTCGGAGTCGAAGACGATATTGGTGGCCGTTTCTTGGATGAGCGTGCCGACGAAGCGTTCGCCGTTCGTGCCGGTGAGGACATCCGCGCGCGCCGACAGCGTCACCGCCAGCAGCAGCGCGGCGCACACTAGCGGGCAGGAAATTATCCGCATTGGCAGGCTGTAGTTCATGCATCAAGTAGACCCATGGCGATCATTATTACTGGGCGGGAATGGTGATCAAGGGCAGCCTTTCATCGGCACCGGTTTCGGCCAGCGTGAAGAAAAACATGATGGCGGTGAACACGCGTTTCGTGCGCCAGTCGCGGTCGTCCACCCAGAACCAGTGGTTGCGGTAATGCACGGCGGCGAAGGCATCCGCCGGCTTATCGGAACTGCATTTGATTTGGACCGGAATACTGTTGCTCAAATTGTTGAGGGCCTGCAACGAAGGCGTTGCGCGTCCCTCCGACAAATCCGCCGCCGGCACGTCGGCGTAGGAGGCCATCGCCGCCATGATCTGAAGCATCGAGCGGCTGCCCACCGCCAGTTCGCCGTCATCGCCGCCGACGGGTGAATAGACCAGCTTGAACTGCTGCTGGTCCGCCGGCAGCTTGAGCAGGCTCCGGATTTCGTTGAGCTTGTCCGTCATTTCCGGCGTCAGGTTGTCGCGCCGGAAAAATATCAGGGTGGTCTCGCTCGTGTCCTTGTTTTCCTCCACGCGCATACCGAGCACGCCGGCCATCTGCACCTCGCGCAACAGTTGCAGCACCCGGATGAAGTCCGGTTCCGCCTCGCGCCCGGCGGCGGCGGAACGGTTGTGCAAGCCGTTCAGGGATTCGACGGTCAGCCCCAGGACGAAGTCCGCCGGATAGCCGGACTGGAGCATGAAGAAGATGTTCTTCGGCTCGATTGGCGTCATGAGGCCTTTCAAAAACTTCTGTCCGGTCATCGGCGTGTAAGTGATGGTGGGTCGGTCGGTATAGATGGCCGAGCCGCCGACGGAGGCGGTGTTGCCACCAAAGTTGGGGGTCGAAGGGAAGCTGCCGCCGGCGGTGATACCGGTTTGCAGCGAGTAGCCGGCGACGACCGACGACACGTCCACAAACACCGGCAAATCCTGGTAACGCAGCTTGACAATGTTAAGCAGAGTCTGCTGCTTCCAGGAATCGGCGATGGCCGTGCTATAATCAAACCGGTCGGTCGTGACCGTGTCCGGGCCGATGGAACGACAACCGGTCAACAATGTCGCCGCCAAAACCAAGCCGGCGGTGGCAACAATACGGATTTGTCGGGTATGGGTTTTCATGTGAATTGACTATGGTTTTGGCGGTGAACGTCGCACGGTCAGAAAACGGTAGGCTAGGGCGGCCAGTAGCACGACGCCCACGAGCACGACACCTTTCCAAAATGCGTAGTCCACAATTTCCTTGCCGCTGATTTTCGCCTGTTCCACCACTGGCCCGGCCTGTGCCGTAAGTTGAAGCAGATTGGTCGAGCCGAGCGTGCGGTCGAGCGTTACGAGCAGCTCCGTAAGCCGCTGTGCCGTCGCGTCGAGCTGCGCCGCCGTGGCCGTGTAATCTTGGATGCGGAACGGCTCGGCGTTGGCTGGCGCGGGCGCGGCCCGGTTGGTTTCGCCGACGCCAAAGCGTTTCATCAACGCGTCAAAAGTGGTGAGCGTCGTGTTCAGCGACGTGGACATCTGCGTGCCGGAAGACAAGAGCGACGCCACATCTTTTTCCTGCGACTGAAGCGCCTTGAGAATTTCCGCACGCTCGTTGCTGACCTGATCCGGCAATTTTTCCGCGACGTCGGCGAAGTGTTCCAACGACGCCGCGATTTGCGTCGAGTTGGCCACCGCCTGCTGCACGGCGGGCATCTCCACCACGTTGAGGCTTAAAAGTTCCGTTTGCCAGCGCAGCAGCATCGGCATCTTCTGGGTCACAAATAGCACTCGCTCGGCGAACATCCGCGTCTGCGCGATTTCGCGCACGGCCGGATCCACGCCTGCCAGTGGATCAATCATTAGCAGGCTGAACACGCTGCCCGGCTTGGTCTCGTCGCCCTTGCCGGCCGCCGCCACCTGCGAGGCAAAACCCAGCGCGCGCACTGCCACCAAGCTGTCAGGCAGCGGATTCTGGTCATGCCACGTCGCGATGGAGGTGTGCAATTCAGCCTGCTGCGCCGGCGTTAGCACCGTGCCGGCAAGCTCCCAGATTTCTGTTTCGGCGCTCCGTGAATAGGCCACCAAGGGCAGGGCGGTTTCGCCAAAAACTTTCGGCTGCCAGTATTCTTCCAGCGCCATCCGCGTGACCGTGACAAACACCGTCATGTCCAGCAGGTCGGCCACGGCGTTCGGGCCGGCGGCGATGGACCACGTTTCTGAACCGATTTCAATTTTCGTTTCCAGCACCTTGGCCGGCGTCAACGTGTTCGTGCCGCGCCGCAAACTGTCCACGCCGGCAATCATCCGCATCGAGTATTCGTCGGCAAAGCGCAATAATTTCTGTTGCACCTCCACTGGGTCGGCGACGGGCTTGTCTGAATTGCCCGGTGTGACGGAACGGACAGCCTGGCCGGGAACATTCGCGGCACTCTGTAACAAACGGCAGCCCGTGCCTGCGGCAAGGAGCAGGCAGCTCAAATATAACGGCCACTGAACGATGAACCGTGAACAGCGGCCAGTGGTTGCAACCCGCCGCCGGTCACGCTTCGCCCAGTTTTGTTCAGTGCGCATAGGATGTTTCATGAGGCACGTTCTAATTGTGTTTGTTTAACGCCCGGAGGCAAGGCTATCAATGCGGGGACGCGGGCAGAAGCAGAAACTGAGTGCGCTTGAAGGTTCAACCCGGCGATTCAGGGAGGCTGCAATTTTTTGGCCATATGGTTGAGAGTGACCATTATAGAGTTTCGTGTTCGCACGGAGCGTTCATTGAGGAAGTGGAACGTTATTGGCTGGCTTATAACTTTTAGTGCAGGTTGACGTGGATTTTTGTGATGGTTGTTGGATTGACCGACCACTCCTGGAGCGCCTCACCAGCTTGCGCGAACGGCACGACGCGCGTGACGGTTTGCGTCACAGGATAAAGTCCCGATTCGAGAACCTGGATCACATTCGCAAAATCTTCCGGCAACGCGTTCCGCGAGCCGAGAATGTCGAGTTCCTTCATCACGAAAAATTTCGTCTCGTAGGCCACCGGCTTTTTTGCGTAGCCGATGTAAACGACGCGACCGGTGAAGCAAACTTCGTTCACCGCCGCCACAAAGGTTTCCGCCGTGCCTACGGCCTCGATAACGACCGCCGGGCCTTCAGCATTTGTCAATTGTTGCAGCTTTTCGTGAAGATTTTCGGTTTTGGAATTGATGACTTCAGCCGCGCCCGCTTTTTTGGCGAGCACCAGTTTTTGGTCGTCGAGATCAATGGCGATGACGCGCGCCTTTTTTCGCAAAGCCGCGCCGGCAATCGCGCCGAGGCCGATCATGCCCGCGCCAAACACCGCCACGGTGTCGGCGGCGGTCACGCGCCCGCGTTCGACTGCGTGAAAACCCACGGATAACGGTTCGACCAGCGCATAATCCGGCGCAGCCAGTTTTGACGAGTGCAGAATTTTTTGCCAGGGCACAGTCACAAATTCCGTGAGCGCACCGTCGCGCTGGACGCCAAGCGTCTGGTTGAACTGACAAGCGTTCGGACGCTTCGCGCGGCACGACGGACATTTGCCGCACGTCGTGTAAGGCACGGCGGTCACGAGCAATCCCGGCTTCAAATGCGTCGGCACACCGGCGCTGACTTCGGCGATGGTTGCGGCGATTTCGTGGCCGGGAATCCGCGGATAAGTCACGAGCGGATTGAGTCCACGAAACGTTGTTAGATCCGAACCGCACAGACCAATGCGCTCAATTTTGAGCAACACCTCGCCAGCTTTCACTTCGGGCATTTGCGCTTTGCCGAAACTGAACGCTTCCGGTTTATCAATCAAAAAAGTTTTCACGCAAAAATAATTTCAGAAACCGATGCTCGCGCCGCCGTCAATCGGCAGCACGACGCCCGTTACAAATTTCGCCGCCGGCGAGCAGAGATAAACCGCCGCCCAGCCGATGTCGTGCGGCTCGCCCATGCGGCCCATCGGCGTGCGGCTGATGATTTTCGTGCGGCGCGCGGTATCGCCGGCGAGCGCCTTTTCGAGCATCTTCGATTGAATCCAACCCGGCGCGATCGCGTTCACGCGCACGCCCTGGCTCGACCATTCGGCGGCGAGTGCGCGCACGACGCCGAGGTACGCGGACTTCGCGGCGGAATATGCGACCACTTGCGTCATACCGATAAACGAAGTCATCGAGGCGGTGAAAAGAATACTGCCGCGCCCGCGTTGCAACATTCCTTTGGCCGCCTCGCGGCTCAACGAAAATGCGGCGAACAAATGGGTTTGTATCACGGATTGAAATTCCACATCGGTCGTGACCGCCGCCGGTTTTTTCAAATGCACGCCGGCATTGTTCACCAAAATGGTCAGCGGGCCGTTTTTATTTTCCGCTTCGGAAATCAACGTCGCGACACGCGCCGGGTCGGTAATGTCCGCCACGATATACGCGGAATTTGGCCCAAGCTCCTTGCACGCGGCTTGCAGCGGTTCAGGCCGACGGCCGACAATCATGACGCGCGCACCGGCGGCTACGAAACATTGCGCCATCGCCAATCCAAGTCCCGTACCGCCGCCGGTGATCAAGGCGTGTTCGTCGGCAAGGCAAAATATTTTTCCAAAGTCAGATGCTACTTTGCTCATGTTTCGTAAATTACAAAATCCCGTATTTTTTGAACGCGGCGGTGCTGGACATGCCGGCTTCGATTTCCTTCCGCACGAGTTTTTCGCCGCGTGCCTTTTCGAGCGCCTTCACGATGACTTCCTTTTCGTATTTGCGCGGGACGATGACCACGCCGTCGAGATCGCCAAAAACCAGATCGCCCGGCTCAATCCACACTTCGCCGACTTCGAGGGCGCAGCGGAAATCCACGACCTTCGTCCGCACGCTCGAATCCTGCGCATAACGCCCGCGACTGAACACCGGCCAGTTCTGCGACAACATCTGCGGCGTGTCGCGATGAAATCCATTGATGACCGCACCGGCCGCGCCGCGCGTGCGCGCCGTGGCCGTGAGAATTTCGCCCCAGTACGCGCAGCGCATGTCGCCGCCGGAAGCAACATAAATTTCGCCAGGCTGCAATTGATCCAGCGCTTCGGTCAGCAGACCGAACGGTTTTTTCTGCGGGCCATGCACGTCAATCATAACCACCGGCATGGCGCGGCCGGCGACTTTCATCGTATCGAGCGCGGGCTGCACCGGCTGAGGCAGAAATTGGTGGCAGCAGCCAAGTCCGTCAAGTATGTCTCCAACCACGGGCGTGTAGAGAACTTCCTTTATCAGCCGAAACAGCTCAGCGTCATTTTTCCATTCGGTGTGAAAGTCGGGCATAAATGAATTCAGAAAAACGGTTTCAGATTTTTTCGTTCTCAACGGAGTTGGTGAGCGTGCCGATTTTTTCGATCTCGATGTTCACCCGGTCGCCGGGACGCAGCCAGCGCGGCGGTTTTTGCGCCATGCCGACGCCGTGCGGCGTGCCGGTGAGAATCACGGTGCCGGGCAAAAGCGTCGTGCTGCCGCTCAAAAATTCGATGAGCGTGGGCACGTCAAAAATCATGTCGTTCGTGTTCCAATCCTGCATTATTTGGTCGTTCAGCACCGTGCGAATTTTTAACGAATTCGGATTCGGAATTTCGTCGCGCGTCACAAGGCACGGGCCGAGCGGGCTGAATGTGTCAAAACTTTTGCCGCGACACCACTGGCCGCCGCTGCGTTTAATTTGCCAGTCGCGCGCGCTGACGTCGTTGCAACAAGCGTAGCCGAGGACAAAATCCAACGCCTTCGCGCGCGAAACATTTTTACAGGATTTGCCGATGACGACGGCCAGCTCGCATTCGTAATCCACCTCGTCGCTGCGCATGAATTGCGGAATCTGGATCGCCTCGCCGGGATTCAGCAGCGTGTTGATGCCTTTGAAAAAAACCACCGGCTGCTCGGGAAATTTCGCGCCGGTTTCTTCCGCGTGGCGGCGATAATTCAAGCCGATGCAAATTATGGAACTCGGCACAACGGGCGCGAGCAGTTTGGCAACGTCAGCTTTTTCCTGGGTGACTTTTGGCGAGTGGTAAATGTCGCCGGTCAGTTTTAGGGCAGTGCCGTCCGCTTGTTGCGCGGCGTGGCCGATGTTTCCGTTTTTGTTCTGATAGCGAATGATTTTCATTTTTTAAATTTATTTTCCCGCGCTCCAGCCGCCATCGAGCATCAACGTGCTGCCTGTGACCATTTCGCTCGCGTCCGCCGCGAGATACAGCGCGGCGGCGGCGACCTCCTCAGGTTTGGCCATCCGGCCGTTGAGTTGCGTCGAGGCCATGTCGCGATAGGCTTTTTCGGGATCGGGATATTCCTTCAGCCGCGCGAGCACAAACGGCGTTTCGACGCGGCCGGGACAGATGCAATTGAAGCGCACGCCCGTGTGCGAATGATCCAGCGCGAGCGCCTTGGTCAAACCAACCACGGCAAATTTCGTCGTCGTGTAAGCGAGCCGTTCGCGCACGGCGACGACGCCGGCGATGGACGCCATGTTGATTACGCTGCCGGATTTGCGTTCAAGCATCACGGGCACAAAAACTTTGCAGCAGTTGAAAATGCCGCGCACGTTCACGGCGAAAAGTTTGTCCATGTCCGCCGCCGTCGTGTTGAGCAACGTGCCGACGTGGCCAATGCCCGCGACGTTTGCGAGCACGTCAAGCGTGCCGACGACCTGCGCCGTGTGCAAACAATCGGCTTCACTCGCGACATCCAAGGATAAAAAATTGCCGCCGATTTTTTCGGCCATGATTTTGCCGTTAGCTTCGTCGCGGTCGGCGATATAAACTTTTGCACCTGCCTCGGCAAAAATCGTGGCGATGGCCGCGCCGATGCCCGATGCGCCGCCGGTGACGAGCGCGGTTTTATTTTTCAAGTCAAACATGGTAAATCCTTTCAGCATTGGTTTGAAAAAGTTTTTTCAAATTGGTTTCCGGCTCGTCGATGAGAATGGCTTTCAGCGCGGCCAGCCAATTTTCATAACTCGTCGCGAGCTCGCACACCGGCCAGTCGCCGCCGAAGAGTACGCGGTCGAACCCAAAATAGTCCAGCGCATGACGGACGTAGGGCTGCAGATCGGGCGCGCCGAAATGCGCCGGATCCGCCTCGGTGACGAGGCCGGAAATTTTGCACGCCACGTTCGGCAGTGCGGCCAGTTCGTGGAGTTGCTTCCGCCACGGATCAAGTTTTTGATCGCGGATGGCCGGTTTCGCACAATGGTCGAGGACAAAAAAAACTTCCGGGCAACGGGCGACGAGCTGAGTTGCCGCTGGCAACTGGGAATGGACGATGCAGAGGTCGAAAGTGAAATTGAATTTTGCCAGCGCGCGGATGCCGGTGATGAAATTTGGCTGCAAACAAAAATAGGGGTCAGTTTCGCCCTGCAAATTCCGGCGCACGCCCTTGACGAGCGGATTTTTGGCAAGCGTCGCCAGTTCGCCCATCACCCGCGCGCCCAGTTCAACCGCGGCCTGCGCGACGATTCCTTTCAGCCGCGTTTCGCGCGTCGCAATTTCGGAAATCCACCTGGCTTCGTCAATGCTTTGCGATGCGGCGCAACCGCACTCGACAAAAATCATTTTGCCGACGTTCGCGGTTTTGGTGGCCGCTGAATAATTTTCCGGCAAAAACGTGCGGCTCAACGCCGGCACGCTGGCGAGCCACGGATAATTTAATTTCGCGGGATTCCAAAAATGGACGTGCGCGTCAACGATGGGAAAAGAGAACTTCATTTACACGCTGGGCAAACAGGACGGGCCAATCGGCTCAAAGGATTTGTAGGTCAGCACAAATTCCTGATGGCCGAGTTCCTCGGATTTGGTCTGCGCGCCGCGCGCGACGGCAAGCGAGAGGTCGAAGATTTCGCGGCCCACTTCGTCCAGCGAGGCGCGGCCTTCGAGGATTTTTCCCGCATCCACGTCCATGTCCTCGCTCATGCGGCGATAGGTTTCCGGATTGGCGCAGACTTTGATGACGGGCGAAATCGCCGAGCCGACGACCGAGCCGCGTCCCGTGGAAAATAAAATGACGTGCGAGCCGCAGGCGATGAGTTCGGCGATCTCGGCGTTGTCATTGATATTCGGAAAACCGAAACGCACTTCGCCATCGGGCACGACATCGAGCAGATACAAACCACCGCGCGGCGGAATGTCGCCGGGTTTGAGCAGTCCGGAGATTCGCGATGCGCCGCTCTTGGCGTAAGCGCCCATGCTTTTTTCTTCCATCGTGGTGAGTCCGCCCTCGGCGTTGCCGGGCGCGAAGCTGCCGTGGCCGAGCACGGTGTAATATTTGGCCGCCTTCGTGACAGAATCGCGCAAAATTCCCGCGAGCGCCGGCGTGGCCGCGCGCGCGGTCATAATGTCTTCGCAGCCGATGAGTTCGCCGGTCTCCTCAAAAATGCAGCCGGCCTTTTGCTCGACCAAACGGTCGAACGCGCGGCCGATGCCCGGATTCGCCGTGATGCCGCTGGTGGCGTCGCTGCCGCCGCAGACCGTGCCGACGATGAATTCATTGATGTGCAGCGGCGCGCGGGGAACTTGCGCGACCTTCGCGAGCATGTCGTCCATCAGCTTGCGGCCTTGCTCGATGGTTTTGCGCGTGCCGCCGTTTTGCTGGATGACGAGCGTTTCGACCGGTCGGCCGGACGCGGCGATGGCTTCGCGCAGGGAATTGCGGTTGAAACTTTCGCAGCCGAGCGAAAGCAAAATTACGCCGCCGACGTTCGGATGCGTGCAGAGCGTGCGCATCATGCGCGCGGCATAATCGTTCGGATAACAGCCGCCGAAGCCGATGAGATGCACACCGCGCTCGCGATACGGATAAACAATCTCGCGTGCGACGTGGTGCGCGCACTCGACGAGATACGCTACAACGATGTGGTTGCGGATGCCTTTGCGCCCATCGGCGCGGAGGTAGGCCTGGTCAGTGATGATCATGTTTCGTGGAAAAAGTTTGGCCGCTTTCGAGCGTGAAAGTCTGGATGTAATCGCTCTTCATGTTGTGCAGGTGAACGTGTTCGCCGGCGGCGATGTCCTGCGTGGCCGAGCCGATGGGCACGCGATACTTCAATATTTTTTCACCGGCGCGAATGGCGCGGGCGGCGAGCTTGTGGCCGAGCGTGAGGCGAGCCGGTACGTTCACGAACTCGCCGGCCACGGTCAATGTATCGCCGGCTTCCAGCGTTTGAATCGCAACGAGCACATTGTCGGCGGGATCCAGGAGCAATAGTTTGGGATCGTGCATGGTTTTCAAAACTTACGGTATTGCAGATAGGCGTCAACCGGATCAACGCCTTTGAGAATCGCGGTGCGGACCTTGTTTTCGGTACGTAATACTTCCTCCACGCGGTCGGTCACGTCGGCGATGATTTCCTGCGGGATGATCACCGCGCCATCGCGGTCGGCCATGACGTAATCGCCGGTGCGGATTTTCACGCCGCCGATCACGATTGGTTCGCCAAAACCATCGGCGACCCAGCGGCCCACGACATCGCGCGGCGTAAAATAGCGGCACCACACGCGAAAACCGATTTTCAAAATAAATCCGCTGTCGCGGCAGCCGCCGTCCACGAGGTAGCCGCGCACACCGCGATACGTGAACGTCTCGCTCGACAGCTCGCCCATGTGCGCGAGCGTGGAATCGTTTGGCTGGCAGACAACGACGCTGCCGCCCGGTGCGCGCGAAAGCAGCTTCGTCCATTTGAGCAACGTCGTGTGAGCGTCGAGCGTCAAATCCACATGACCGCTCACGGTGAAAATTTTTCCAGCCAGCACGCGCGTTGGGTCGAGCGGACGAATCGTTTGCGGCAGCAGTTGATCGGGAAAACCCATTGCGCGGAGCGTGTCATAAACTGCGCCGGAATAACATTTTTCCAAACGGTCATCGTAAGCGTCGTGGTAATTTATTTCAGAGTTCATTTTATGGATTCAAGATTGATGCCGCCGCGCGCGTCGGAAACGTAGCACGCCTCGACCAGTTTCATGGTTTGCAGCGCGTCGGTGACAGGCGAAACCAACGCCGCATCTTCGCCAGCGACGAAGCGTTGCAGATTCGACATCGTACCGATGAACGCATCGGGAAACCAGCGTCCGATCAGCGGAATTTCAACCCATTCTTTTTGGGATCGCGTGAAAACTTCCAAACGATCCGGCTGGCCGCGCGGATAATCAATCAGCGCGCCAATCGTCGCGCTGGCGCAACCCTCCGTGCCTTCGACGCGAATCGTTGCGGCCTCGTGGCGCGGTCCGAACGGATGACAATGATTGATCGAAAGACAACAGCGGATCATGTCGCCGTAATCCAGAATGATGCTCGAACGCGTGCTGGCGAGCTTGGGGAAATGCGGATGTTTCACTGTGCGCGCGAACACGCGCGATGGCTCGCCGAGTAGCATCCGGATTGTGTCGAGATAATGCACCGTGTGGATTTGAATCTCGACGCGCGACTCGGAAAGCAAAAAAGGAAATGTTTTCCACGGCGTCGCGACGTTCAAACGGACTTCGATTTCGACAAGGTCGCCGAGTTCGCCGCGCTTGACGAGATCGTGAATCGCGAGCATGGATGGACAGAACCGGAATTGAAAATTCACTGCCGCGCGCAATTGTTTCCGTTCGCAGATCGCCACGATGCGTTTGGCCATTTCCAGCGAATTTCCCATCGGCTTTTGCGAGAGCACCGCCGCCCTGTCGGGAAGGCTTTCGAGCGCGGCCTCCTGTGATTTCGGGGGAACACCGAGGTCGAAGATGGCGTTGGGGACGGCGATGGCATCGGCGACGGAATCGAAGACGCGCGAGAGACGGAATTCCTTGGCCCGCGCCTCAGCCACTTCGCGGCGCAGGTCAAACACGCCAGCGACGGGAAAACCGGCCTGGCGATACGCTGGCAGATGTGCGTCCCGCACGATGTCACCCGCGCCGATGATGACGATGGGCCGTGGCCGCGACGGGCACGGCCAGCACTGGACAAGTTGGACGGCATTAAGTTTCATTGCAGGAGCGCCAATCAGAAAATGCACGCATGCATTCAGATGATTCGTCGGTTTGATTTATCCTATGTATCCAACGGTCTGACCGCCAGAGGCAGGATATTGAACATCTTCTCAAAAACA
>Ga0302265_1001093_pt1 | contig 16726 bp, 10 predicted proteins | sample III_Bog_E1_1_FD_194556 | JGI IMG/M metagenome (GOLD analysis project Ga0302265, IMG submission 194556) | Peat permafrost microbial communities from Stordalen Mire near Abisko, Sweden - III_Bog_E1_1 | ecosystem: Environmental > Terrestrial > Soil > Wetlands > Peat | place: Sweden: Abisko...
TCGAGGGCTCCGGGACTTTCACCGGCAATTTGTCAATAACTACTTGTGCGATGCCCGGCCGCACAGTCAATCTGTGGCTTTCCGAAAAGTCTTCGTTACACGTGGACGTAAAACGTCAGGACTCTATCGGAGCTGCTCCGCGCGATCAGGCGCAATGACTGGCAGGAAGCTGTGCGGAGCAGGTCGGATAGAGCGGTTTGAAGGAAGGCGCTGGCGCGATCGGGGCAGGAAGTTGGCTATGGGTTTTTCATCGGTTTATGCTGGGTCGTCGCATCGAGTGTTGGCTGGTAAGTGTGGGACCCCTCCGTGCTGCACAGGCAATTGGATGCAGTAGATGCTGGAGAACAGAGGCGGATAGAGACGCAAAAGGAGATTTTTTCCGGCTTGGGGCACACGTCCGCTAAGTGTGCGATGAAGCATACGGTGAATGCCGTGTTGGTCAAACAGCTAGGAAGAATCAAGGCGGTATTCCTTCTTGTGTTCGGTGAAGAAGAGTTGTGCGGCAGTCATCCGTTCAACGAGATGCATGAGTTGATTGCAGCGCGGGCACTTCCACAGCGAGGGCTTTGCGAGCAGAGGTGTTTCGGCCGCAGGAGCCTGGTAGAGCAAAGCGCGGCAGAGTGGCAGCATGCGGGCTCGTCTGCGGTTGGCGAGGAAGCCGAAGTAGCGAATACGTGGAAAGCCCCGTGGCAGCACGTGCTGTACGAAGCGGCGCAGGAACTCTTCGGAGGCGAGTGTGAGAGCACGCTGCTTGCCGTGGTGGGCATAGTCCTTCCAGCGGAAGCAGACCTCGGTAGCTGAGACCGAGAGCAGGCGATGGTTGGAGATGGCGACGCGATGCGTATAGCGAGCCAGATAATGCAGTACATGTTCGGGGCCGCCGAAGGGCGGCTTGGCATAGACGACCCAGTCTTGCCGATAGAGCGTGCGCAGGAAGACGGCGAAGCGCTTCTCGTTGTGAAGTGGCGCGCACTCGCCGAAGAAGCGCAACTGATCGCGTGCAAAGAGGCGCCGTAGCCCGGCGACGAACTTGCCGCGGAAGACACGACTGAGCACCTTGACCGGCAACAGGAACCTGAAACGCGATGCGATCCAGCGCGAGTGGTCTACTGCTAGTCCGCCATCGGGCACCACGCAGTGGATGTGCGGGTGTGGAGTCAGCGTCTGTCCCCAGGTGTGGAGGATGGACAAGAAGCCAGTCTGGGCGCCAAGGTGCTTCGGATCGGCAGAGACCTCGAGCAGTGTGGCAGCGCTGGCCTCAAAGAGCAAAGAAAACATCTGTCGCTTGTTCTGCCACATCAGCGGCACAAGCTCATGCGGGACGCTGAAGACAAGGTGATAGTAGCCGACGGGCAGCAGTTCCTGCTGCCGCTTACGGAGCCACTGGTCGCGCGCAGCGGTCTGACACTTGGGGCAGTGCCGGTTGCGGCAGGAGTTATACGAGATGGCCTGGTGGCCGCAGTTTACGCACGCATCGCGATGACCGCCGAGGGCAGCGGTGCGGCAGCGCGCGATGGCATCGAGCACCTTGCGCTGCGGCCAGGTCAAGGACGCGCCGTACCGTTGGCGAAAGCTATCGCCTGCAACACGAATGATATCGGCCACCTCGAAGGGTGGCCGGCTCATCGCTTCTTGTCCTCCCGTACTGCTGGAAGCGCGATCTGCTCCAGCGGGTTGATAGCTGCATGAAGGTGACGCCGCGAGAGTTGGAGATACACAGTTGTATCTTCGAGCCGCTCATGTCCCATCAATATCTGAATCGTGCGCAGGTCGGCGCCTGCCTCGAGCAGGTGCGTCGCATAACTGTGGCGCAAGGTGTGCGGGTGGATCTTCTTCTTGAGTCCGGCACGCGTTGCTGCTGTATGGCATGCGTGCCAGACAGTCTTGTCGGAGATAGGCTGGTCTGTTCCCCGCTGGCCCTCGGTGCTGGGAAAGAGGTAGCCCTGCGGCTTCTTCCATCGCCACCAACTGCGCAACTCCTCGAGCAGCTTGGGCGAAAGTGGTACATCGCGGTCCTTCGCGCCCTTGCCCTGGCGGATGTGGATCACCATGCGCTGGCTGTCGATGTCCTCCACCATGATCCGCGCCGCTTCCGCCCTGCGTGCTCCGGTGGCATAGAGCAGCACCAGGAGGATGCGGTACAGACGGTTGGGTGCGGCATCGATCAGCCGCACAACCTCTTCCTGGCTGAGGACGGTCGGCAGCTTATGCGGCACCTTGGGAAAGATGAGATCGTCGAAGGCGAGGTCCTTCCGTTTCAGCGTCCGCTTGTACAGGAATCGCAACGCCGAGATGCGCATCTCGACAGTGCTGGGTGCAAGCTTCCTCTCCTGGAGCAGATATCGCTGATAACGTCGCAGGTGCTCTGGACCCAGTTGTTCCGGCGAGCGATGGAAGTACTCGGCAAACTGCTGGACGGCGCCGAGATAGCCGCGGATGGTGGATGGCGAATAGTTACGCCGTTGAAGCTCGTACAGCATGCGCTGGCGAAGTGGGGTCATAGGAACCTCCTCCCTATGACCTCTCACCCTAACCCGGCGTGCCTCGCTGTGCTAACCACAACTCTCAGTCCGTCGCGTCAGCGACTTCGTTCTAACCGGCTATCCATTGAAGTGCTTGTTATGCAGTTCATGGCTCCCAGCTGTACGAGATGCCGGCTTTTCGTTCACATGGATGGCCGCACAGCGAAGCGCGCTCAACTGTCTTCCTGGACCGTGCAGCGTTTATGGGGACGGATTATCTACCCGGTTCTTCATCTGCATTGCCAGCCTCAGCCCCAGGTTGGGTAGCGAAGGATCCGGCACCGGTTCCGGGTCTCAGTGGAAGCCATGTGGCACTTGGGCAGGAAATCGCAGCGCACGCAATCGGCGACCTTGCCTTCCCGGTACATATGACCAGCCGCATCCTTGACGCAATGCTTTGCGGTCTTGTTCTTCAGGAGTCGCTGACCCTCTCCAGCCTGATGTTCCTTCTGAGACTGCGGTTGTCGAATGTCGTCTATCTCAATGCGAACCGAGCCACGTTGTTGACCTTGACAACGGACCCGGCTCGGAAAGCAATTGTGTACGTGCTGATGGCAGGCTTGGTATCTTTTCGGGAGCATTTGCAATGGGGTGGCTTCGGTAGGCCGATCCAAAGGAGATAATCTAGTTCTATGCCCAGCGGCTCCGTGATCACGATCAAGAATGTCGATCACTTCTACGGTAGCGGTGCACTGCGAAAGCAGGTGCTCTTTGATGTTTCTACCGAGATATCGCCAGGCGAGATTGTACTGCTCACCGGCCCTTCCGGCTCCGGCAAGACAACTCTGCTTACGCTGGCGGGGGCGTTGCGCTCGGTTCAGCATGGCAGCGTGACAATTCTTGGCCACGAACTGAACGGCGCAAGCAACTCCCAACTCGTCAAAATCCGCGAAGACATTGGTTTCATTTTTCAACATCAGAACCTGCTTGATTCGCACACTGCAATTCAAAATGTCGAGTTGTCGCTCGGCGTCGGGCCGCAAGAGTCCAAGGATGAAGTACAGAGACGGTGCGTCGATGCGCTGGAGACTGTGGGTCTGAAGCATCGCATGGATTACTTTCCAGAGCATCTCTCTGGCGGACAAAAACAGCGAGTTGCAATCGCGCGCGCATTGGTGCGCAGGCCGCGCATCGTGCTTGCCGATGAGCCCACCGCCTCTTTGGACCACAAGTCCGGCCGCGAGGTGGTAGACCTTATGCGGACACTGGCCAAGCAGCAGGGCTGCGCCATTCTGCTCGTCACTCACGACAATCGCATCCTCGACATCGCTGATCGTATCCTCACGCTCGAAGACGGCCGCATAACTACCTTCGCCGCGGGGTTGGCGGCGAATACCGGCCATCTGCTTACTGCCTTCGCTCAGCTACAGCGAAAGGGCGACTTGGTTAAGCATGTTCACGATCTTTCCGATAAGCAGTTCCATGATGTCGTCCAGCAAATGACCGTGGAGTTCGAGCAATTTCTTGAGACTCTTGAGCTCGGAAATCGGGATGCGATTGAAGCTCTGATCGACCAGATTCTCGATGCGGTCACCAGTAAGGTGAAGCTGATGATTGGTGCCGACCGAGCCTCTATCTTTGTGGTTGATTCGGCCCGCGGCATACTCCATTCCCGCATCGCCCAAGGGGCCGATGGAGCACGCATTCAGATTGAGTTTCCGCTCGGCAAAGGCATCGCGGGGCGCGTGGCAAACACTGGGGAGGTCCTGAACATCCCCGATGCTTATGCGTCACCCGACTTCAACCCCGCCATCGACCGCGAAACCGGATATCGCACCCACACGATCCTTTGCATGCCTGTCTTCAATCGTAAGAAAAACGTGCTGGCGGTGGTGCAGATGTTGAACAAGGCCGGGGGCGGGGCATTTACGGAAGCCGACGAGACAAACTTTCGTGACTTCATCGAGCCCCTGGGAGTGATTCTCGAGAGTTCGCTGCGCCTTGGACGCTAGAGCAGTTTCGATTCACATCTTGCCATTTGAAGTTCATGCGAGGTGGCATTTATTTCCACCCCAGCAACGAAGACCTGTTGCTGGGGCCCCGGTTGAGAAAAATGCCACTTGGCCTCAAGCTTTCTGTAAAGAGCAGAATCGAAACCGCTGTAGTCGATCGTCCGTCGTGTACGCCTCTTCATGATTTCATCTTTACTCGTCTGGCAAAATCACTTGGGACTATCCCCATGTTTAGGAATCATCTGCAATGGCAGCAGGGCCGCCCCATGCGCAATCAGGAACACCACCGGCGGCGGCGCCGGTCCCGGCATAAAGCGAAGCAGTGAAAAATCCAGCGACTCCCGCAGGCGAATGCTGTATGGTGCTAATAAACTGGTGATTCAAGAATTCATGCACCCCACGCGCGTTAGCCTGCCAATTGTGTTGCTCGCCTGGTTTTTGAGCCCCCTTTGCGCACAGGACAAGCCGGCGCCCCCACTGTCTCTGAGCTTGCGTGACGCGCTCAAACTGGCCCTTTCTCCAGGGGGAAATCTGGATGTGGATGTGGCCGGTCAGTCCGTCGCGGCAGCCCAGGCTAGATTCCGGCAGTCGGAGGCCACAAACAAGCCGAACGTCGATTTTTCCTTTAACGCAATGGATGAACGGCTCGACCTGGATTCGTTCGGCTTTGGGACAATACACGAGCCAGGCTTCACGTTCCCGAGAGCGGTGGGTCCGTTCGCAGTGCTGGAATCCCGGGTCCATATTCGGCAGAGTCTGTTCGACCAGGAAAGTATGCGCCGCAAAGCGGCTGCGCGCGCCGGCATTGCTGCCGCGCAGTCGGATACTGAGGAAGTGCGCGATCAGATTGCCGGACAAGTAGCGCGGCTCTATTTTCAAGTCCAGCGCGACGCGTCGGCTGTTGAGACAGCCCAGGCTCTTGTTGTGACGGCGGAGTCGACTTTAAAGGAGATCGGTAATCGCAATTCCGAGGGTCAGGCGCTGGGCATGGATGTTTCCCGGGCCCGCGTCGATGTCGCGGCGGCCAAACAAGATCTGCTAAAGGCTCAACTGGAAATGGCTCGCGCGGAGATTGACCTACTCAACGCGATGAACAGAGATCTGAATACGCCACTCGAGTTGACAGACCCGTTGACGTTTGTAGCGCAGGATATGCTTCCGGCCGACCAGGCCGTGGCGACGGCCCTGAAATCGCGCAGTGAGATTCTGACCCTGCAAAAGAAACTGCAAGCGACCCATCTCAACGATGTCGCAATTCACGCGGAACGCCTCCCCACTCTGTCCGCGTATGCGAACGCTGGATCTACGGGGACAAGTCTTCCCACATCGACCGGTACGTACGACGCTGGGGTCTCGCTGAAAATACCGGTTCTTGACGGAGGCAGGCGGGAGGCGCAGCGCGCAGAGGTAACGGCAGTCTTTCGCCAACAGGAGTTGCAGTTGGCCAAACTGCAAAAGCAGGTGGAGATCGAAGTGCGGGAGGCATTGCTTCGGATGGACTTGGCGCGCGGCTATGTGGAGTTGTCGGACGCGCGCTACCGGGTGGCACAGGATGAGTTGGAGCACAGCCGGCGCAGTTATGCGCAAGGCCTCGGCAGCCAGATGGACGTCAACGGTGCGCAGGCCGGCCTGGCAAAAGCGGCAGACGACCGCGTGGCGGCGCTGCATGACTGGAACGACGCGCGCGTGGATCTGCTGCAGGCGCTGGGGACGATTCGGACGCTCACCCAATGACGAAGATGAATCCCAGATCGGCAACCAACCTCGAGAATCGTTTCAAAGCAGAGCCGGGAGAACAGTAAGATGAGCGGCAATTGGATGGATAACAAGTCCCTGAAGTGGGCCGCAGCGGTCGCCGCATTGGTCGTGCTTTCCGCTCTCCCGATCTGGTATGTCCTGGAAAACCGGAACCCAAAAGCTTCTTCCGGTCCTTTGCCCTTGGATGAAACGCGCGGGGCCACGGGAGCGACGTCGAAGGTCTCTTGTATGGGGCGGATTCAACCTGAAGACGGGGTGATTCATGTGGCTGGCCCGTACATATGGGGCGATTCTCACGCGCCACGGGTAGAAAGCCTCAAAGTGCGGGAAGGCGAAGCAGTGCGCCGGGGACAAGCTCTGGCGGTCTTTGTTGGGAGAGCCAATCTGGAGGCCAGTGTGGCACAGGCGCAGGCACAGACTGCCAAAGCGCGCCTCCGCGTAGAACAGGTAAAAGCGGGCGCCAGGAAGCCGGATCTGGCGGCGCAACAGGCCGAGGTTGCCCGGCTGGAGGCGGAGGCACAACACGCCAAGACCGAGCTTCACCGCTATGAAGCATTGCGCACCACCGACGACGTTACGGCCTCGGAAGTGGACGCGCGGCGTAATGCGGTCCAGGTCAGCGATTTGACCGTTGAAGCAGCGCGGCATCGTTTGGAAAGTATGCAGGAAGTGCCCGATACCGATGTTCGTGTGGCCGAGGCGGATCAAGCTCAAGCGGAGGCCAACGAAAAGCGAGCCCGTACCGATTTCGACGTCAGTACAATCTACGCGCCCGCGGACGGCACGGTTCTGAAGATCAACGCACGCGAGGGCGAAGAAGTGGGCCTTTCCGGCTTGCTGGATATGGCGCGCACCAGCTCCATGTTCGTTCTCGCAGAAGTTTATGAAACGGATATCAGCCGGGTCCGCGTGGGGCAGCACGCCACCATTTCGGGAGATCTCCTCGGGACCACAACTTTGACAGGCGTGGTAGAGCGCATCGCGCATAACGTGAAAGATGCCACAGTCATGCCTGGTGACACGGTCACGTTCTCTGACAAGCGCATCGTCGAAACCCTGATCCGGCTCGACCAAAACCAACCTGCAGCTAATCTGATCGGCGGCAGGGTCATAGTGGTTATTCAGCCATGAAATTCACCCTCGCATGGCGTCAGTTGTTCCACCAGCAGGCACGCCTGCTTGCCGCCATTGCCGGAATTGTTTTTGCTGTGGTTCTGATCATGGTCCAGTTGGGTTTTCAGGCCGCGCTGTATGAGAGCTCCACTCTGCATTACGATCACATGACGGCGGACATCGTATTGTTGAGCCCTCAGTACGAAGCGATTATGTACAACAACAGCGGCTTTCCCTTAGAGCGTCTGAATCAGGCCTACGCCGTAGATGGGGTCTCATCGACGCTGCCGATGTACGGCAGCTTTGTTGCCTGGAAAAATCCGTGGACGCGCAAGGAACGAACCATGTACATGTTCGGATTCAAACCCGTTCCCGGCTTCTTCGATTTGGGCGCCATCAAGGACCCCGGCCCCTTACTGCGGGAGAACGACAGTGTTCTCTTCGATGTCCTTTCCCGCAAAGAATACGGGGACGTGCCTTCTGCATTCCGGGCCGGACAGCGCGTGGTTACTGAGATGGTGGGACATCGCGTGGAGGTGACCGGCCTGTTCAGTGCGGGCACTTCCTTTGGCATCGACGGGGCTGTGGTAATGAGCGACGCAAATTTTTTCCGCCTGATGCCGGGACGCAGTCCTGAAGTTGTGAATTTCGGGCTGATCAAATTGAAACCGGGATACGACCCGGATCAGGTCCGTGCGCAACTGGAGAAGGTGCTGCCAAACGACGTCCGGGTATTGACTCACAGCCAGCTCGACGCAAACGAGCGCGAATTCTGGTCGAGCAATACGCCGATTGGATTCATCTTCGCGCTGGGTGTGGGTCTCGGGCTGGTGGTCGGAATCATCGTCGTATATCAAATCCTATACACCGACGTTTCGGACCATCTGCAGGAATACGCCACTTTGAAGGCGATTGGATACAAGGACAGTTTTTTGTTCAGCGTCATCATCTACGAGTCCCTCATACTTTCCATTTTTGGTTACATCCCGGGTTTCCTGATCTCGCTGTTAATCTACCGCATTGCCACAAACGCAACCTTTTTGCCTCTCCGGATGACTGCGGAGCGCGGCGTTGTGGTCTACCTGCTCACGATTGGAATGTGCGTAGTCTCCGGCGCTCTGGCGTTGCGCCGGCTGAGCAAAGCGGATCCCGCTGAGATCTTCTGAGGGGCCGCAAAAGCTCGAGCAGCAGGACGCAACGGAACAGGCAGTTTGTATATTGTGTGGCGCCCCTGCTCTGAAGGGAAACGCCACGAACCTTCTCTAATGACGGAGATTCTTCCAATGGAAATCGGGCGCGCGCGACAAGTCCTGACAGCGGATGCGATCTTCGATCTCGTGCGTGAAGATTTGCGCGGCGTGGAAGAAGCAATTCATGTCGAATCGTACGCGTCCGTCGACACCGTAGCGCCCATTGCGAGATACCTGCAACGGAACGGTGAAGAGCGTCTGCGCGCGGCGCTGCTGCTTCTGTGTACCCGGTTCGCGGGCGGCAGCGACAACAGGATGGCTATTCAACTGGGTGCGGTAGTTGAAATGCTGCACGCGGCCGCCTTGGTCCACAACGAGGTTGTCGACGAGGACCATCCGTGCCGCAACCAGCTTTCGACCGGCGTTCCGTGGGACAAGTGCACCTGTGTGCTGGCGGGCGACTGGCTGTACCTGCGGGCTTTCCGGGTGGCGCTACAGGAACGCGTTCTGGACCTGGCGATCGATGCGGCCCAAAGGATGGCGATGGGCGAGCTGATTCAAATCAACCGGATCGGCTCCATTGTTGTCTCCGAGGCCGACTACATGGAGCTTGTAGATTGTAAAATGGCACGCCTGTTCTCCCTCTGCGGGAAACTCGGTGCGGTGGCTGCAGGGGCCGACACGCGGGACGGGGAGAAACTTGCCGAATTCGCATGGAACCTGGGGATGGCGTTCCAGTTGACCGACGACATGCTGGATTTTGTGTCCAGCGAATCGGAGCCCGGCAGGCCTACTGGGGGAGCACTCAAAGACGGTAAAGTCACACTGCCCCTGGTCTACGCGCTGGAACAAGCAAGTATCTATGACCGAAATCTGGTGGCCGGCGTTCTTCGGGACCGCAATTACGACACCATTCCGATCGCAAATGTGCTCGCGCTCGTGAATCATTATGGCGGCACTCAGCGCACCCGCGCGCGCGCCCGGCAGTTTTCGGATCGCGCCAAACAGATTCTGGCCGAGTTCCCCGACAGCCTCTGCCGGCGCGCTCTGTTCATGCTGACTGACCTTTTCACGGAACGCGACTGCTAAGCGCCGCAAACGCCTCGTCGATGGAGTCTCGGGGGTGGTGCACGTCAATGGATTCCTGGATGCCGTGACAAGGCGGAGGTTGGCTGGAAATTCCAACTGCCCGTAAAACTGGCAAGTGTCCATGTTGGCGACTCGAACGAAGCCGCTGGCGCGGCGGACATTGCCTCGATGCGGAGCGATTAGCGGCGGTGGCTAAGGTAGTTTGGTTCACAAGGAAGGAGTTCCTTGTGACCAACTTACGCAAGCGGATGCTGGAAGAGCTTCAGCGGCGCAACTACTGCGAGAGTACGATCCGTGGCTATCTACGTGCCGTCGAGCAGTTCGCTGGACACTTTGGAAAATCCCCAGACAAGTTAGGGCCAGATGAGCTTAGAAGCTATCAAGCCTATCTGCTCACAGAACGCAAGCTGGCCGTGGGAAGCGTGGTGGCGCGCGTTCTTGCGCCGGTTCTGCCAACATGTGCTGCCCAGAGGCTTCGTCCGCATCCGCCACTTCGGCTATCTCGCCAGCGCCCACCGCACCTCTCTCCTCGCGCTCGCTCGGCAGCAGCTCGATTGCCCGCCCCTACCAAGTTCACATCTCACCAACTCCCCGATGGCCATCTGGCGGTGCCCGCGTTGCGGAGCCAACATGAACATCGGGCCCAACCTCACCGCGCAACAACTGGCGTATCGATGCAAGCTGACCGACTCCTCCTGATGCCTGCCCCATCCAAGGGCTCGCGAAGATGTGATCGCACGTCCCGGCCCACCTGTGTCTTCAGTGCGAAGTTGCGACCTAATAACCAATTCCTGCATGCACGTAGTTCCCGAAATCACTCGTCCCTGAGAGGTCTATCTCCGTTGCCGCCTTATCCAGCCAGAGTTTTCCAGCCTCTTTGTCCCATCCATCGAAGCCAATTCTCGCCTCTAGCTCCATAGCAGCGCCCACCACTGCCAGCGCCTTCCTTCAAGTCCCCTTATCGAAAATGCCTCGGAGCATCTCTTGCTCACCTACCATCCTGCCCCGAGCCATTTCCGATCAAGGCTAACGACAAGGCCACCTGGATGACCGCGCAGCGAAGCGCGCTCAATGGTATTCTTGGGCCCCGCGGCGTTCGGCAGGTAATCCGGAAGACCTCTGCCGTGACAGAAGTGCCTATGTCGCGCATGGTAGCGCCGTGACGAGTTCGGCCGGCAATCAATACCCATGCGCGAATCTGATCCGCAGGAGCGTCTCTGCGTGTACCCCGGCTGCGAGCAAATTCCGCTCGACGACCGAACGTATAAAATCGGTTTCGGTGAACTCGCAAGGGCATTACAGTCATTCAGATCGAGGGGTAATCACAACAACGAACCATAGTCCTGGCACAACTGGCCGTAGAACGAGGTTCTGATCGCTTCCAAATCATCCTTACAGTCAGCGGGGGGGTGTCCGTTGCATATGAGTGAATTCCGCGGATGCTCTGACCAGGACCGGAGTGTCTCGGTCCGCATCTTTCCATAAGGCCAGGAAATCTCGATAGCAATCCAGAGCTTTCGATGATTCTCCTGAGACAGCGTAGGCGCGAGCGAGCTGCAGCCGAGCCAGTGCCGCCAATGGGGTGTTCAAGACCAAGCCGGGATGGCCTATCAGTTTTTGAAACTCTGCGGCTGCCGCTCTGCCGTCGCCCATCAGAAGATACGCTCGGCCACGGACGTAGGCCGGGTAGAGAGAACTGGCTGAAAACTCATCCGTAATCGCTGTCTCAGTGGCCAGTGCAGGGCTCAATAACTGGATCGCCTTCCCGGGATTTCCTTGATCGATGGCAACTCGGGCGCGGAGAACAGGAAGCCAATACTTCTGAACAAAGGTGGCGGAGGGCGATTGCTTTTCCAGAGCTTCGCAGAGGCCAAGCGCCTTTGCAGAGTTGCCGGATCCGGCCCCGACAAGCGCATCGAGCGTCCTGACTTCCTTGCTGTCATCCAGCTTCCGCGCCTGCGCCATCAACGATTGCGCCTTCTGGGGAGAGCCCGCCTCGGCCAGCCACACCGCGGCGCACGCAAGAACGAGGGCAGCCGATGCCTTGTCACCATCCTTCTCCAACTGCCTGGCCGCGTTGGCGGATGCCGCAATCGACTTGTCGAACTCACCGCGATATGCGTAAGTGGTGGCCTGTTCAGAGAGCAATCGCCCCTGGGCCCCGGGCATGCCCGCAGACTGGTCGACTTCGCGCTGCATTTCGGACTGGTCATTGCGCAGAAATGAATCCCAGTAATTTACCTGGAGTAGGAAGTCGGTATGCATCTTGCGATCCGAGGCCTGCTTTAGCACTGCTTCGGCCTCATCGATGTTGCCGGCCATCATCAGAGCTTCGGCCAGATTGCCATAGGCGTTGGCTCGCTCCGGGGCCATCGCAAGGGCCCGTCGCAACTCGACGACGCCTCGCTCCGGTTGTCCGATGTTGGAGTAGGCAACGCCCAGTTCGCTGTGCGCCATCGCTGTGTCGGGATAATTCTGCAGGTGGCGCTCGTGAACGGCAATCTGCTTATCAAGCTCGCCGGTTACGTGGTGATAGTAGCGGGCATCGATCGCGTCTCTCTCTGGCTCCGTGACGCGATCTCTCAACTGGAAGGCGCGCGCCGCGTCGTCTTGGGCCGATTCTGAATCCCCCAGGTTGTTCTCCATGTCAGCCAATGCACCATAAGCCATGGCGAAACTGGGATCGATTGCGATGGCCTTCTTCAGCAAAGGAATAGCGGCCGCATCGCCGTGCTGGTCCCACGCGGAGAGCGCCATGCCGTATGTCTTCAGCGCGTCTAGCGACGGGGTGGTGGCTTGTTCGAGGGGAGCATTGTATCTACGGATGGAAGGCAGCGATTCGCCGAGCCGTTCGCGCAGCTTCTCGGATGTTTTGCCGAGAGCGTCAACAACATCGCCCTTGTTATCTGCTTCGACCTGCTCATGAGCGATGAGTTTTCCGTTTTCACAGCGAATAGCGGCAAGGCCAACCAGATAGGCGTTACCGACTCGGGAGATGGAGCCTTGTAGCAACGCCTTGGCGCCCATGCGCTGGCAAAGCTGAAAGCCCAACTGGCCATTGATGCCCTCCTCAGAGGAATGGCCCATCTGCTTGAGGACAACGGCCATCTTGCGGTCGGAGAGAACGTGGACATCGGGCGATTGCCGAATGCCAACCAGCAACGCCTGGCGCAGTGCGTCGTCGAAGACGGCCTCTCCTGTTGTGTTTTCAAAATCTGCAACCAGAATGGCGTCTTGGGGACTCAGCTGGAATGGAGATTGTTGGCGATAGAGTGTGACGCCGAGGACCGAAACACCCATCAGGAGAATGACTCCGCAAGCCATCCAGATGCGAACCTCGCGCGTTCCAAGTCTGTTCTTCGTTGGACCGGTCTGTGTCTCTGCCTCTGCTGTGGCAGGCAGGATCACTTGCACCATTCCTGCGTGATCTGTCTTGAGTGGAACAGTTAGTGGGGAAAGTGAAGTCTCTAATTCGCTTGAAGCGAGGACACCGGTGTCGACGACTGAGACGGAAGCCACAAATCGATAGCCGCGGCGAGGGATTGTCTCAATATAAGAGGGCCGGTCTGCGGAGTCGCGCAGCGCCTCGCGTACTTTGTTGACGGCCACGCGCAGGCTCTGGTCGAACTCAACGTAGGTGTTTTCCGGCCAAAGGCGAGCTTGAATCTCCTCCCTGGTGACAACCTCGCCGGCGCGCTCGACAAGCAGGACCAGCAGGCGCAACGGCTGATCCTGCAGACGGACCTTGTGGCCACGGTGCATAAGAGTGCCATCTTGCGGACTCAACACAAAGTCTGCGAAGGCGAACCTCATCGGCTGGGTTTGCGGCTCTGGCATTCTTGCGTAGTGGATCGGGAGGCGAACCTGCAAAGAGCATACCATTGGACGCAGTTAACATTCCTGCCAAATCACGCACAATGCACTCATAAACATAAAGTTAATCGTTAACAATCCCTTGATGGGCAGTTAATTTGACGCGTCGGGAATGCCGTGTGGAAATGGGACAGTCAAGCTTCCCCTTGAGGTTCCCCATGTTTCGGTTCCCAGCTCTCTGCACTTTGGCTATTGCCTTGCGCAAGCATGCCGTGCCTTCGATTCATCCCCGCAGAAGTGACTTTCCCCGGCCGGTTCGTTCGGCTCCTGCCGTGAGATACCGCGCCCACGCACGAGCATGTTTCATCGCATTCCTGCTTCTCGGCGGGCTTACGATTCCTGGCCTCGCCCAGACGGCGACCCCCGTAACGACGTTCCTCTCGTTCAATGCCGCACCAATCGGCGTGAGTGCCGGTTCAGCGCAGATACTGACGGCATCCTTTACCATCTCAGACTACGCGGGCAGCTTTACGCCGACCGCTACTCTGCACTATGGGCATGACTACACGCTCGGCACCGTAAGCTGTTTGGGGGCAGGGCCTGAGACTTGCACTGTCCCGGTCACCTTCCAGCCGACGCTGCCTGGCACTCGCAAAGACGCTATCTTCCTCATGAACGGCACGACTCGGCTGGCGACAATGCTGCTGGATGGGGTGGGGCAGGGGCCAATGTCGCTGGTGCAGCCGGGAGCTTTCTCGACCAGCGTCCCGTGGGTACCACAAAATCAGTACCTCTATCAGTCCGTGGCTGACGAGAACGGTACAGTCTACATTCTCGCTTCAGGTGGCTACTACCTGATCATCAGCGTGGATAAAAATGGTGTCGTCAAGCAGATCCCAACTTCGAATCACTATTACGTCTGGTCGATCGCTATCGACGGCGCAGGTGTGTTGTATCTGTTTGACGAGTCGAATGTTGTAGAGACCTATGACACCGTACAGGGAACTGTAGGCTCCTATCCCATCCCGAACCCGGGCAACGACACTCAGTGGTACCCCGGCACGATTGGGCCAGCCGGTACGATCGACATTGTCGATCAGATAAGAAACAACGGTTCGATCGACATGATCGGCGCGAACGGCGCGCCCACTCTGTTCGAGGTGCTCAATCCCGGGGTTCTTCAACCAGACACGATCACCGCCGATAGCCAGGGAAACGTCTTTGTGGGTGGCTACGAGATCAACGAAATCACGCCCGCTGGAGTGCAAACCCAGGTCAATACGGTTGGAGCCAGCGAAGGATTGGCCGTGGATGCGGCCGACACGCTGTATGCAACCCGATACAACCCCACGGACGGAGTGGCGGAATTGCCTGCGTCCGACTACTCCACGCCGATCGCTTCTTTCGGGAGGAGTTCTCCGCTGGGCATGTCTCTCGGTTCCGACGGGACCCTATACGTCTCGAATTATGTGAATCTGGACATCTTCGATCGATTCACAACGGAGACGGTTGACTTTGGCGAAGTCGATGCTGGTTCGTCGCAAACAAACTCGACCGCGAGCGTCTATAACGGCGGCAACCAGCCGCTGACCATCTCCGGCTTCACGTTTTCCACGCTTTCGGATTCGGGCTTCAGTCTCGACTTAAGTGGCGCGAATGAGTGCACATTCGGCATTGTCCTCGCTCCGGGAGCGCTGTGCCAGGCGAGCGTGGTCTTCGCTCCCACACATCCAGGTACGTTCTCGGGTACGATCTCAATCGTTTCCAACTCTCTGAACAGCGATGATACGAACCAGACCATCCAGGTGACTGGGACGACGTATGGCAGTTACGATGTGCTGAGCCCCAATCCGTTGGTGTTTCCGTCGCAGGCTGAAGGCACCAGCCAGACGTTAGCCGTCACCATGACCAACGAGGGCAATTTCTACCCCTCAACCGTATATAGCGTTGCCACTGACAACACGGCGTTCACAATTGCGCAAGGAACCTGCACCAGCGCACTCCAAGTTGGCTCGAACTGCCAGTTTCAGATCACCTTCTCACCGTCAGCGGCGCAGCCCTATACGGGCAATGCGACAATCGTCACCTACGTTTCCGGGACTGGACAGCCCTTCCAAACCATCACCCTGCCCTTGCGCGGCACGGGTAGCGAACCGGCTGCGGACACGCCGGTGATCACACCAGGCACCGGAACCTATTCCAGCAGCCAGCAAGTTGCCATCACCGACACCACTGCAAACGCGACCATCTACTACACCACCGATGGCGCCCCTCCTTCCAGCGCGTCAACCAGGTACACCAGTGCCATCCCCGTCAACACCAACGAGACGCTCAAAGCCATCGCCACTGCTGCGGGTTATTCGCAAAGCGCGACGGCATCGGCCACGTACACCTTCTCCTATCCGGCAGTCACGTTCTCGCCCCCGTCCGTGACCTTCGCCAATCAAACCGTCAACATCACCAGCGGCACGCAGACGGTGACGCTTACCAACTCGGGCGCCGCGTCACTAACGATCACCAGCATTGCACTCACTGGAGTAGATGCCCGCAGCTTTGCGCAGACCAATAACTGCGGGGCTACGCTTGCAGCCGGCGCAAGCTGCAGCATTCTCGTCACATTTGCTCCGACCTCGGTCGCGAGCTACACTGCAGCCGTTGCGGTTACTGACAACGCAAGCGGCTCGCCGCACACGGTAGCACTGAGCGGCTCGGGAACCGCCGCTCCAGCGCCCGTCGCGGTGCTTACCCCGGCGTCGTTCAGCTTTGGCAGTATGGGAATCGGCGGTACCAGTCTTGCGCAAATCGCGACTCTGAAGAACGCCGGCAACGCTTCTCTGACCATCACTCGCATCGCGATTGCGGGCGCGAATCCCGCAGACTTTGCCCAGACCAGTAACTGCGGGGCGACACTGGCAGCGGGAGCAAGCTGCGCCATCAGCGTGACCTTTACACCGGTATCAATTGCCAGCTTCTCCGCGACGCTTACCGTAGCCGACAACGCAGCAGGATCGCCCCACAAAGTCCCTCTCTCCGGAAGCGGGATCGCTCAGCCGCCCGCCTTCTCCATCTCGCCCACTTCCCTCACCTTTGGCAATCAGGTGGTCAACACTACCAGCAGCCCGCTAACCGTCACACTGACCAACACCAGCGCAACCGACACGGTGACCATCTCAAGCACGGTCTCATCCGATGCGGCCTTCATCGATGCGGCCGACACTTGCCACTCCTCCATCGCTCCCGGAGCAAGCTGCCATTTCCTCATGGTCTTCAATCCGAAAGCGGTTCAGAC
>Ga0302265_1001095_pt1 | contig 16700 bp, 7 predicted proteins | sample III_Bog_E1_1_FD_194556 | JGI IMG/M metagenome (GOLD analysis project Ga0302265, IMG submission 194556) | Peat permafrost microbial communities from Stordalen Mire near Abisko, Sweden - III_Bog_E1_1 | ecosystem: Environmental > Terrestrial > Soil > Wetlands > Peat | place: Sweden: Abisko...
CGACATTGTTGGTCTGCGAATCGTGGCTGACGCTCAAAATAGTTTTGCTGCCTGCATTCAACGTCAGCGCATTGCTGAAACTCAACGAACCCAGATCGCCGTTGCCGGGCGCGAGCGTGGCGCCGCTGGCGACGGTGAAACTGCCGTTCACCGAACCGTCGCCGGAAATCATTTTGCCGCCGGTCAAAGTCATCGCGTGGCTGGTGGTTCCGCTCACATCAAAAACAGCGCCATTGGCCAGATTGATGAGCGTAGAATTGGCAAGCGAAGCGGAATTGGTCAGCGCCAGCGTGCCAGCGGTCACGAAGGTCGCCCCTGAATAAGTGTTCGCCGCTGTCAAGGCAAGCTCGCCTTCGCCAGATTGCGTCAGGCTGCCCGAGCCGGTGATCAGATTGGGACAAATCACATTGTCAAAGCGGTTGAACACCAGCGCGGCATTGTCGGTGACATTGCCGGTGCCCAAGGTTCCGGTGTTGCCGCCTGCGCCGATCTGCAACGCGCCGCCGCTGATCGTCGTCGTGCCGGTGTAAGTATTGTCGCCGGATAAAATCCAGGTGCCGGTGCCGACTTTGTTGATGGAGTTGCCGGTGATGATGCCCGCGAAATTCGCGGTGGTATTGCGGTTGCCAACTGTCCAGGCCGTGCCGCTGAGATAAGCGCTGGTCGAACCGGAAATTTCGCCGACCGTCAGCGCGCCGCTTAAAGAGTAAGCGCTGTTGCCGTTGAGCGCCAAAGCCGCTTTTGGCAGGCCGTTCGCGTTGTTAAACCGAAAGTCCGAGCCGCTGGCGTTGATCTGGCCGGTGAAGGCCGACCAGTCGCCGTCCAGTTCCATGCGGACGTAGGGCGAATAATAATTCAGCGTGCCGCCGCCGGTTAATGTGCCGTTCAGGTAACAACGACCGTCACCGTTCAATGTGCCGGTGGAATTGGTCGGCACCACGAGGTTCCAATAAAAAATGTTGCTGAACGGCGCGGGCGGCGAGTTGTTGTCCGAATTCAAGGTCATCGTGCCCTGGTCCAGGGTGATGTTGCCAGGGCCGAAGCCGGAGACATTGGCCGTAAAGTTGGCCAGGAAAACCGTGGCCCCGCTGATGAGCGTGCCACCAGTGTAAGTGCTATTGGTGGTGAGCGTGATGGACCCGGGGCCGACATAGGTGACGCTATTGGTTCCGGCAATGGTTCCGCCGATGGTAAGCGTATGCGCGGTGGACCCATTGACCACCGTCAAGTTGTTACTGATGGTAATCGGCGCGACAATGGTGTCGCCGGCACTGGTGGCGAGTTGAATCAATCCGGCGTTGTTGTTCGTGCCGCTGGCGAACGTCAGCGAACCGCCATTGGCCGCCAGCGTGTAAGCCGACGAGGCGTTGGCGTCGCCCAGGTTCAGCCAGCCGAGGGTGAGGTTTTGATCCAGATTGTTAGTCTGCGGAGCGACGATGTCAGCGGTCACATTGACGACGACGCCTGTCGCGTTGGGATACGCGGGGACATTCGTCCAGTTCGCGTTGAGATCCCAGCTTTGCGGCAAGCTGGTGATGCGGTTGGTCCAATAGGCGGTGACAAATGCCAGTGGCGTGGCGCGGATCTCGCGCGAATTGGCGCCTTCACCGCCGGCGTTCACTGCCGAGACGACATAGTAATAAGTCGTGCCGTTGACGACGGTATTGTCGAGATAGTTGGTTCCGACGGTGGCAACCAGATTGGTTTCCGCGCCGCTGGTGGCACCGCGTTTCAAATTGTAACTGCCCGCGCCGCTCGAAGTCAGCCAGCTCAAGTTGATCGTTCCATTTCCCGGCACGGCAACCAGGCCGACCGGCGTGATGGGTGCCGGCGGCAGAAGTGTGGTGGTGCTGGCCGGCGCGGAGTAGGCCGAGTTGCCCCAGCAGGAACGGAATGCCTGCACGCGGTAAAAGTAAGTCGTCCCGGCGGCGAGTCCGGCGTCGGAATAATTGGTTGCGCCCGCCTCGACCGTGCCGACGGTGGTGTAATTGCCGCCGTTGGTGGAGCGTTCCAGGTTGAAGCCGTCCTCGTTGCCGGAGTTGTCAATCCACGTCAGGTTGATCTGGTTGGTTGCCAGGCTGGCGGCGGTCAAACCGCTCGGCGCCGCCGGCGGCTGGGCCGCCTGCGTGGAGGCGTGGGCGATGTTGGAAACGGGAGAATTGCCGTCGGCATTATTCGCGATCACTTGATAATAATAAGTCGTGGCGGTGGGCAGGCTGGTGTCCGCATAGTTGGTCGCGGTTCGCACCGCTGCCCCGACTTGGGCAAAGTTGATCCCGTCGGTGGACCGCTGGATGACGATGCTGGTGGCATTGGTGGTGTTATTGGTCCAAGCCAGATCAATCTCGCAGCCGGACACCGCCGTGGCGGTCAAGCCGGTCGGCGCGGCGGGCGGAGTCGAGAGGATCACCTGCGGGCCGGTTTCCATTTGCAGGAAATCGTAAATCAGTCCACCTTGCAGCAACTCTGGATAATAACTGCCGCTCCAGCTGCCGGAAGCACCCGGCTGGCGAATGGTAATGGTAAAAGTGTTCGTGCCAACCTTGAACAAATTGGCGGCAAAAGAGTATTGATAATACTGGTAGCGTCCCACCGTCACCACATCGCGATAAATATCCGTGCCGTCGGCCGTGCCCTGGCCGTGGTAGGCATCCGGTGTCACGTTGACGCCGTTGAGATACATATAAAAATTGGCGCCGTTGCCGCCGGCAAACGCTATCGTGGTCAGCACGGGACTCGTCGGCAGATTGGTCAGGTTGAAAAGGACGTTCCACTGGGGCGACCAGTAAATGCCATTGGTCTGGGTATGGTCAATGAGGTTGGGATAGGATTGCGGCGTGGTGGCCACGCTGCATTGCGCGTAATACCAGTCGTTGGATTCCACGCTCTGGCCGATGACAAAATTGACATTGTTCGTGCCCATGTCATTCAAGTAACGCCACCACAGGCCAAATTGCTTGCGATAGTTTCCCAGGTGAAATTCGGCGGAGCTGTGATCGGGCGTGCCGAGGCGCCAGAGCCGTTGCGAGAGGTGGGGCGGATTCCAGTTTATGACCCCAAGGCTGTTTGTCTGGTCGGGCAGGACAATGATGTTGGAGACCTGGAGTTCGCCCCAGATTCCCGGCACATAAGAAAATAACTGGTAATTGCCCGGACGAACCTTGGGAATGGAAAAATTTCCGTTCGTGTCGCTCGTGGTCCAGAACAGAAAATTGGTTATGCCCTGATATATCCAGTCGCCATCGGTGTAGTCGCCCAAAATGACGACGGCATTGGCCGTGGACTCGCCGGTTTTGGCCTTGAGGGTGCCGGTCACGGTGCCGCGATGACGGGGATAATCCTGCTCGCTTTCATCCACCCAGGCGTAAGGCCAGTTCGAGACCATGATGGCGGCCTCGTTTTGCGCATTGGTCCAGAGCTGCAAATGATTGGTGCCAGTATTGGCATACATGAAATACGGGCCGATGACCTTGGTGAAGACCTGTCCGTCGGCGACTCCGGGATTGTTGATATTGCCCAAGCCGTGGCTTTCCGCATCATCATTATACATGTAGTTGCCGGAAACGGATCCCTTTTGCTTGGTCGGCCCGCCATTGATGAATTCAAAGCTGCCCAGAATGCTCCAGAGGCCTTCTTGATCCGTCGCCATGCCCCACACGGGGCGATAGCTGTTGGAAGCGCCCAGATAACTGCACTGATCGTACTTGGTGGTGGTTGGATACAGGTCGGATGTCAGGCCGAGGGGCTGGGTGTAAATCGGCCAGCCCGGCTCATAATAACCACCGGTCGGCTGCGAGATATAACTGATTTTAGGCATAATGGCCACCTCCCCGGGAACGCCGTCGTTGGGTGGATTAGCCCCCAGTGGCGGGAGGCTGTCAATGAGCACATTTACTGGCACGTCCGACGCCGAAAAATCCCAGGCGTAATTGACCGACCCGTCCGCGTTCATCGTCGTGTTGAAAATCGAGCCGCAGTATCCCTGCCAACTGTCGGCCCAATAATAGGCCGCCGGCTGGTTCGCCCAGTGCCGCCAGACGTGATAGGTGTAAAATCCCGCCTCGCCCGCGCGCATCACATGATGTTCCGCCCAATCCCACTCCCCGTTGGGGTACAAGGCCGTGTTGCCGCTCGCGCGCGGGTTGCGGATCATGATGTCAACCATTTGCGGGGTGTTCGTCACCACGCTGTATGTTGATCCCGACCCACCGCTGCCCACCGAAACCCAGTAATCATTTCCCTGGCCGCCAATATGGGTGAGACTCAAGGCATAATCGTTATTCGGATCAATCAGGTTCGTCGTGGACAGCGCGTTCAGCGCGAAATAAGAGACATCGCCGCCCTTGCCGCACGTCATCGTCACGATCCCGTTGTTCATCGTCACCGTGCCGTTGCCGTTGTCGGTCAAGGTGACCGTGCCAGCTAGAGCGCTAGAAGTTGAGATGATGAATGTCACAATCACAACAGTTAATGTGCGTCGGAATAAATTCATTGATTAACCATTATAATTGAAAATCTTAAAATTGCCACTGATTGCCACTGATTGCCACTGCGTCAAATCGATTAATTACTGCCAGATGGATCGAATACAACAGTATTAGCTGCCGACTCTTTGGCCAGCAAAAAAGATAACCGGCATGTGTGTGGTCTGCCCCATGAATCTGTTTGCCAGCAATTCTTGAAAATATTACGGATAGAATGTAAGACGCCACAAGTTTGTTGTCAAATGATGCGCAGGAGATCCTTCGCGCAGCGGCTGGCTAAAAAGCTCAGCCCACGTTGTTCCTCTGTCGCCATCGGCCGGGGCTGGTGCCAAAACGTCGGGTGAAGACAAGGTTGAACATGCTCAAGGATTTGTAGCCGCTCTCCAGCGCCACTTCCACCACTTTGGAGTTGCTCGTGGCCAGCAGTTCACGGGCTCGTGCCATCCGGATTTCGACGCGTTGATTGCTAAACGATGTGCCGACCAGTTCATGAAAAGTCCGGCTCAAATGTCGTGGCGTGCAATTGGTTCTTCTGGCCAGCTCGCTGAAGCTCAACTCCGCCAATTCGTTCGGCGGTGTCTTTTGCAGGAGAGAACGCAGCCGTTCCTTGGCATCCGGAGTTTCCTTCTGCGCCGCGACCGGTTCAAGTACGCCGCCAAAAGCTTCGACAAATAACTGAATCAGCTTCAGCCGGAGCAGCAGTCCCGCCGACTTATGGTTGGCGCATAATTCCTTCATGTTCATGGCTGTCGGGTTGTCGGAAGGAAGGATTCGAATCGCAGACTCTTTTTTTTCGGCGGCCAGCTTCAGAAATTCCTGCTCGCCCAGGGTGATCAGTCCGGTCAGGCGCGCGGGTATCACGTTAAAAGCATGCAGCGACATTTTCCCCAATTGGCTCGCCCGGATGATTGTCTTTGAGTGGCCCGCAACCAGCAGCACAGCGCCCGTTTCCAATTCCGTGCTTCCCTGTGCCTGCAAGCAATAGCCGCTTCCACTCCTGACTTGCACCAGCGACCAGCCGGACGAATCCGGCTGCCACTCTCCACCGGGCAGGAGGGATAATTCCCTGACGGTGAGATGCGGCTCATACAGCAGCGGATTCTTTTTCATGCGATCACAATTTCCATTTAATGGCCGTCAGCCCGATGCCACGGTCTGATTGAAAGCAGCCGGTTTGGAAGAACCGGCGTTCAATGCCGCCTCAAGCTAGCTTTGGAACTGTAAACGGAAGCGTGTTACATACTCGTGACGGCTTTGCAAAAGACTGGAAACATTTTTTGCCGGCTTTGAATCAATTTCACCCCGTTTGGATAGCGGAATGCTAAAACCGATCCGTCGCAGCCGTCCTTTGTTTCCGAATTGTCACCATTTCGACGGCAGTTTGTAATATAAGTTCCCCAGCCTTCCGGTGTGCAATTATTCAGGCATCTTTTCTGAACCACTACGGACAGTTGGATGCTGTTGAATTGTCGGGTTCGGCTCTTAAAAAAAAGCAAACCATCGCGGAGAAATGTTGTCCATGCGGCTAACTGCCATGACTTTGATGATCTTGTCCGCCAACAGCCCTGCCCGCACATCGCTGGTAAAACTGTGTCCGGATGGCATGCGCGCCGGCCGGATTTTTATCCGTCGCCGGCTGACGATTTTATTTTTGCTGGCTTGTTGGATGCTGACGGCAGCATGGCATCTTGCGGCAGCGGAATCGGACACCATCGCAGCAACTCCCGGTCTTGATGGAAAGCAAACACCAGAACATTTCAACGTCCGCAGTTATATGGTCAGGGGGGATGTGAAGCTTGACCCCGGCTCTCTTGCCGCGATTTTTTCGCGACACACCGGCACAAGCGTGGACCTGAAAGAAATCGTGCTGGCGGCGGCGGATCTTCAATCGAAAAATCGGCGCCTGGGCTATCCGGAAATTAGTGTCGCCATCATGCCGGAGCAAATCGCCGGCGGCGTCGTAACACTGAATGTCTTTCAGGCGGCATATCCACAGATAGTGGTGTCCGGCAAACGATATCTTGATTCGGGCGAGATGGCCGAAGAAGCAGTCACAATTCCTTCATTTACCGCCCCAAACTTGTCCAGCGAGCAGCCGGCCAAGGCTGCCGCCACCAATGCAATTCCGTCTGCGCCCGTCGTCCTTCATCCATTGCAGCCGGCCAGCCCGGAAGATCTGGCAAAGGCCCATGCCGTCCTGTTGCAGAAATTGGCCAATTTGGATGCAAATGGAAACGACACGCGTATTCATGTGATTTCTACAAATGCCGGACCGAGGTTTGAAGTCGAGAAATATGAGGTCATGGGCAATTCGGTTCTCACGCCGAAAATCATTGGCATGACCTTGACCAACATTGACGGAGCGTTTGGCACGAATGTCAGTTTCGAGGGGATTAGGACGGCGGTCACACAATTACAGGGAGCCTATTCGGAACGCGGCTATGTGACGGTTTCCGTGGGACTGCCGCAGCAAAAGCTGACCAATGCGACCGTGAAGGTTCAGGTCACCGAAGGTCGTTTGGCCGACATCCTGGTCAAGGGCAACCGTTATTTCAGTTCCAACAACGTCATGCGCGCGCTGCCCGGCCTGCATACTGGCATGATTTTGAACGGACCCATCTTCAATGCAGAATTGAACCGGGCCAATGCCAGTCAAGACCGCCAAATTTATCCGGTCATCAGTCCCGGGCTGGATCCGGGCACCAGCGATCTTTCGCTCGTGGTGAAGGATCAATTTCCATTGCACGCCAAGGTGGAACTCGACAATGAAAGTTCGCCCGGCACGCCGGACCTGCGAGTCAATGCGTCGGCCGTCTATGATAATGTTTGGGGCTTGAACCATTCCCTGGGGCTGCAATACGGATTTTCGCCGCAACAATTTAAAGACGGGGACTGGCCATTATATGACGAACCGCTGGTGGCCAACTACGGTTTGTTTTACCGCCTGCCGCTGGGCAATCCGCAATCCATTGACGACATGATTGCGAGCAAGCCCGGCAGCTTCGGCTACGATGAAGCCACCCACAAGATCAACCTGCCGCCACCCAACGGGCAGCCGGACATGACCGTCTTTGCGAGCCGTTCCACCATTGACACCGGGCTTCTAAGCCTCTCCTCCACTCCCATCGTTAACACGCCCAGCCTTACGGTGAGCCAGCAAAACGTCCAGCAGGATGTGACGGTGAATCAGGACATCGGTGCGCGATGGAGTGTCCCGTTGGTCACTCCGGACAATGTTCAGTTCAATTTTTCCGGCGGCCTGGACTATAAAACTTATCAGGTGAGCAGCGACAAAACAAACCTGTTCCAGTTCGACCAGGTCGCATATAATCCTGCCACGCTTGCCCCTACGTCCACAAACAGCAGCACCATTCCTTCGCCCGTGCCCGCAACGGTCAGGCAGATGCAGTATCTGCCCTTGTCGCTCCGGTCTGATGCCAGCTGGCGCGATTCTCTCGGCACCACCGCCGTTGGATTGGGCTTGAGCATCAATCCATGGTATGCCAGCCAGAGCTATATCAACGGCGTCTCCACGGCCACCGGAAATAATTCCCTACAAGGCATCACGGGTTCACCAAAGTCCAGCGGACTCTGGGCGGTGCTTACCCCTAATTATACCCGGACTTTTATGTTCCTCACTAATTGGATGACCTCTTTCCGCGCGGACGGCCAGTGGGCCAGCGAGCCTTTGATCAGCAATGAACAGTTTGGCATCGGCGGCGTCAACAGCGTGCGCGGTTATCATGAGGGCGAGTCGTTTGGCGACACCGGCTTTCATCTTTCGCTCGAACAGCACACTCCTTCCCATGTGGTGGGCATGGTTCGCGGAAACACGCCGCTTACCGTGAGCGGTTCGGTCTACATGGACTATGCCTCCGTCTATCTGCTGGATCCCCAGGGATTCCCGTCCAACACCAGGCTTTGGGGCACGGGTTTCGGAATCGCCGCCACGCTCGGATCACACTGGCAGGCCAATTTTTTATTCTCGTTGCCGCTGATCAGCACCACCGTCACGCCGCGCAATGAGCCGTATTTTAATTTTTCCATGACCGCTCAGTTCTAATTCACATGATTGTAACCAAAAACAATTTTGACCGGGCCGTTTGGAATGATATGGGTCTTTGGACCCGGGTCTGAAATGAAACGCATCATTAAATTCAGTTTAGCTAGTCGTTTTCGCCGGACGACTGCCATGGCGTTGCTCCTGCTGGCCTCGTTCTGCTGCCGGCTTGAGGTGCATGCCAACCCGACGGGCGGCTCCGTCAGCCAGGGCAAGGCTTTCATCAGCGGTATCGGGTCGTCATCGGTGACCATCAACCAGGCTTCCGCCAATGCTTTTATCAACTGGCAGAGTTTTAATATCGCTGCTGGCGAAATCACGACTTTTAACCAGCCCTCGTCCTCATCGGTGACTTGGAACTATATAAATGACCCCGGCGCCCCGAGCGCCTCGACCATAAATGGAAACATCAATGCAAACGGATATGTGATTCTGCAAAATCCAAATGGGTTTGCAATTGGCGGCACCGCGACCATCACCGCGCACAATTTGATCATGACCACGGCTTCCACTCCCGCCATCGACCTTTCCAGCAGCGGCCCCTGGTCTTTCAGCGCGCCGCCGCCCACCGCCAAAATTGTCAATTACGGCCAGATCAACGTCACAGGCGGCGGCTCGGCGTTCCTGATCGCGAGCGACATAGAAAACAACGGGACAATTTCCGCACCTTCTGGAAAAATCGGTCTTTATGCCGGTGAACAGGTTTTGGTTTCTTCAAGCCCGGATGGACGCGGATTGAGCACCGAGGTGACCCTTCCCACAGGTTCTGTGGACAATGAAGGCAAGTTGATCGCCGATGCCGGCAGCATTGTCGCGCAGGCTCGGACGGTCAACCAGGGCGGATTGATTCAGGCCAATTCCGTCCAAAATATCAATGGAACAATTGAGCTTCTTGCCAGTGACAGTGTGGATCTGAGTGCCAGTTCGGCCATCTCGGCGCATGGGGACGCCACCGGCACAAGTTCCGGCGGCTCTGTCGTCGTAAAGTCGGACAATAATTTTTCAGATCAAGCCGGGTCGAGCATCAATATTTCCGGCGGCGCGCAGGGAGGCAATGGCGGGCAGGCGGAAATATCCGCGCCGCAAATGGGATCCATCCAATCAGTCGTCAACGGTCAGGCGGCATCAGGTTTTGCGGGCGGAACACTGACCATTGATCCGACAGATATCTGGCTGGCTTCAGCCGCTTCAGACCCCAGTGCCCCTGCCGGTTATACGGTCATCAATGTAAACAATTACAACGGCCTTTCCACAATCAATCTGACGGCAGATGATGACATCACGCTGAACACGCTCTGGACTTTGACCGACCTGGGGATTGCGGCCACGTTGACATTGTCGGCCGGGAACAACATCACTTTCGACAACGGAACGGCTCTTATTGCCGGAAATAATTGGAGCGTGAACCTCACCGCCGGCACGGCGATGACGGGTTCCACAACCACTTCGGGCAACGACGGCATTTATCTCGACGGCAGTTCCTTCCTTCAAACCGCAAACGGAGACATCACTCTCAAGGCGGCCAATGAAGTCCAGGTGGGCTGGATGGGCGTGGATACCGGCGCAGTCAACAGCGGCTCCGGCAGCATCACCACCACCGCCGGGGGAAACATCAAAGTAACCGCGCAATACGGCGATGTGAATACCGGTTCAGATGCCAATGGTTTTCAATACAAACAGCCCTCTGGAATTCATCATAATATTCTGGTGCCACCCTACTATACGGTTTCCACCAGCCTCGGCGGGATCAGCACGGCAGACGGTGGAAATGTGACCATCAATGCCGGACAAGACGTTATGAGCTATTCTCCCTCTGGAACTGAAACAGACGATGCAGGAACCGGTGCTTTTGGCTCTCAAGCAGGAAATGTCATTATCAACGCCGGTGGCAATGTCTATGGTCATTATATGCTGGCCAATGGAACTGGAACAATTAACGCCGGAAATAATGCCGGGGATCCATTCGGAGAAAATGCTTTTGCACTAAGCCTCATCGTCGGCACCTGGAATGTTAATGCTCCAAACGGAAATATTTATTTGCAGGAGGTGCGCAATCCAAACGGGGTTTTCAACAACACCGGCAAAGACGCTTCCGTGGCCGCCCATTTGTTTGATTATGCTCCCGAAGCCACGGTCAATCTTGATGCGGGAAACGGTGTGTATTTGACCGATGATTCAAGCATGCCACGACCACAGTTGTCAGGACAGCCGGTGGACAATGTTCCCGTTCTTTATCCCCCGATACTAAACATCACCGCCGGTTCAGGTGGCGTGACATTGGAAGGAAATGTAACCTTATTTCCATCGGCGGACCAAAACCTGACCATCACCACCACGGCAGGTGGAAGCTTTGTATCCGACAGCGCCTCTTCCTCAACGTCTGAACTGCTCATGTCGGACAGCTCACAAACCCAATGGACCAGTCAAATAACGACGAGCAGCGGCTCTGACGGTGTATTCAGTGACACGGATCATGGCACGGGTGTGCCAGTTCAAGCAGCCAGCTCCGATTCGGTGGTTATCGATCTCAAAGGCAGCCAAATTATAAACGGGGTCTCTGTCCCGGCTAGCATGAAAAACATTCTCCTCCTCACCAGCAAGGCAACACAAATCACAGTGGACGGCAACATGATCGGCTGCGGTTTTTCCGGGCAAAATTTAAGTTCCAGCGATGTCACCTCCATCACGGTAAAGGGCGAGATTTACAATCAAAGCCAATATTCGTTTGTCAATGGCGTCAGCATCCCCGCCATTCCCGTCACGGACCTGTTGCCCGGCATGGGCGAGTCGTGGGATGATATTTTCACCCTGGCATTGGATCCGACAATTATCGCCAACCTCACTGTGCCCAATGGCACTCCTGTGTCTCAATGGGCTTCCTATGCCTTACAAAGCGCCTCTTTGTTTGGAGTTTCAAAATTGCAAAACGGCCAGTTGCTCGGAACCAACCCCGGCTTTGTCTATAACACGGCCACGGGACGGCTCGGTTATGCCGACCTGATTCAGTCCGAGCAAAATACCGCCTTTTCGGCATTGGGAACGCCCAACCCCGTAACGGGCTTGGAGTCGCTTACCATATTGAAACTCGTCAATGGTCTGCCAGTGCTTGATTCCAAAGGTCATTTTCAAACGGACACCGTCTATTGGGCTCCCGCCACAGAAGTTCAGACACTTGATTATGACAGTTATCATAACAGTTTTGGTGATTACTCGCCTGCGCCAACTGACGTTGGTCTTGGTTATCGAATTGGCGGTCCCGGCGAGTTCGACATCAATGCAGGCTCAATAGAGCTTGGAAATACTTACGGCATCCTTTCCTGCGGCGTGGTTGACCCGCAGGGAGGTTTTGGCCGTTATGCAAATCTGGTTTCGCTGACGCCCTCCGGAGCAAGCATCAATGTCATGGTGGCTGATGACTCAACAATGACGGTGAATGGCGTGACCACAACCACGCCCAGTTTGGACATGCTGACCTCGACCATTGCGACGATTGGCGGCGGCAATGTCAATGTGACCAGCACCGGTGGCTCAATGGATTTGGGTTTGCAGGATACGTTCGGTTCTGGACGGTATATTGGGTTTGGTGTCTACACTGCGGGGGCCGGCAATGTCAATGTCACGGCCTATGGCGACGTTGACATAGACGGTTCCCGAATTGCCGCCTTCAACGGGGGTAACATTTCCGTTGAATCGCAAACGGGCGATGTCAATGTCGGGAGCGGGGGTGCCACCGTTACCGGCGTGAGCGTCTCCTATGTGGATCCCGTCACCGGTCTGGCCGGATTGTATGTTGAGGGGGTTGCCGGCAGCGGCATACTGGCCAGCACACTGGTGAATCCATCCCAGATACCGGGCGGTGCCACCATTCCCGGAAACATCACGGTGAACACCCCGCAGGGCGACATTGTCGCCGATTTGGGCGGCATCCTTCAGGAGGCGCTCAATGGCAATGTCGCCGGTGGTCCTACAATTGATTTGACCGCCGGCACATTTCCGTCGGGGACTCCCGGATCTCCGGGCTACCTGCCGGGCCATGCCGGGAACATTGATCTGGGGAACTCCGGCGTGATTGGCGGCACGATCAACCTGACGGCCAACGGCAACATCTCCGGTGTGGTCATCTCCCGCCAAAACAGCTCCATCAATGCGGCGCAAAACTTCACCGGCACGCTCCTTTCCGCCGGCTCGGCCGACGTCGCCGCCGGCGGCTCCGTTTCAGGCACCATCATCGGCGTCGGCGGGGCCAGTGTTTCCGGAGGCTCCATAACGGCGTCCGTGCTGGGCCAGAATGTTTCCGTCAACGGCGGTGCGGCCACGTCAACCCTCGGCAGCTCGGCCACTGCCACCAGCACCAGCCAGTCCGCCAGCCAGCAGGCCAGCCAGTCCGCCAATCAGGAGGTTGCCAGCACCGACACCGGCGATGATAAAAACAAGAAAAAGCAGCCGACGCTGCAACGCACCAAACGCGTCACCGTCATCCTGCCCAAGGCCAGTTGAGGCGGATTAAAAAACTGTCAGTTATTTTATCCGCAGATTGCGCAGTGATGACAGCTCATGTTGACATTGGTAAATAAGGGTTCAAGCTAACAAAACCCCGGATGGCCGGAGTACTCCAAGACACTTCGCGCTTAAGCCAGCTTCAAAACATCGCGACAGCGTTTTGGACTGCGGAAGCCCTCTACCGCTTTTCCCATCGTCATCTCAAACTGTTCCATTATTAATTGAAACTGCCATGGTTTGTCTTTTCGCTCAAGAACCGGGGAATGTGTCGAAAATACTTTGTTAATAAACAGAATTTATATCCAAAGTCGCCGACGGACTTTGGAAGAAACACGGCAGACCGGGGCTTTTCCGCGACGGACTTGAGCTGTTTGGCGACAGACTGTTGAAGATTCCTCGGGAAGTGACCTTGATCGGCGACGGATTAAGGCTGATTCGGCAGCAACCTTTGCCTGTTGCTCGCGAACCAAGTGAAGTCGGCGGCTCTTATTGGAATTAATAATTGTTTACTGCCAATATTCCGTGCTAACCTTTGCCAGTATTGAACCAATTTGGGAACCTTCCCATGAGAATTTCAAAGGTTTTTGACAGATTAGCCTGCTTTAAGCCGGAAGTGGCCCCGGTTTTTTGCAGTTTTTGCCATTTCGCCGGTAAAAATGACTAAATTGATTCATCAACCACCCCATTGAACATGAAACGCTTCAAACTTGGCTTCGGAAACAAGACGGTTATCGAGCAAATCTCCATTTGCAGACGCGTGGCCGACGGCATCGACAAGCTGCCCGCCGAACATTCCAAGCAAATTGCGAAGTTTTCCGTCGCCGCCAAGGTCGCCGAGGCGGCCGACGCATATACGCAGGTGGAAGTGTTGAAGACCGCCTTGATGGCGGCCCTTGTAAAGCGCAACACGAAGGTGAGCGCCATGCGCGATTGCACGACCCGCGCCGCCTCTGACATCAATGCCGTGACCGGGGGCGATCCTGCGGCGCTGCTCGCGGCGGGGGTGGGAGTTGCCAGAGACAAACAGCCGGTGGGCCAGCCGAGCGCCCCCACCTTGTTGCGTGTTGTCAGCACGGAGTTTGAAGGTGTGGTGCGACTGCGCTGGAAGCGGCCCGTGCGACGCTGCGCATTTCTCATTCAGATGACCACCGCCCCGGCAGCAACGCGCGGGTGGAAACAGGTGGCCATCAGCATCCGCCAGTCCTGCGAAGTGACCGGACTAAAAAGCGGGCTCAAATGCTGGTTCCGCGTGGCGGCCAGCAACGCCCACGGCCAGGGTCCTTGGAGCCAGCCCGTCAGCGCGCGGGTGAAATAATATGGTAGGGCGGTGGTGCCCCGCCGCCCAAACTTCCTGCCGGAACCAGTGCAGCGAAGATTCGGTTTTCGGTTTGCAGATTCCGTCAGCGGTGCTGCGCTGGCTGACGGGAAGAATGGGCAGAGCGGTAGCTCTGCCCTACCAATTTGTGGTAGGGCGGCGTTGCCGCGCCGCCGGATTCACGAACGCGTTCAGGATGGCAATTCAATTTGCCAATGCGGCAAGAATTGAAGAAACTGCACTGGCCTGTTCAACCAACGCTGAACTCCGATTGCCTATGAAAAAATATCTGCCTTGCATCGCGGGCGTCCTGCTCGGACTTTGCTTCCTGGCGGCGAGCATCCCCGTCCTGTTCAATCTCATCACCATCCCGAAAATGCCCGAAGGCACGCCCGCCGCGTCTTTTATGGCGGCGTTCGTCCCGACGGGCTATGTGAAGTTTGTGAAAATGTTCGAATTCACCGGCGGCATCTTGGTGATGATTCCGCGCCTGCGCAACCTCGGCCTGCTGCTGCTCGGCCCGGTCATCGTCAACATCATCGCGTTCCACGTTCTGATTGACGACCCGAAACATCTCCTCAATCCGATGCTCGACATCATCATCGTCTGCGCGCTCTATCTGCTGTGGGATGCGCGGAAAAAATTCTCCGGCCTGCTCAACTGACTTCACGAAAGGAAATTTATGCTGCCCATCCTTCTTGCGCTCGCCTTCATCGCCATCATTTTCATCATCGTCATCACCGGGCGACCGGATGAATTCACCGTCACGCGTGCCGCCAGCATCGCTGCGCCGCCGGAAAGGATTTTTCCCCACGTCAACGATTTGCACAAGTGGCAGGCATGGTCCCCGTGGGCCAAGCTCGACCCGGATGCGATAAACACCTTCTCCGGCGCGGACGCCGGCGCGGGCGCGGCGATGGCCTGGGACGGCAGCAAAAAGGTTGGCGCGGGAAAAATGACCATCACGGAAAGCCAGCCCAGCGGGCTGATCCGTTTCCGGCTCGATTTTCAAAAGCCGATGCAGGCCACCAACACGGCGGAATTCACGTTCCGGCCCGAGGGCGGACAGACCGTCGTGACGTGGAGCATGGCCGGTAAAAGCTGTTTCATGAGCAAAGTGTTCGGCCTGTTCATGGACTTCGACAAGATGTGCGGCTGCCAGTTTGAAAAAGGATTGGCCAATCTGAAGTCCGTGACCGAAAAATGAATTAACGCGAATTAGATGGAAGGCCGAGCTTCGGCTACGCGAAGGCGTGATGCAGTTTGGGCTGCGGTCTTTGCAGACTCCAATACACGCAGCCCTACCGTAGTTTAAGATTTGGCCGATGGTGGCAAGTCCGGCCCGAACCCCGGAAACCATTCCGTGTGTTGGTCGCCGGTGCGGCCCCAATAGGTGACGCGCAGGCCGCGCAGAAAGGCGATGTAGCCCTGCACCCCGCCCGCCATCGCGCGCCGGGTGAACTCGCGATACGGCTAGCCGTGGCGCTGGCTGTCCAGGATGTTCGCGCGCAACGCGGCGGCATCGAACTCCGGGGCGACGGGCGGCAGGCCCTCATAATTGATGGACGTGGCCAGCATCCCGCCCGCCGCGCTGTAAAACCGTTTGCGCAGCCCGACGTAATCCACGTGATAATATTCCACGCCCGCCGGTCTTTGCAGACGGCCACCGATGCCGACGACCCGGTGGCCAGTCCGGCACGGACCGTCCCGCGCGCCGCTGCGAGAATCAGTTTTGAATCCATGCCCAAGGATTAAAAGTTTTCCGCGCGAAATGAAGGAAAATAAAATGCTGGCCGTCTGCAAAGACCTTTGACACGAATTTCACGAATTAACGCGGATTCAAAGGGCTGTAAGCCCGAAAGATTTTAGCCCAGGGCTAAGCGAGTGGTGGCCGTGCGCCAGCACCGAGCGACGCCCTGGGTTGATCTTCAAAAAATTTCCAAGCCCTGAAAGGGCGGCAGAAAACGCACCAGCACGGAATTAACCTCGCGCAACTCCTGGCGGTGACGATTTCCGGCGTCGGCGCCGGCTTTCCGCGAAGGCGTGAATGTCCTTCTCGCCTGAACGGAGGAAATCCAGAAAGTCCACGCCCATGTATTTGCAGGTTTGGCAGACGCTCAAAAGTATGAGGTATTCTTCAAGACCCTTTTCCGTAGAAGTGCCGCCAACCACATCGCGGACTCGTGCGAAGGCTTTGATTGCATGCTCGGCATTATTGTTGTTCCAAGGGACTCCATCATAGTTCAGAAAGGTGAAAAGCTTATCGCGATTCCGCTCGAAGCGATCTTTACATTTCAACGCCGCATCGCTTTGCCAATCTGTTTTCTCAAGTTCGCGATAA
>Ga0302265_1001099_pt1 | contig 16657 bp, 5 predicted proteins | sample III_Bog_E1_1_FD_194556 | JGI IMG/M metagenome (GOLD analysis project Ga0302265, IMG submission 194556) | Peat permafrost microbial communities from Stordalen Mire near Abisko, Sweden - III_Bog_E1_1 | ecosystem: Environmental > Terrestrial > Soil > Wetlands > Peat | place: Sweden: Abisko...
AAAATAAGAATATAGTTCAGGAAAAGGAACAAAATATAAAAAGAGGGCAATAAAGCAAACAGCAGGGAACAGCATAAATTTGCTTAATAAAGCCTGAGGGAAATTGTGTTTTTTATTATTTCCTTTTAACGCAATAGACCAAAAGAGAGTAATGTAAATGGGCGATAGCAGAAGTATGGTACGGAACATAGGAAAACAAAATTTTTTACAAAGATAAAGTAAAAAATGATACTATAATTGACTTTATCTGTATTTTATTTACTATTTGGCTATAATATTTACCTTATGAGGCTTTTATTTTACCTTTTAAGGATTTATTTTTACATTTTGGACAGTTAAATGAAATTAGTATTGTTAATTTTGGCACGTAATGATAGTACAATAAACTATAAAAATATAAATAATATGAAAAGATACGTTACACGAACGCTCTCAATTAATTTTATAAATTTTTCAGTAGCTATTTTATTCAGCATTTTGTCATTGTCTGGAACAATTGAAAAAGCCTCATCCACAACAATCGGCAATAAAAATGAATTATTTGCTCTTTCAGGTTCTAAAAATAAAGCAGTTAACGAAAAGACTCTTAATGGGATAACACTTGGTCCAACCGGTGTAACAAATTTAAAACTCACATCAGCAACCATTGAAGCAACTATTACAGATCCTTTAGGTACAATAACTGATCGTGGTGTAATATGGAGTACTACATCAGGTGTAGCAATGACGGATCATAAATTTTCTGAAGGAGGGAAGACAGATGGAACTTTCACTGTAAATTTAACAGGATTAGACAGAAGTAAAGTAATTTATTTTAAAGCTTATTTTACGGATGAAAATGGAACTGAATTATCAGAAGAATCAAGTTTCTCAAATGTGCCCGTATTTTCGGGTACCGGGATCTGGAATGATCCAGCCAGATGGAATGTTCAGGAAATTCCGAACAATACTGCCGGTGACAGTACAATTATAGATGGAATTTGCACAGTAGGCGATTTGACAATTAATTCAGGAGCAAAACTGACCATTAAAACTTCCAGAGTTTTAAATGTAACCGGTATCCTTACCAATAATGCCGGAGCTTCGGGGTTAATCATTAAATCGGATTCAGTAAATGCAAATGGAACATTAACATATCAGAACGGTACACCTTCAGCTACTGTAGAAATGTATTCAAAAGCAAGCTGGGATTTAAACCAGACAGTTGGAAGTGTATACAGTTGGCAATTTTTTGGCATTCCTGTCAAGACATTTAACCTGACACCTGCCTTTGCAAATAGTTTTATAATGTATTACAATGATACGGCAACAGATGATGCCGATCTTTGGAAAAATCAAGGTTCACCCTTACTTTCGGGAGTTGGTTATGAATTGGTTCAACAGGGACCAACCACCTATGAGTTTTCAGGAGAACTGACAAATGCTGATTTTACAACACCGTTAACTTATTTAGCCGGGACAAGCTACCCGGGACAACATATTTTTGGTAATCCTTACACAGCAGCAATTGATATCACTGCCATCGGATTTGATGCCAACACGGAGCAATCGGTTTACCTATATAATACCGGCACCTATAATCAATGGTTTGATAATAGAAATGATACAGTCAACGGAACAGATTCCATACCTGGAGAATATGCAGTTTCGACACACGTTACAGCCGGAGTATTGGGAGTCCCTTCACAAATTCCTTCCATGCAGGGATTTTTAGTTAAAACGATCAATCAAACCGACGGTTCTATCACTATTCCTTATATAGGCGGGGTAATTCCAAATACCTATCAGCAAAGAGCTCCGGGAAAAATCAAAAATGTTGTTTCTGAAAAAGTTGCTACCCGAATTGATTTGTCTGGCAGTCATAAAGCAGATTGCATGTGGTTATTTACAGACTCCACTTGTTCAACAAAGTTTGATAACGGATGGGATGGTTATAAAATGAAAAGCTCAAATGGAACTCCACAACTTTATGCAATGGAAACCAGTGGCGATTTTCAAATAGATGCCCTCTCCGATATAAACGGAACAACCCTGGGTTTTGTATCAGGACAGGAAACCAATTACAAACTTACCTTTACTCATTTAAACGCGGAGAAACGTTATACAGGTATTTATCTTGTTGATTTAGTAACGAATGTAACAACCGATATTACATCCAGCGGATCGGAATATGCATTTACATCTGAACCTGTACAAGCTGCAGTAAAACGCTTTAAAATAGTAACGAGCCCGGAAGTTGATACTCAAAATCCTCAGATTACCTCTCGTATGAAGGTTTTCAATTCAAACGCAACCCTGTTTATACAAAATCTAAGTAACCAAAACGGGATTTTAATTCTTTACAATATGAATGGAGTTGCAGTTAAAAAAATAGAATTTAAAGCAAATATAATCACTACATTTTCCACTTCAAATTTAATTCCCGGTGTATATGTAGCAAATGCAATTACAAATCTCGAAAAGGTAACCGAAAGAATAATAATCCGATAAATCTAAAGAAATGATAAATAAATACAATTCAGTAAAGGTCACCAGTGTTTTAAGAATTATTAGTTTGCTATTGGTATTGATGTTGGCACCATTGAGCAATAGTGCTTTTATTCAGGCTGCAACACCTGTTCAGGTATCTGAAATTATACCCGATCCGATAGGAAATGATATTATTAATCCGGGATTAGATCCAAATATAACACTTTCATCCAATTCAGTATTCTTAGCTTCTGCTGCAAACAGCACAGCAGAAGTGAATGCAACTTCTAATATTGTAAATATTCCGTGGACTGCAACTGTTTCCCCGTCAGTTTCATGGTTGAAAGTAAGTCCTGTTTCAACAACAGGTAACCAAACAATTACCTTTACATCGATAGAAGCAAATAACGATATTTCAAATCCACGAACTGCTTACGTTGTCATTCATGCAACCGGTATTCCCGATCAGACTATCACCGTAACCCAATCGCAGGAGATTCCGGCATTCACTTTTACTTCCCAGACATCGAACGGATCATTGTCAATTAATCTCCAGTTCAGTTTAGCCGGTACATTTTTTATCGACTGGGGTAATGGTATACAAACAGTTCAAACAGCATCAACCAGTACAACAGCATTTTCAACAGCAACTTTTCATCAGGGTGATCAGGTTAAAGTATATGGTTCAGGTATAACTTACATCTCATTGTCAAATAAAAGTATTACAGCATTAGATGTTCATAATAGTCCCAATCTTACTTCTTTGGATTGTTCATACAACAGTATTAATTCGCTGTCTGTAAGTCAAAATACCCTGTTAAATAATTTGTCAGTAGGGTTTAATAATCTTAGTGTGCTGGATATAAGTAAAAATACATCGTTGCAAACTTTAAGTTGTATTTCAAATAAACTTACGTCATTGGATGTAAGTAAATCACCTTTAACAAAGCTTTATTGTTATCAGAATAATATGACATTTACCAGTTTACCACAACGTAAATCGTCGTATACAGTTTACTATTATTATGCTCCGCAAGCTAAGATCCCGACAAGTATCACAAATAATAAAGTAGATTTAAGCAACCAGTTAAATGCTACCGATATTAACGGAGTAAATCAGATTACTACCTACAAATGGTACACGAAGACCAACGGAACTGCTTTAACCCAAGGTACTGATTATACCGAATCAAACGGTGTTTTTACATTTTTAACAACTCAGTCAGACAGCTTGTATTGTTCAATGATGAATACAGCTTTCCCCGATTTCACTGGTGCAAATACACTTCGTTCTGTGAATTTGAAAGTAACCATCAGAATCCCGACCGTTGTTACTAATCCGATAAGTAACATAAATGGTACAACTGCAACCGGAAACGGGAATATAACAGATTTAGGTATTCCAAATCCAACACAATATGGAGTGGTATGGAGCACAACCCCAAATCCAACTGTTGCACTTTCAACGTTGACTTCTCAGGGTGCCATTTCTTCTACCGGGACATTTTCAAGTTCTATATCAGGTTTAGCACAAGGCACAACATATTATGTAAGAGCTTATGCCACTAATACTGCCGGTACAGCATATGGAGCAGATCAAATTTTTACCAGTGCGGCTCCTGTCATTACCACCCCTGCACCAACATCATTAACAGGCTTCACTGCTTTTGCAGGTACAGCTTCTGCTTCACAAACATTTACTGTGGGAGGTTCACTGGCAAATGCCCTGATAATTACCGCACCTGCAGGTTATGAATTGAGAGAAAGTGGAACACCTGTTTATGCAACTTCAGTTTCATTTACTCCTGTATCAGGTATTGTTCCAACTAAAACCATAGAAATCAGAATTGCTGCAACAGCATTAGTCGGAATAGTTTCCGGAAATGTGGTTTGTACCTCAACAGGTGCAATAACACAAAACGTAGCTGTAACAGGGACAGTTTCTTTAAGGCCAATAACCGTAACAGCAGTTACGGATAGTAAAACCTATGATGGAACTACCGGTTCGAAAGGTATCCCAACAATAGTTGGTGTGCTTGGTACCGGTGATGTTGCAGTTTTAACACAAGTATACGATAATGCAACTGTTGGAATTGGCCATATAATGACCGCTTCGGTTACAATAAATAACAGCTTAGGTAAGGATGTTACAGCAAACTATAAGATCACGAATAATACTGTTTCAACGGGAGTGATTACTCAGGCTTCTTTAACAGTAACAGCAGTTACGGATAGTAAAACCTATGATGGTACTACCAGTTCGAAAGGAATCCCAACAATAACAGGCGGAGCCCTGATTCCAGGGGATGTTGCCGTTCTCAAACAAGTATACGATAATTCAAATGTTGGGACTACCCATACAATGACCGCTTCGGTTACAATAAATAACAGCTTAGGCACAGATGTAACATTAAACTATAACATTAAGTATGTCACCATTTCAACGGGTGTGATTACACAGGCACCTTATACGGTAAATGCTGCTCCACAAACGAAAGTTTATGATGGCACTGTTACTTCATCAGTTGTTCCAACCAGAGCAGGGACATTGATTACCGGTGATGTGGTGAATACCGAACCAGTCCAGGTATACGACAATGCCAATGTAGGGAATACACATGTAATGACCGCTTCGGGTCTGACGATAAAGAAAAGTGCTACCGGTGAGAATGTAACAGCAAACTACAATATCACTTATAATACGGCAACAGGTATAATTACCCAGGCACCATTGACAGTAACAGCAGTTTCCAATACGAAAGTATATGATGGCACTACGGTATCTGCAGGTATCCCGACCGTGGGAACACTGGTACCGGGAGATGCAGTGAATGCCTCTGCAATACAGGTGTTTGACAATGCAAATGTCGGGAGCGGACATGTTCTTACTCCTTCGGGCCTGACCATTAAGAAGAGCAGTACCGGTGAGAATGTAACAGCAAACTATAATATCACCTATGCTACCAATGCCGGTGGTGTGATTACGGCTGCACCATTAACCGTTACAGCAGTAACCGATACAAAAGTGTATGACGGGACAACGGTTTCAACAGGTAAACCAACTGTAGGTGCTTTAGCTTCGGGTGATGTAGTAAATGCAGCACCGGTTCAGACATTTGATAATCCGACTATAGGAAACAACCATGTACTGACCGCTTCGGGTCTTACCCTGAAAAATAGCAATGGCAACAATGTAACAGCAAACTATACGATTACCTATGTAACAGCAACAGGTGTAATTACTCAGGCACCTTACACCGTAACAGCAGTGAGCGATACGAAAGTTTATGACGGAACTCTCAGCTCAGCAGGCAAGCCAATCAGAACAGGAACACTGCAGGGAACTGATGCTGTAACTACAGAACCAATCCAGGTATTTGATAATGCGAATGTTGGAAATGCACATGTATTGACTCCTTCGGGCCTTATCATTAAAAATGGAAGTGGCACAGATGTAACATTAAACTATAACATTAAGTATATCACCATTTCAACGGGTGTGATTACACAGGCACCTTATACGGTAAATGCTGCTCCACAAACGAAAGTTTATGATGGCACTGTTACTTCATCAGTTGTTCCAACCAGAGCAGGGACATTGATTACCGGTGATGTGGTGAATACCGAACCAGTCCAGGTATACGACAATGCCAATGTAGGGAATACACATGTAATGACCGCTTCGGGTCTGACGATAAAGAAAAGTGCTACCGGTGAGAATGTAACAGCAAACTACAATATCACTTATAATACGGCAACAGGTATAATTACCCAGGCACCATTGACAGTAACAGCAGTTTCCAATACGAAAGTATATGATGGCACTACGGTATCTGCAGGTATCCCGACCGTGGGAACACTGGTACCGGGAGATGCAGTGAATGCCTCTGCAATACAGGTGTTTGACAATGCAAATGTCGGGAGCGGACATGTTCTTACTCCTTCGGGCCTGACCATTAAGAAGAGCAGTACCGGTGAGAATGTAACAGCAAACTATAATATCACCTATGCCACCAATGCCGGTGGTGTGATTACGGCTGCACCATTAACCGTTACAGCAGTAACCGATACAAAAGTGTATGACGGGACTGTAAGTTCAGTGGGTCAACCGATCGTTGGAACACTGGTAACAGGTGATGCTGTGAATGTAGCTCCAATTCAGATATTTGATAATATACTTGTTGGAAATACACATGTACTGATTGCTTCGGGACTTACTATCAAGAAAATCAGTACGGGTGAAAATGTAACTGCAAACTACAATATTCAATATGTCAACTCTCTTGCTGACGGTGTAATTTTAGGAATACCTTTGACGGCTTCAAATCCAACTATCACAAACATTAAAGTGTATGATGGAAGTCCTTCGGCAATGGTTATACCTGGAATTCTCTCAGGAGTTGCTGCATTGGATATTCCAAATGTCGTTTTGACTGCGATTGCTACTTATGATAATGCAAATACAGGATCAGGTAAAACCATAACTGTTACTTACGGATTGAGTGGTTCAGCATCATCTATTTACGCAGCTCCTTCAAACTTCAGTATAACCAATGGTGAGATAACAGCCAAACCATTGACTGTTTCAACCCCAATGATAACTGAAAGTAAAGTGTATGATGGAAATTCAACAGCAAGCGTTACTCCGGGTATTCTTTCAGGAGTAGAAGCTGCTGATATAGCCAATGTTAGTGTGGTGTCGGTTGCAACATACGACAATGCAAATGTTGGTTCTGGTAAAACCATTAATGTTACTTATGGATTGAGCGGTTCAGCTGCAACCAACTATATTGCACCTTTGGACTATACCGTTACAAATGGTATTATAACAGGTAAAACGCTGACTGTAATTTCACTGCAACTAGCAACAAGTAAAATATATGATGGAACCACAACGGTAAACTTTGCTGTAGGCAGCTTATCGGGGGTCGTACAAGCTGACATTGCCAATGTCCTTTTAACAGGATCAGCTTCTTATGACAATGCCAATGCCGGAACAGGTAAAACTATTACTGTCACATATAATATCAGCGGTACAGCATCAGGTAATTATCTTTCTCCTTTAAGTTATACCATTACGAATGGTGAGATTTTAGCTAAATTATTAACCATTTCTGATCCGGTAGTTGTTAAAGATAAACTGGTCGATGGAAATACAACCGCTGTTATAACCTCACTTGGAAGTTTACAAGGTGTTGAAGCAACAGATGTAAACAACCTTAATGTAACTGCAACCGCAGATTATAACGATATAACTGTGGGAATAGATAAAACAATTACAGTTGTTTATACTCTGAGTGGTTCTGCATCAGGAAATTACCTTGCCCCGGCTGATTTTGTAATAACAGGAGCAATAATTACTGATAACGTTTCTCTTAGTCCGACAATAACTTCGACAGCCGGTTGTGAGGATTCATACCTTGATTTGAATTATACTGTCCTGACAGGAACGCCAACTCAATATCAGATTACATTTAGTGCTTCAACACTTGCTGCGGGGATTCAGAATATTAATTATACGGATTTGCCTTCAAATTTATCAAGTGGTGTACTTCCTGTCTTAATTCCAAAAGGAACTAAATATGGCAACTATCAGGGAACATTACAAATGAAAAATGAATTAGGTATTGAAAGTCCTGTATATAACTTCCAGTTTACCATCAATGTTTCATCTGACTTTATTATTCCTAAGTTTGACGATGTAGTGTTATGTGACAATAGCAGCAACCTGTTTACAGGATATCAATGGTATAAGAACGGTGTAGCAATAGAAGGTGCAACAAAACAGTTCTATAACGATCTGGATGGCTTGATTGGATCCTATTCTTTGCAAGTGACAACGACAGATGGTCAAACACTATTTACCTGTTCGAAGGTGTTGAATGTACCGTTAAAGGAAAAAATAAGTGTCTTCCCGAGCCCATTGAAAATGAATCAACCCTGTACAGTTGAATTGACAGGTATGAGTGATACAGATTTGGCAGGATCTGAACTTTCGGTCTATTCAGTGCAGGGCATTCTTGTTTACCATTCAACAAAAGTTGAAAAATTAAATTCAATTTATTTACCTACCATTGATGGTATGTATTTAGGCAATGTAACTACAAAAGATGGACAAGTATTTCCATTTAAAGTAATTGTAACAAAATAAATAATCAAGTTCACAGAGATTTTAAAAGTCTCTGTGAACCTTCCTAAAACTTAGTGAAAACCTCATAGTAAAAAACTAAAAATGAAGAAACAAATCATACTGGTATTCGCAATCCTTATATGTGGTGCAATACAGGCTCAGGGAACAGGAAATTATCTCGATTTCAACGTTGGAGGTGGCATTCACAACCTCTCTTATAATCTCAGTAACGGAGCAGAAAAAGGGCAATTTGGTTATACCATAAACGCAGGATACAGTTACTTCTTTACACCACAATGGGGTTTGCATACCGGTCTTGGATTCCAGTCATTTCAATCTCTATCCACGTTGAACTATTTATCAAGTACACCGGATATTGATTCTGACGGTCAATCTTTCATGTTTAAAGCTAATTATAAGAACTGGCAGGAGAGACAATCGGCATTATTCGTTGATATTCCCTTAACAATTCAGTTCAAATTACCCATAACACAAAAATTCGGGCTTTTAACTTCAGTCGGAGGTAAAATATCTGTTCCGTTTAACACAAGTTTTAAATCCGTAGGTGGTGAACTTGTAACAACAGGTTATTACAGCCAGTATAATGTTGAATTAAGTGGAATGCCACAACATGGCTTTTCAACTTATACCAACAGTTTTACCGGAAATCTTTCTTTAAAAACCTCCTGTATGGCTATTGCCGATTTAGGTGTACTCTATAAACTATCTGAAAAAACTGATTTATATGTTGGTGGTTATATCAACTATGGGTTGAATAATATTTATAATGCCGAAAATAAATTAATTTATCAATACAATGGCTTGTATAACGGGTTGTTCGCTTCGACACAAACCAATAATATCAATCCGGTATCTTTTGGTTTGAAAGTCGGTGTTTACTGGCATTTAGGACAGAATAAATCTTCACTGGATTTTAAGAAACCAACCGGAGACATTGAATCCGTAACACCTGTAACACCTGTTGAGACTGAAACAGCAGTTAAACCTGTTGAACCTGCAATGCCTCTTGATTCAGTTAAAACGGCTGAACCGGTTAAAACCGTTCAACCAACTGAGCCTGTTCAACCGGTGACACCGGCAGAAACTGTTCAAACAGAAAAAACAGTACAACCGGTGACATCAACAGAACCTGTACAAACTGCTAAACCGGTAGAAACGGGAATACAAGTGAAACCTGTTGAACCAATACAGTCAGTGAACCCGGAACAAACTGAAAAACCGGAACAAACTACAGAACCTGCTAAAACTGAAAATCAGGTATTGGAAGTTGTAGCTGTTGATCATTTACCAAAAGGAATTGAATCGCCTAAAGAAACAATGAATGGACAACCGGAAAAACCCATTGCGCAAGTTGACCCTGTTCAAAATGATGACGCTTATGAAAGAGCCAAAATAATTGCAAGATCCATAAATATAATGTTCGGATTTAACTCTGCGAAGGTAACAAATGCTAAAAATGATCAGATAAAAGAATTAAGTGATATTTTGAAAGCAAACTCATATATTCATTTGCGTTTTGTAGGACATACCGATAATATCGGATCACACAAAATTAATGTGAGATTTGGCATGAAAAGAGCTGATAATGTAAAACAAAAATTTATTGATCAAGGTGTACCCAGAGCACAACTTATAAGTGAAAGTAAAGCATATGATGAACCATTGGTTCCGAATACTTCCAGTAGTAACAGAGCAAAAAACAGAAGGGTAGAGATAAAAGTTTTTAAATAAAACGGATTTTAAGAAGTTGAGATAATGGGAAGATCCCTTAATTTCTTAATGAAACAGGAACCCTGAACAAATAATAGATTTTTACGGATATTCAATATGAAATAATTAAAGATAGTGCCGAATAAATGAAAGGGTCGATAAGTTGCCTTTTGTCTGAATATATTTTAAAGAAAAGATTAAAAAAATGATCTTTTGAACTTTTAGAAAACATGATTAAGTAATTCTACTTTACTAATATAAAAAACAAGAAAAACTTTTAAATCTGGTAAAGTAGAAGTAATAGAAAATAAATAATGTCCTGATATTTTAAACTAAACTTCTATACCCTTTCGTTCTATTACCCTCTCTTACTCCCTCTCCTCCCGGAGAGGGTTGGGTGAGGTTGGAGAGGACAGAGGGAGAGGCCGGATTCCAAGGTAATAAAACAAGACATTATATTGTTCCAACTACTTACATAAAATTCTATATTGAAATTATTTAAAAAACTATTAATTTTCAAAACCTGATAGTATAAAACTACCACATTTCAGCCCCAAAAGATAAACTATACATATTAGTATAATAATATTCTCAATTTTATACAATAGAGTAATCGAATTGTAAAATAAAAAAAATAATGATAACTATTTTAACGTAGTGCATTTTAGTTCGTTATATTAAAAAAACGTAAGAAAATGATAAGTATTTATTGTTTTAATCCATAAATGGTATTATAAAGTAAAATTAAGGTAGAAAAAGTATTATATTTAGCTATAATAATATAGTTTTTATAATAAATGAATCATTATTTTTGCATAGTTGAAATCTTTCATTTCACAAAATAATTAACCTTATAAATTTAAATTTAATTCCATGAAAAGAAAAATTATTTTTCTTTCGGTATTACTCTTTTTTGGAGTATACTTAGTTTCTGCTCAGCAGAATCTTTCTGTTTCGGGAGTTGTTACCGATGCAAGTGATGGATCTCCACTGGTTGGCGTTTCAGTCATGTTAAAAGGAACAACAAGTGGGACAATCACGGATGTGAACGGGAAATATACCCTGAACGCTACACAAGGTTCTACGGTCATTTTCACTTACATTGGGATGGAAAAACAAGAAATTGTTATTAAAACCAATGTGATTAACGTAAATCTTCATTCCGATTCACAAATGTTGGATGAAGTTGTAGCAATTGGGTACGGAACCATGAAAAAGAAGGTTATCACCGGTGCTACAGTACAAGTAAAAGGTGACGATTTGCAAAAATTGAATACCTTATCGAGTATGGCTGCCTTACAGGGAACTACTTCGGGTGTTCAGATTACCAAATCGGATGGACAACCGGGTGATGGATTAAAAGTCGTTATTCGTGGTATTGGAACAATTGGTAATTCACAACCACTTTATGTAGTAGACGGTGTACCGGTAGGGAATAATATTGATTATTTATCTCCTTCAGACATTGAAAGTATTGATGTTTTGAAAGATGCTACTGCTGCTATTTACGGATCACGTGCTGCCAACGGGGTAGTATTGGTGACAACCAAACAAGGTTCAAGTACAGGTAAAACTGTTGTTTCGTATGATGGTACCTATGGTGTTCAAAACATCTATAAAAAGGAACCATCTTTAAATGCGCAGGAATATTTAATGATAGCCAATGAGGCTCGTGTCAATTCAGGTTTATCTCCATTTACAAATGCCTATATTACAGGATCAACTGCAAATGCAACAAACCCAAATGTACCCGTAGGTACTTTAGTTCCAAATGTACCTTATGGTGCTCAAATATTAGCAGGTACCAACAAGGGAACCAACTGGTTGGATGCATTTACAAATAAAAATGCACCTACTCAAAGCCACTCTTTAAATGTTTCAGGAGGAAATGCTACATCAACCTATACATTAGGTGTATCATACATTTCTCAGGATGGTATAATGGGTGGACCTGCTCCTTCGAATTACGACCGTTATAATGTTCGAATTAATTCAGATCATAAAGTGATATCCAATAAAGATTTCACTGTACTTAAAGTAGGTGAAAACATTGACATGTCGTATCATCAAAATCAGGGAGTTGCCGCTTCAGGAACTGTGTATTGGAATGATATAAACAATATGATTGTATCAATTCCATTACAACCACTATATGACCAAAATAATCCAGGCAAATACAGCTATGCAATTCCTTTTGACAACTTGCAGGCAAATCCTATTGCAGCCATGATGGCATCTTCACGTGCTAATAACATTAATAAAAACTATAATTTGATTGGCAATGTATATGCAGAATTACAACCTATTAAAAATTTAATCTTTTTAACTCGGTTTAGTCTGAATGGATCTGCAAGTAGTTACCGTTCATTTACGCCACAGTCAAACCTTAGTTCGACAGCAATCAATGCCAATGATGGCGCTTCTCAAAGTATGTCTGCCGGAATGGGTTGGATATGGGAAAATACGGTTTCCTATAAATTTTCGACCGATCAGCATAATTTCTCGTTTCTAGCAGGTACTTCTGCAGAACGCGATGGATTAGGTGAATCAATGAGCGGGTCAAATTCACTGGGTCTATACAATGATTTTGCACATGCTTATTTAAGTAATTACCCGAATGTTTCTTCAACATTAACTACTTTAGGTGGTACTCCATGGGGAGTAAGCGGACTTAATTCTTATTTCGGAAGGGTTAATTACGACTATAAAGGAACTTATCTGTTGTCGGCCATAGTACGTGCTGATGGTTCTTCGAATTTTAACACTGGTCACCGTTGGGGAACATTTCCATCCTTTTCAGGAGGTTGGGTAGCCAGCAATGAATCGTTTATGAAGGAAATCAAAGCAATCGATTTCTTGAAAATACGTGGCAGCTGGGGTCAAAATGGTAATAATTCAATAAGTTCGTTTCAATATTTAGCTCAAATTGGTACAGGTCCTAGTGGAACAGTATATCCAAACTATTTTTATGGTGCAAATAACAAAACGGTTACCAGTGTAGGTTCGTATCCTGCTATTTTACCAAATCTGGATATAAAATGGGAAACTTCCGAACAGACTGATTTAGGGTTAGATGCTACTTTCCTAAATAACCGGTTGAATTTTACGTTCGATTATTATGATAAAATCACCAGAGACTGGTTGGTTCAGGCACCAATTCCAGCTGTTGATGGTACAAATCCACCTTATATAAACGGAGGTAATATCGAAAATAAGGGTTATGAAGTTTCGTTAGGTTGGAAAGATCATTTCGGCGATTTCAAGTATAATATTACCGGTAACATTGCTTTTAATCACAACGAAGTAACGAAGCTGGCTAATTCAACAGGAATTATTAATGGAGCAACGAATGTTTTTGGATCATCTGATATATTTTATCGTGCTCAGGTAGGTTATCCAATCGGTTACTTCTATGGCTATAAAACAGACGGTATCTTCCAGACAACTGCTGAAGTAAAAGCCTATGTAGATCCAAAAACACATCTTGAAATACAACCAAATGCTGTACCGGGAGATGTTAAATTCGTGGATTTAAACGGGAATGGAACCATTGATGCCAACGACCGTACAAAAATTGGTGATCCAAATCCGGCTTATAATTATGGAGTTACTGCTAATTTTGAATACAAAGGCTTTGACTTAAGCGTAGTAGGAACCGGAGTAGGTGGAAACCAGATTGCACAATGTACTGATTTTGAAGATCCTATTTTGTCCAATAATACAACAGATATTTTAGCTCGCTGGCATGGTACCGGTACTTCAAATTTTTTACCAAGAGTAACTGCATCACCAACCATCAATACGCAATATTTCTCGGACATTTATATGCGTAATGGTGATTATTTCAAGATTGCTAACTTAACATTGGGATATGATTTTAAGAGATTGTTTTTGAAAACACTCCCTGTAAATCAGGCCCGTTTATATGTACAGGTTCAAAACCTTTATACCTTTACCAAGTACACAGGCATGGATCCGGAAGTATCGTATGCTCCTGACAGTTGGGCAAGTGGCGTTGATATAGGTCAATATCCAAGTGCCAGAACAGTATTGGTAGGTGTTAATGTTAAATTTTAAAAAAATACAGTTATGAGAAAATTAAAAATATTTTTACTTACAGGTTTGGTGGCTGGTCTTTTTGGTTGCTCGAACAGCTTCCTGGATTCGGTCGATCTTACCCAGAAAACAAGTCAGTCCTTTTATCATACACCTTCGGATGTATCACAGGCATTGACAGCATGCTATTCAGTTGAACCATCAATAACAACATGGCAGAGTATATTTCTAGTCGGCAATCAAATGTCAGACGAATGTTTAGGCGGAGGTGGTCAAAATGACCACGGAGGTCAATATGATCAGTTCCAGACAACCAGTGTAAATGCGTATCAAAGCCCATGGACGACCTATTATCAGGGAATAAACCGTGCAAACACACTGATTCAGAATTTTGCTCAGGTAACAGGTTGGGCCAATGATAATGCTAAAAATCAGTCGCTGGGAGAAGCTCATTTTATGAGAGCTTACTTTTATTTTAATTTAATGAGAATGTTTGGTGGTCCGGTAAAAGGAGTTATGACAGGCGTTCCATGTTTTACCAATCCAAATCTTCCAACATCGCTTCGTGCACCGGTTGATACAGTTTACGCACTTATTGCTTCCGATTTGAAAACTGCCATTACATTGATGCCGGCAGTAACTTATCCAAGTATGGATAAAACACAATTGGGTCATGCCACTAAATGGGCAGCTGAAGCTTTAATGGCTCGTGTATTTTTATTTTATACCGGAGCAGTTTACGGAGGAAAGACAGCATTGCCTTTAGCAGGAGGTGGAACAGTTTCGAAAGCTGATGTTCAGGGTTGGATTGCAGATTGTGCCGATAATAGCGGACATGCTTTGATTCCGGATTTTCGTAACTTATGGCCGTATTCGTATTCAACTACCGGCAAAAAGGGAGGGTCTGATTATGGGTATGCCAAGAATGACAGTCTGCTTTGGGTAGACGGAAATGGTACAACTTCTACAGAAGAATTAAATACAGAAGATGTATTCTCTGTTCATTATTCTAATTTTGGTGGATATGCAACAGGTCAAAGTACTACCTATTGTAATACGATTAACCTGTATCAAAGCTGGCGTAATCAAACCCAGTTGCCATTCGGTGATGGTTGGGGAGATAATACCGTTGTTCCTACAGTATATTCGAATTGGGATAGCAACGATTTACGTAAGCAAGGATCAATTTGTAATGTAAATGATGCCACAGAAGGAATTTCAGGTTATACCTGGTATTCAGACAAACAATGGAATGAAACAGGATATTGGCAAAAGAAGTATATAGCAGTAAACATTAAAGATGATTTCACTGCTGCAAAAGACGGACATTATCTGAATTATAGTTGTAAACTTTATGGAACAGCTGAAAATTACGGTTTGGACAACACTGAAAACATTATTTATATCAGATTCTCAGATGTATTACTGATGGCTGCTGAACTGGGTTGTCCAAATGCACAGGCTTATTTCGATGCCGTTCATAGAAGAGGTTATCCAACATATGTTGCAGGTAGTATTTCGGGAACTGATTTAAATAACATTAAAATTGAACGTCAACATGAACTGGCATTTGAAGGAATCCGTTATTGGGATGAACTTCGTTGGGGTTCATTGGCTGCAGACCTATTGGCTGAAAAAGGAGCTCCTGAGTTTAACGCAGGTGTTGCTGCTAATTATGATCCAACTGTAGCAATAAGCAGATTTGCGGTAACAAAGGGTTTCTTACAAATACCTGACCAGGAAATCGGACTTTCAAACGGGCAACTTGTTCAAAACGACGGGTGGCTTAGTGGAGATGCAACGAGTCAGTATCAACAATAAAAAAAAGAGAGATTGAATTCTTTTAATCAGAATTCATCTCTCTAATAAATTAATAACCTTTATTAATATAAGAATATGAAATATAAAATAGGATATGGCATAGCCGCAATCATGTTGCTATTTGCTTCTTGTACAGCCATTGACGATAGTGCCACTCTAGGTTCTGTTTTGCCAGCTGCCCAGGTAAAAATTAAAGTTGTTCAGGCAACAGCCGGGTCAAACGCAGTAACGGTGCTTAATGCTACTCCCGGAACAATTATTTTCTTTGACTGGGGAACCGGTACCGGGAAAAGTGCTTCTTTAGATGATTCTGTACATTTTTATGTGCCATTTGCAGGAAAATTCAATTTGAAATATACTGCTTTTTGTGCCGGTGGTACTGTAACTGATTCAACAACATTTACAATTGCAGCAAATGATAATGCTTATTTTGATGGTGACCCGGTTTGG
>Ga0302265_1001101_pt1 | contig 16636 bp, 13 predicted proteins | sample III_Bog_E1_1_FD_194556 | JGI IMG/M metagenome (GOLD analysis project Ga0302265, IMG submission 194556) | Peat permafrost microbial communities from Stordalen Mire near Abisko, Sweden - III_Bog_E1_1 | ecosystem: Environmental > Terrestrial > Soil > Wetlands > Peat | place: Sweden: Abisko...
CTGTCGCAGGACGTGATGCGCGAACTCATGGCGAGCGGCTCAAATACCAATCCCATTGTGGTGATTGATCACGCAGGCAAGAACGGCCTCGATGCGGCGGCATATTTCATGGGTCACGGTTTGCAGAACGTGCGCTGTCTGCGCGGCGGGATTGACGCCTGGGCGCAGGAAGTGGAGCCGACGATGCGGAGATATAAATTGGGATGAATTGCAATGCCGCTTTTCAATTAATTGCGAAAATTTCGACGGCAATTGGTTCGGAATTTTTTTAATAGATGCCACGCTAAAAAGAGAATCACCGAATTAAGTAATGTTAAAAGTAAAAGAACAGGCTCATCATTAGCATCTATGCCGGTGGACAATACTGCGTCTGCCGGATTCCCCGGATTGAAATAAACTTTGATTTCCGAGCCGACTGGATGGGCCGATACTATGTTTTGCACCCGAATGAAATCTGCAGATGATGATTGGGGTGAGTGGCCTGACAATGTGAACTCACTGTAGCGAAAACGGTTTGTTTCAAACGATTGCTGGTTAACCTCATATTGATAGCCGATGTCCACATAATCCTTGACGCGAGTCGGCCCACTATTGTGTAAAATTATTTCATTAATTTTGCTGCGCATGACTTGGCCCGTTACACTTGGATAATTTCTAGATTCAAACTGATGAATTAGACTTGGTCCAAAAACGCGAGCATCAAAGATGAACAAAATTGCTGCTGAATACACAACGGCAACTATCAGGAGAACAACATTATTGGTTGTCGTCATAACTCTGGATTTAATCGTAAGACTTCAAACAGATTAGCGGCTATTTCATGAAAATAAATTTTATCTAATTACTTTGAAACTACATGTTAAACTCGAACAGCAGCACGTCGCCGTCTTTCACGACGTATTCCTTGCCGTCCATCCGATCAAACCATCATCGCGTGACAGTTTTCTTATCCCGCCGCATCCATCCGCAGCAGGCAATGGCCATAGTCCACATGCGGCTGGCCGGTCGTGGAAAGATATTGTTTCGGGATTTGGTAAAGCCGTCCGCGTCCCTGCACCACCAGCCCGGCTTTGCGCAGCACAATGAGATGCCTGCTGGCGTTGTCGTAATTGCAGCCGGCGGCGGATGCCAGTTCGCCAACCGTGCGCGGCTCGCCCTTGCTCAATTCCTGGAGCATTTTCCATCGCATCGGACTGCCAATAGCCTTCACCATGCTGCTGCAATCCGGCAATGGTAAAGGAAGCACTGTCTTTTGAGTTTCAGGAGTCGCATTCATTGAAAAACATGATAATTGCTGGCTATTTCAAGTCAAATACTAATTAAAAAATCAATTAGTTGAATAAAATTATCGGTTTGCTGATGAAAGTTGTCTGCTAATTTATGGATTTTATCGTTCTTATACTGAATATGTTCCTTCTGTTCGTTAAATTAATCTATCCGGTCGTGAAAATGATCTATTAATTCGTGAAATTAGTCTGTCTGTTCGTTGAATTAATCTGTCCGTTCGTTGAATTGATCATTCTGTTCGTGGAATTGATCATTCTGTTCGTGGAATTGATCATTCTGTTCGTGGAATTGATCATTCTGTTCGTGGAATTAATTTGTCTGTTCGTGAAATTGATCTGTCACACATTGAACTTGAACAACAGCACGTCGCCGTCTTTCACGATGTATTCCTTGCCTTCCATGCGGTAGAGTCCCTTTTCGCGGGCGGCGGCGACGGAACCGCATTTCACCAGATCGTCGTAGGCGACGGTCTCGGCCTTGATGAAGCCGCGCTCGAAATCGGAGTGGATGACGCCGGCGGCTTTCGGCGCGGTGTCGCCGACATGGATGGTCCACGCGCGGACTTCCTTTTCGCCGGCGGTGAAATAGGTGCGCAGTCCGAGCAGGTGATATGTAGCACGAATCAAAACGCCGACGCCGGATTCAGTCACGCCGAGTTCCTTCAAGAATTCTTTCGCTTCGTCTGCGGACAGGTCAATCAGGTCGCTTTCGATCTGCGCGCTGATGACGACGGCTTCGCAGGCGAAATGATGCGCGGTGTATTCGCGGACTTTCAGGACAAAAGGATTTTTATCGGCGTTGGCGAGGTCGGACTCCTTGACGTTGCAGGCGAAAATGGTCGGCTTGTCGGTCATCAGCCAGAACAAACGCGAGATGGCTTTTTCTTCGGGCGTGAGTTCGAGGGTGAGGGCGGGTTTGCCGGCGTTGAGGTGCGGCTCGATTTTTTTCAAGACGGATTCCTGCGCGAGCGCCTCCTTGTCGCCGCGCTTGGCGTCCTTGGCGATGCTGGCGAGGCGCTTTTGCACGGCTTCCAAATCGGACAAAACCAGTTCGGTCGTGATGATTTCGATGTCGCGCACGGGGTCAACGCTGCCGGTGACGTGATGGATGTCCGCGTCTTCAAAGCAGCGGACGACCTGCACGATGGCGTCCACTTCGCGGATGTGGGTAAGGAATTTGTTGCCCAGACCTTCGCCCTGCGACGCGCCTTTGACGAGGCCGGCGATGTCCACGAATTCAATCGCGGCGGGAATTATGACGCTTGTTTTGGCGATGTCCTTGAGGACTTGCAGCCGCGAGTCCGGCACGGTGACGATGCCGACGTTCGGGTCAATGGTGCAGAACGGATAGTTGGCGGCCTCGGCCTTGCGCGTGCGTGTGACGGCGTTGAACAGGGTTGATTTGCCGACATTCGGCAGTCCGACGATTCCAGCTTTAAGCATGATATTATTTAGAAAGATTTGTGTTTTACCAATTGCCAGACGATGTGGGCACCGTCAAAAAGCCCGACGATAACCAGACAAATGCCGGAAATGTGCTGGAGGCGCAGCAACGTCTGTTCGCTGAAGCGTTTGTGGCCGCGCGAGACGCCGAAGCTCAACGCACAAAACCATGCGTTTGTGCCGAGCGCCACGCCGGCGACGCACGCGATCTTGGCGGCGAAGGTGTTGGCGACCCAGTCGTGCGCCATGAAATTGGCCGCGAGCACGATCCACGTCAGCAGCACGCCGAGATTGCCCATCACACGGACGAAACCGACCCAGAACGCGGAGTGCGGGCGCAATTTTTCATCCAGCCGCACCTCGATTTTTTTTGAGGCGGCGTCGAGCTTGGTCGGCACGTTCACGGTTTCTGCGAAAAGAAATTTCGCGCCGATAAACAGAAGGAAGACAAAGCTGAAGAGTTCCATCGAAGCCTTCAAGACCCGGTTTTCGAAGAACGAGGAAAATCCGGTGAAAGCAACCGAACAATAAATCACTTCCATCGTGGCCGCGCCGAGGCCGATGAGCAACGCCCACAAAAAACCGCGCCGCGTGCCTTCGTTGATGATGGTGAGATTGATCGGCCCGACGGGTATCGATGAGAAAACCAGCGCGGTGACAAAACCAGCGAGAGCGGCGGAAATAATTGGCGGCAGGTCGGGCATGGTCAGTTTGCCCCGTCCGGTTCGTCGTCGTCCTCCTCGATTTCACGCCGCCACGCGCGAGAGAGGCTCGGGCGCACAAAGCCGTAAACCAGATATGCGGTGAAAAACGCGGGCAGTACGTAATAAAGGATTTTTTCACGCAGGATCAAAATGCAGCCGACGAACAGCGCGCCGGTGATGATCTTTAAGAAGGTAGTGGTCGAGCGCAGGCCGAGCGATTTGAAGCTCGGATAGCGCACGGTGCTGACCATCATTGCGGACAAAAACACGAGCACAAACGCGATCAGATAATTCCAGTTGCCGAGGCTTTTTTCTTTTTCGTTGAAATGAATGATGAGGAGCGTGAGCGAAGCGACCAGGCCGGCGGCGGAGGGAATTGGGAAGCCGAGAAAATCCTTGTTCACGCTGCTGCTGGGCATCGCGGCGAGACAGTTGAACCGTGCCAGCCGGAACGCGCCGCACAAAAGATAAATCGAGGCGATGAACCAGCTCACCTGGTTAAGTTGCGGATAATCAATGAACGCGTCTCGCAGCACGACGCGCTGCACGAGAAACGCGGGCGCGACGCCGAATGAAATCAAATCGGCGAGGGAGTCGAATTCGCGGCCGAACGGACTTTCCACGCCGCCCATTCGTGCGACGCGGCCATCGAACAAGTCAAAAATGCAGGCAAGCAGGATGAAAGCGAGTGCGAGTTTGATCTGGCCGAAATACTCGAAGCTGTTCGGGTCGGCCTCGACGATTTTTGTGAGCGCGACGAAGCCGCAAAACAGATTCCCAGCCGTCAGCAGGTTCGGCAAAAAATAGATTTTCAGCTTGGCGTCTGAATCGTCGGGTGGCGGCTTTTGAAAATTTGGCTCGCTCATTTTAGTCTAAGGAAGCAATTACGGTTTCTCCGCCGATGACTTTGTCGCCGAGCTGCACTTTGATTTTGGCTCGCTTCGGCAGATAAACGTCCACGCGCGAGCCGAACTGGATCAGGCTGATGCGTTCACCGCGCTGGACGGTGTCATTTTGTGAAATCCACGGCACGATGCGGCGCGCAATCAGGCCGGCGATCAGGCGGACGCCGATTTTTTCGCCAGCTGGCTCGAAGGAATCAATTCCGATGAGGACATTTTCGTTGAACTTCGCAGAGTCGGCGCTCAATGCGTTGAGATAAAGGCCCGGCGTGTGTTTGAAATAGGCGACGCGGCCTGTGATCGGCGCGTTCTGCACATGGATGTTGAACACAGAAAGAAAAATGGAAATACGCTGACATTCGCCGCCGATAAAATCGCTTTCAATCGTGGTATCAATCGCGTCCACCTTGCCGTGGCCGGGCGAGATGATGAGGTTCGCGCCGGTCGGCGTCATCGGGTCGGGGTCGCGGAAAAAACGAAATGTGAACAGCGCGAAGATAACCCACAGGCCGAGCAGCACGCCGGAAAATCCCAGCACGAAAGAGCCGATGATTTTGCCCAGCCACGCCGCTGCCAGCAGCAGCAGGACTGCCGCGAGCGCGAGACCGACGAGCTTGATGCCGGCCAACGAGGCTTTTCCAGAGTGTTTCACGCAGTCAAAGTAATTTTTTTCCAAGCGACTTGCAATTCGGCATTTTCGGTGCAAGTTAAAACCCGTCGCAAAACAAGATTCGACAACTGAAAATTGAAGCAAAACTACAATTCAATAATTATGTCATTACACAAACCTGACCTCACAAAATTCCCACCGCGGAGCGCGCGTGTGCGGCTTGGCGGCTATGTCATCCTGCCGCGCTGCCTCGACAAGGGCCGCGCCACGTTGGCCGAAAAAAATGGCGAGTATCATTATGCCTGCCCGCTCGACATGGGCTTCCTTGAATTCGTGGGCATTGATCCTGAAGCCTTGAAAAAGGAGCTGGGCAAAAGCGATACCGAAGTTCTGGAATGGATCAGGGTAAATGCCAAAAACAAACGCAGCACGCCCGATATCCTGACATGGTCGGCTTGGCAGGAACAGCGTTCACCGGACAATCCTGATTCACGCGAATATTTTAACGGTCTGCACAAGGCTGGTGCGCCCAAACGCACGGACATCTCGACGTGGTTCGACGTGCTGGATATGGACGACTTCGTAAGCTTCGGCGGCAAGGCTTGATTTTTCAGCCATCTTTTAGGACGCAAAGGCGCGAGAATTATCTTCGCGTCTTTTAATTTCGCAGCCGACTAAAGTTCCTACTTCTGACTCTGGCGTTGGCCAAATTTTGTTTCGGCTTGCGCTACAGTTTCATCCCCGGTTCCATCGTCAATAGCCTTAATCTTCACTTCCACTTCCATGGTGCGTTCGAGTGTGCCGTGGTAATTGCCGGTCACGGGCGGAACGTCGGCGTAATCGCGGCCGTGGCCGATCTTCACATAGGTTTCGTTGATCTGGCAGTTGTGGGTCGGGTCGAGCGCACGCCAGCCGAGGCCGGGGATGAAAACCTCCGTCCACGCATGTGTCGCGCTGGCGATTTCTGTCGCCAGATAACCGCTCACATAGCGCGCTGGAATCTTCACGCTGCGACACAGGCCGATGAGGAAATGCGCGTAGTCCTGGCAGACGCCGCTCCGCTTCACGATGACGTCGCGCATGTGGGTGTGGACGTGCGTGGAGTTCGGCAGATATTTCAGATAGCCATGCGTGAAACGCATCAGTGCAAGCACCGCTTGCCATACATCGGTCTGACCGTCGGTCGCGTCCAGCGCGAGTCGCCATGCGTCCGCCTCCATTTCAACGTAGCGGCTGCTCCGCAAAAAATCGAAACAACGTTCAGCGTCCAGTGAGTCGCCGAGTTTATCAAGCGGGCAAAGTTCCGCGTCGTCGGCAATGGCTTTGGGCCAATGCGTTTCGACCCGTACCCGGCTTTCGATGAGCAGAGAATTATGCGCCTCGGGAATTTCAAAATGATGGATCCAGTTGCCATAAAAGTCCACGTAATGCCTCAGGCGCACGGCCGGCAGCACGCGGAGTAAAAACGACTCCACCTTCTGTTCGGGAATTGAAGGGGGCTCAAGGCGCACGTCGTTGAAGCTGTCACGCGCAGGCGCGGCGTAGGTGTAACGGGTGCGATGTAAAATATCAAATTTCATTTGGACAGCTTCAAAGTATCACACATTACGCAAATCCAGTGTGAAAGGGAATTCGGAGTTTTCAATTGGTGGCGGAATTTCAAATTTTCCCTGCGCGTGTCCATGCCGGAAAAACCGCGCAAGCCGGCGCGATTCGGCTTCGTAGGAATTAACCGGGAACGTCTCGTAGCTGCGGCCGCCGGGATGCGCGACGTTGTAGGTGCAGCCGCCAAGCGAACGCCGGTTCCAGGTGTCGTAAAGATCAAAACGCAACGGCGCGTGCGACTTGATCGTGGGCTGCAAACAAATTGGTGGCTGCCACGCGCGATAACGCACGCCCGCGACACCTTCCCCATTCGTGCCGGTCGGATGCAGCGGCACGCGATGGCCGTTGCACGTGATGGCGAAGCGGTCGCCGGCAAGGCCACGCGCCTTGATTTGCAGGCGCTCAACAGAGCTGTCCACGTAGCGCACCGTGCCGCCGCCGCCGGGTTCTTCGCCGAGGACGTGCCACGGTTCGAGCGCGGTGCGCAACTCGATTTGCAAATCGCGCTGCTCCAAGTCGCCGATGCGCGGGAAGCGGAATTCAAAATGCGGCGCGAACCATTCGGCCTGGAACGGATAGCCGGCTTCGCGCAAATCGTTGACGACATCCTTGAAATCCGTCTCGCAAAAATGCGGCAGCATCCAGCGGTCGTGAATGTCCGTGCCCCAGCGCACGAGTTCGTTTTTGTAAGGCTCCTTCCAAAATTTCGAGACAAGGCCGCGCAACAGCAGATGTTGCGCGAGGCTCATCTGCGCGTGCGGCGGCATTTCAAATGCGCGCATCTCGACGAGGCCGAGCCGGCCGGTGCTGCTTTCGGGCGCGTAAAGTTTATCAATGGAAAACTCGGCGCGATGCGTGTTGCCGCTGGAATCAATCAGCAAATTTCGAAATAGCCGATCCACCAGCCACGGCGGCGTCTGGCCGAACGCGCCAATCTGCTTGTCCATTTCCTTGAATGCGACGTCGAGTTCATAAAGCGCGTCGTTGCGCGCCTCGTCAATGCGCGGCGCCTGCGACGTCGGGCCGATGAATAAACCGCTGAACAGCCAGCTCAGCGACGGATGATTCTGCCAATACGTCAGCAGCGAACGCAGCAAATCCGGCTGGCGTAAGACCGGCGAATCCGTCGGCGTCTCGCCGCCGATGATGATGTGGTTGCCGCCGCCGGTGCCGGTGTGGCGTCCGTCCACCATGAATTTTTCCGTGCCGAGCCGCGTCTGCCGCGCCTCCTCGTAAAGCGTTGTCGTGCGCTCAACGAGTTCTTCCCACGTCTTGCTCGGGTGCATGTTCACCTCGATCACGCCGGGATCGGGCGTGACGGCAAGCTTGTTCAGGCGCGGATCGCGCGGCGGCGTTTCGCCTTCAATGACGACCGGTAAACCGGTTTCGGCGGCGGTGGTTTCGATGCCCGCGATGAGATCTAAATAATCTTCCGTGCGCTCAACCGGCGGCATGAAAACGTGCAGCCGTCCGTCGCGCGGTTCGACGCATAGCGCAGTGCGAATAATCCACGGCGCCGATTCGCCGGGCGCGGGACGGCGGTTCGGATCTTCCTCCAAATTTTGCGGCTCAGGTTTTTCCTCAAGCTTGCCCAGTTTTTGTGCGCGCTGGCCGGGACCATAACCAGGCGGCAACGGCGCATCGCGACGGGCCACAACTTGCTGCCGATACGGAAATTCTTTCGGCAATTCCGGCAAATCCGGTTGCGACGGATCCTGCGGGCGCAGCCACGGATAATCTTTTTCCGCGACCCACGGCACGGAATCCAGCGGCAGGCGCAGGCCCATCGCGGAATCGCCGGGAATCAGCCAGAGCGTGTCGTCATCGCGCAAAAACCACGAGCCGGAAATCCAGCCTTGCTGCTGGCCGACCCACCCGCGCTTGACCGGCAGCGTGTAGCCGACAACTGAACCGAGCCCTTGCTGAAAAATCCGCGCGATGCGTTCGCGTTCCTGCTTGTCCTTGAGATTCGATTTTTCCGGCGTGATGTTCGACGGAAAACGCCGTTCCTTCCACGAATAATAAAATGCGTCTTCGTAGGCGGGAATCAGATGCTCCGGCTTGACTCCAATCGTTTTAGCGAGCCGCTCGGCCAACGCCTTCGCTTCTTTCGGGCCGTGGCCGTAATTTTTTGATTCGTCGGCGATGAGCGAATCATCTTTCCAAACCGGCACGCCGTCCTTGCGCCAGTAACAGCCGAGCGCGTAACGCGGCAGCGGTTCGCCCGGATACCATTTGCCCTGGCCGTAATGCAGCAACGCGCCGGGCGCAAATTTATTGCGCAAACGCTTGATGAGTTCTCCGGACAAAATTCTTTTTTTCTTCGAGACGGCGGTGAAATTCCATTCCGGCCCGTCGGGATCGTCTACGGAAACAAACGTGGGTTCGCCGCCCATCGTCAGACGCACGTCGCCCTTTTTCAAATCAGCGTCAATCGCGTGGCCGAGCTTCTCGATGTCTGCCCACTGCTCTTCGGTGTAAGGCTTGGTGACGCGCGGCGATTCATAAACGCGCTTCACTGTCATCTCGAAGGCGAACTCCGTTTCGCATTCGTCCACGCCACCGGATATCGGCGCGGCGCTGGACGGATCGGGCGTGCAGGCGAGTGGAATATGGCCTTCGCCCGCGAGCAGACCGGAAGTGGGATCAAGCCCGATCCAGCCTGCGCCCGGCAGATAAACTTCCGTCCAGGCGTGCAGATCGGTGAAATCTTTTTCCGCGCCGCTCGGGCCGTCGAGCGATTTCATGTCGGGCTTGAGCTGGATCAAATAACCGCTGACGAAGCGCGCCGCGAGACCGAAGTGACGCATGAGCTGCACGAGCAGCCACGCAGAATCGCGGCACGAACCGCTCATTTTCGTGAGCGTTTCCTCAGGCGTCTGCACGCCGGGCTCAAGGCGAATAGTATATTTAATGTCCTTCCACAACCGCTGGTTGATGGCGACGATGAAATCGTTCGTCGGCTGCTTTTCGCTGTCCGGCATTTCCAACCGCTGCTGTTTCGTGCGCCGCTTTACCTCGCCGATTAAATCACGGCGTAATTCCGTCAGATATTTTGAAAAATTATTCGTGAGCCAACATTTGCGCTGAAACGGTGCGAGCTCGTGATCCAGCGCCGAATCGTAGGCGAACGGAAATTTCTGCGCGCTCGGTTCGAGGAAAAAATCAAACGGATTCAGCACCGCCATTTCGGCGACCAAATCCACTTCGACCAAAAATTCCCGCGTCGGCTCAGGAAACACCAACCGTGCGGCGTAATTTGACTGCGGATCTTGTTGCCAGTTGATGAAATGCTTCTCCGGCTTAATTTTGAGCGAGTAGCTCAAAATTCGCGTACGCGAATGTGGCGCGGGCCGGAGCCGCACGACCTGCGGACCGAGGTTGACGAGCCGATCGTATTTGTAGTGCGTCTTGTGGTGGAGCGCAACGTGGATGGACATCGTTATTTTGGATTAGACCGTTTCCGCCTGCAAATAACGGATGCGCTTGTGAACGTCCGTGTTGATCGAATGATACGGTTGCGAAAGATTTCCTGCCGCGAACAAAGTCCGCCTCGTGTGTTCCATGTCGTCCTCGCCGATTGCGTCGGTGAAAATCGGCATCAGATAATCCATGCCGAGCTTGGACGGCTTCATCAACTTCGGATCGTAAAGCGCCGGGTGCATTTTGCGCGCGTGAATCAAGCCCCAGCGGTCGCGGAAACGATTCGCGTCGTAGCCCTCGACAAAAAAACCTTTCGTCGTGTTGTATTGCAAAACGGAAACGGCGTTGTTGCGGCCTTCAACCAAAAGTTCCACCGCCTTCGCGCCCTGCGCCGCCGCGTAAAAACGGTCGAACAAAATCGGCCGGCCGCCGCGCTGCGTGTGGCCGACTTTGCGGGTGAAGATCGCTTCCTTGGCTGATTCGCCGCGACGGTAAAGCTGAAAAAATTTGTCGCCGATCATCTGGATCAGTTTCGAGCGCAAAGCTTCCGAAGCGCCGCTCAAGACGACATTGCCCGCCGGGTCGGTGGATTTTGTTTCCGCGCCGAGTTCGCGTCCTTGCTCATCAACGATGCCTTCGCCGCAGACGATGACGACATTTTTTTGCAGATCGTAAAGATGCTTCACGCGCGCGACAAGCAGCTCCAGGTCCGGCGCGATTTCAGGAACGAGAACAATGTCCGGCTGGCCGTAAGTCGAGCCGAGCGCGATGTAACCGGAATGCCGTCCCATGACTTCAATGATGGCGATGCGGCGGTGGCTTTCAGCGGTTGTGCGAATTCTTTCTACGCCGCTGGCCGAGACAAAAACGGCGGTGGCGTAACCCGGCGTGGCGTAATTCACAATGCTGTTCAAATCAAATTGCGTGTGCGACTCCGTGCGCTTATAGCGAAAGCCGTGTTTGGCAGTCGCGTCGTTCACGCGCACGTATTCGTCCGGTTCACTCGGATAATTCAGGCCGAGGTCGTTGTCAATCGTCTTGGGTGCGAGCACCGTCGGCAATCTTTCCGCGAACGGCTGTAGGCCATTCAACGTGCCGTCACCGCCGATGCAGATAAGCCCCTCGATGCCAAGCTTTTGAAGCCGTGACGCGACCATGTCGAGGTCGTCCTTTTTGTTTGGGTCAACAAAATCCCGCGACGAGCCGATGAGCGTGCCGCCTTTTGTCGGGTCAAGTTCAGGAATATTCTGGTAAAGCGGATTGAGATGGACATGCGGTACTCGCGGATTGAACAGGCAGTTGAAACCCTTGATTAGGCCGACAACCTCGACCTTGAGCTGGTTGGCGCGCGTGACTGCGCCGTGAATCGTGGCGTTGAGGGCCGGGGTGTCGCCGCCGGCGGTGAGAATTCCTATGCGCTTCATAAGTTGGAAATTATTTTTAACTGCTGCTGCTGTTCCTCCTGTTGAACCATGTGTTCGCCTTCCGGGCTTTGGAACGGCTGGAAAATGTAGGCGTTAAACAATGCGACACCGATGTTGTTCAACTTCAACTGCGCATCGTCGAGATACTGGTGCAAACCATAATCAAAAATTTCGTCAATCGTGCTGAACTGCAATTCGGCGAGAAAACGTCCGGCCAGCTTGTCAGTGTCGTTGCGGAAATATCCCTCCGCCGCGCCGGAAATCTGGCGCACGGCATAATTCAACTCACCAACGCAAAAGCGCAGCGATCGCGGAAAATTGTCGTTGAGCAGAAGAAATTCCGCAACGAGCCGCGGATTGACTTCCGCGCCGTAAATCGTCTTGTATGCATCCCACGCGCTGCATGAGCGCAGTACCGCTGACCATTCGAGCGACTCGGTCTGGCTCACGCTTTTGGGCGCGCCGCGTTCGGGCAGCGTTTCATGGCGCACGTCAAGGATGCGCGTGGTCTTGTCGCCGCGTTCCAGAAATTGCCCGGACTGCACGAACCACCAGCCTTCGTTGTGGATCAACGTCGCGTTGGCGATGCCGTTCAAATGCAGCGAGCCGGCCTTGATTTCCTGGAAAAATTCGCTGGGGCTGCGCTGCCAGACCTTACGCGCCTGCGGCGAACGGATGAAAAGATAAAGCCGGTTCAATTCCTCCCACAATTCAAGCGTGAGCTGGTCGCGCACCATGCGGGCATTCTCTCTCGCGGAACAGATGGATTGCACAATCGAATTTGGATTCTCGCTTTGGAAGACAAGAAATTCGGTGACAGCCTGGCCGGTTGCGTGCGGGTGCAATTTGAAAAAAGCTTCCTCGTCGCCGGTGGACTTCACTATCGGCAGCCAATGCGCGGCGAGGCGTTTTTCGTCGAGGTTGCGCAGGTCGAGGAGCAGTTGCAGGTTTACGTCCACGAGGCGCGCGATGTTTTCGGCGCGCTCGATGTAACGAGCCATCCAGTAAAGCGAATGTGCGACGCGGCTTAACATGAGAATCGTTGAATCGTTGAATCGTGAATCGTTGAATCGAATTGCAACGTCGGAGCGCAGTCCGATGTAGCGATGCAACGATTCAGCGATATAACGCTTGTTAAATTATTCATCTCCATAAAGCACCCAGGTATCCTTGCTTCCGCCGCCTTGCGACGAATTGACGACAATCGAATCCTTCCGCAACGCGACGCGCGTGAGGCCGCCAGGAATGATTGAAATGCGTTCGCCTGACAAAACGAACGGGCGCAAATCTACATGCCGTCCTTCGGCCTTTCCGTCGCAAACCGTCGGATGCTGCGAGAAAAAAACGAGCGGCTGTGCGATGTAATTGCGCGGCTCGGCGATGACTTTTTCGCGAAAAGCGGCTATTTCCGCCTTCGTTGCCTTCGGCCCGATCAACATTCCGTAGCCGCCGGATTCGTTCGCCGCCTTGACGACAAGTTCAGGCAGATGCTCCAGAATATATTTTTTGTCAGCTTCTTCGTTCGCGAGATATGTTGGCACGTTCGGTAAAATCGGTTCCTGATCGAGATAATATTTGATCATTTTTGGCACGAAATAATACATGACCTTGTCGTCGGCAATGCCCGTGCCGATGGAATTTGCGAGCGAAACATTTCCAGCGCGGTAAGCATGGACGATTCCCGGCACGCCGAGCATCGAATCTTTTCGGAAAACGGTCGGGTCAAGAAAGTCATCGTCAATGCGCCGGTAAATGACGTGGACAGGCTGAAGCCCTTTCGTCGTGCGCATAAATACGCGCGAGTCGCGAACGAATAAATCGCGGCCCTCGACAATTTCAATGCCCATCTGCCGTGCGAGGTAAGTGTGTTCGAAATACGCACTGTTGTAGGCGCCGGGCGTGAGCAGAACGACGGTTGGGTCGGCAACGCCGGCGGGCGCAATGTATTTGAGGGCTTTCAACAGCTCCTGCGCGTATTGATCCACCGGCTGAACGCCGATGCTTTCAAACATTGCCGGGAACGTGCGCTTCATTGCGCGGCGATTTTCCAGGACGTAACTTACTCCGGACGGACAGCGGCCGTTGTCTTCGAGCACGAGATAATTTCCGTCGCGGTCGCGGATCAAATCTGTTCCGCAAACGGAAATGTAAATTCCTTTTGGCACCTCAAAATTCACAAACTCGCGCCGGAAATGTTTGCCCGACAAAACGTAAAACGACGGGATGACGCCGTCCTTCAAAATTTTCTGCTCGTGATAAATGTCGTGGAGGAAAAGATTCAGCGCCGTGATGCGTTGCGCGAGGCCGCGTTCGATATGCTCCCATTCCTTGACCGGAATGATTCGCGGAATCATGTCGAACGGAAAAATCCGTTCCGCGCCCTGCGCATCACCATAGACATTGAATGTCACGCCCTGCCGCAAAAATGCCATGTCCATCGCCTGTCGTTTCGCTTCAAATTCAACCGGCGTGAGTCCTTGGAAAAGTTTCTGGAATTTTTTGTAATGTGGGCGCAGCCTGCCCTTTGCGTCAAGCATTTCATCGAAACAATTGTTGGCCGCGTAATTTTTAATCATAAAAACGCATGTCAGTGGTGCGTCACTTTTTGAACGGAGTGGACAATTTCAAACAGTCCAATCTTGCGAATGCAACCTGCTTCTTGGCCGGATTTGCCTATATTCTTCAAACTGTGCGAGCAAATCCGCCCCAATTTACAATCTATTTTGAGCAATCAAAAGCTATTAAGCAATCACCTTGCCGAAAGTCGGACCATTTTGAAACGTAAAAAAATCTTTTTCATTCCGCTCAAAAAAAGTTGTCATCTGTGTTGGTGATGGCATCGTTCCTGCAAAGGAACTGGTTGCAGGCCAAAACCGGAACATCATCAGGATTTTTTTGCAATGAAAGGCGACACACATTCTCAATCGAACGAACTGGGCAAATGGCCCGCGCATCTCATCGCGCACATCAACGTCAAGCTCGCGCTCATCGGCTGCGCGCCTGTCGCCATTAAAAACGACGCGGACTTCGCCGAAATCGTTTCGGCGATGGCTGGGCAGTCGCGCGAGAAGGACCGGCTGCTCGGGAATTATCTCTGCCCCGCCGACCAGCGGCTTCAGACTTTTCTCTACGACTATTTGCAGGACGTGCCGGTCACAAAACTTCCGAGCCGCACGTTCACCCTCGACCGGCCCGGTTTGGCGCGCGTTCTTTCGCTGCCGGTTGACCGCGACGATTTTTCCTCCGACATCATCAATTCCTACCGCGTAGCCAACGGCGTTTTGCATAATCCAAAGAGCGACCGCCGCACGACGCAGGGAATTTTCCACGTCACCCAGGGTGGTCTGCCAATTCCCGACGACAAGCTCGCCGTGCCGAAAAACGTCTTCGGCAAAATGCTCGCGCTGGCGCTCAATCCGCCGCGCAGTCTCATGCGGCTCCCGTTCACCGCCACGCAGCCGCAGCCGGCGGAATGTTTCGTCTCCCTGCTGTTGCGCCCAATTGTCTGCCCGGAAGTTCCCGGATTCACCTCCGAGAAAACGATGGAGGTGAGATTTTTCGTTCCGGGAAATCTCGTGAGTAATTTGGATTTTGTCGAAAGTATTTTTGGAAACGGCGGTGATCCGATTTTGCCGGAAAATGATTCCGCGCTCGATGCGGAACATTGGACCGGCCACACCGGTTGCGTCATTCTTGCGCCGCATCTGGTCAAAGCGACGAAAAAATCCGTCGGCCTCCCGCATTTTGACCAGGCTACCGAACGCCAGAAGCGCGACGGAATGTGCTGGAAAACCGACGACGAGCTTTACAACGGCGGCGGCGCCTTCAAGCTGACCTGCCGCGACGAATCCGGCATCATCATGACGCTCATCGCGGACAATTATTACGGCTATTGCAAAAAAGAAGTGAAGACACAGATCAGCTTCGCCGCGAATCTTTTCGGCAATTGCGAGGAGGAGCACGCGGGCGGCGCGTTGGTTTTTCCCAGTTATGATCTGGGCGAGGAATTCAGCGGCGACGTCCACGTCAAGCGCATGGGCTACTCGTTCACGGACATGGTTTCGCGGTTCGGCGGCGCGATGAACGTGAAGCCGGACGGTTTCGCGGTTGACAAGGCATTTCCTGAAATCGTCTACGTTCCCGAAATGGCCCACTTCGATTTGCACAGCCAGAAAATTTCGTGGAAAAATGCCAGCGGCGAACACAGCATCAAGTTGCAGCCTGACAAAACCTACGTGCGCCCCTCCGGCTACAAGGTGAAAATGGAAAAGCCCCCCGGCGCGCACCGGACCTGGCGTCTCGTTGGAACCGTGGCCGAGGGAACGTTTTGCCACAAGCCCAGCACCGTTTCAGGCGGCGGCAAATCGGAGATTTCCAAGCCCATCACCGACGCCATTCTGACCGGACCGGTGTTCGTCGCCGATTTTAAGAACGATTTTGACCGCGTGACCGAATTGATCGACCGCGATTACTCCGGTCGATTTTCGGACAAGACGCGCGCGGACAAGCGCTCCATTTTTGCCGCGGAGCGGTCGCTCGGCTCGGTCATCAAGTTGCTCACGCCGGACGCGCATGACTACACTCCGGAATACAATTCATGGCTCGCCGGCGTGCCTCAATACGTCAAGGAACTTGTCTTCGTCGTGAAACGTTATTACAAGCCGGAATGGGGCGGCAACTGGCGCGACCATTTCAGCGTGGACATCATCAACGGCACGCCGGGCAATGAACTGAAATGCGACAACCGCAAGCTCGTGACAACCTATTTGCGCGTCGGTTTCGAGGATGACGGCGCGTGGCGGACTTTCGGGCTGCGAAAGGATTTTCATCCATCGGTGAAAATACAGATGGAAGACGACATCAGCGCCTCCACGCTCGTGCCGCCCGACGCCGTCAAGGATGTTCCGAACGCAGACAAGAATTCCGCGCTCAAGTTTGTCAGGAATTGCGAACAACGTTTGTTCCAGCGGCCCGATGACGCGATTCACCGCGGCTACGACAAGCAGGCGGAATCCGATTTCGCCCAGCCCGACAATTTCTTTTCCAATTACGAGCCTCTCACGCCCAAGGACGCGCGGGAACAGGTCGAGGACGCCATCGGCTTTTATCAGTTTACCCAGCCGATGAAGTCGCTCATCGGCGAAGTCGCCGAGACCGGACAGCCTGATTTTTATGTTTCCACCGCCAACCCGCGACTGGTTGACGGCAAACCGAGCAAAAATCCCCGCTATTTACAACG
>Ga0302265_1001125_pt1 | contig 16442 bp, 15 predicted proteins | sample III_Bog_E1_1_FD_194556 | JGI IMG/M metagenome (GOLD analysis project Ga0302265, IMG submission 194556) | Peat permafrost microbial communities from Stordalen Mire near Abisko, Sweden - III_Bog_E1_1 | ecosystem: Environmental > Terrestrial > Soil > Wetlands > Peat | place: Sweden: Abisko...
AGTGTACCTGGTGAGTTTCTCTAAAACCTTGCCTTGAACTTTGGTCTTACCCAAGCGGTCAATCACTTCATCGAGCTTGTGAGTTCTTCGCTGATAGCCAGTGCTCTTTTCTAAAAGCACCATCCTCTCAATTTCTGTGACTTGCGAGAAAGGAGTTTGTGCATAATTCCCTAATGTCATTTCAGCACCTCCTTATTAAGGATTGCCTTTGCAGGAACGACAGCAAGTAGCCCCACAAAAAGCCTTAAGTGCCCGATGCACTGTGTTTTTCCCTATGCGAGTATCTTTTGCTAGGGTTCTAATGTCAGTTAAACAACTCGTCTTTTGATTCCCAAGCGTGAGCATCAAAAGTTGCTGCATCACTTTTGCTTGTCCTTTGGTGTTGGTTTTTTCTCGGATTTGAGCTGCAAGCTCATGCGGAATCTGGGTGAATCCCAGGTCTTCCGCTTCAAACGTGCCTTCTTGTTGATGCATCAAAGCTGACTCTCCTTGTTGCCATTGCAGCCTGCAAAGCGCACAAATACACGTGCCTCCCAGGTCGTTTTTAGTTGTCTAATTTTTAAGAATGTGTGTTACAAGGAGAGTGTTGTTTGGTTCTCGTTGTAAACACAACATTCGAAGAGGGTCTTGGCGCTAACCAAGGCCCTTCTTCATTTCTACTAGATACTCGATTCCAAAAATCTTCGCTATATCTTTTTAAAAAATTTTTTAACAAAACTTTTTACTTAAACTAGAATTCAAATATTTTAAATATTCTTTAATAAAATTTAATACTTAAATTATTTTCATTTTTGAAATAATTTCAATTTTGAAACATTTAAAACATACTTAAACAAAATAGATGCTGCATTTTCTGTAATTTTATTTTACATCCTCACTTAATGAAATATTTAAGAGTCCTATCCATCGACGATACCGACGCAGGAATACAGCAGCGCTTAGTGAAACACTTAAGTTCTTCATGGGAAATAGAAACTGTTCAATCCTTCAAAGAAGGTAAAGAACGCTTAACTTTAAGAAAGTTCGACGTTGTACTCCTCGATCGTCATTTGGATTCTGAAGGTGTCTGTGGAATTGATTTAATCCCTGCCCTTCGGTTTGAATTTCCAAATGTAGCCATTATTATTTTAACCTACGACACTGACTTTAACGGAATTCCAAAGGCTTTTTCCTTTGGAGCTTCAGATTATATTATCAAATCCCCCAAGGAAGATTTCGTCTATGAACTTCAAATGCGCATCCCAGAGGCTGTGAAAAGATTCCGAATCCATCAACTCCTACAGATATCTCAGGTACAAAATAAAATGGATGACTGCCCCATGGTAGGGAATTCAAAATTTATCACTGGACTTCAGAAACAAATTACCCCTCTGACTGGAACTGATCACCCTATTCTTCTAATTGGGAGAAGTGGAACTCAATCTATCGCTGAAATGATTTGGCAATTAGAGAATGATCGTTTACGTCCATTTTTACATCTCAACTTGAATAAAATTACTGAATCCAAAGTGAATGCATCTCTCTATGGAAAATCCAGAAACAAATGGAATTCGTACGAATCCGTAGGAGCGCTTGTTTTGGCTAATGGCGGAGATCTATTCATTGAAGGCCTAGATTTACTTTCCCATGAACAACAATCCGAGTTCATTGTCTTCATGACACAAGGTAAATTTAAACCAGTTGGTGCTGAATTCCATCTCACTACCAACGTTCGTGTCATTGCTTCAGTGAGTAGAAATTTACAAAATCACCCTGATTCTATTTTATTAGATAAAAAACTTCTTGAAATCTTTAGTACCACTGTCATTGAGGTTCCAGACTTAGATCTCCGCCCAGAAGATATTGAGCAAGTTGCTAAATATATCCTAGATTTTGAATCTGCAGGGCAACTCTCCTTTAGCAAAGAGGCGATTGATTATCTTGTGAGTAGAAAGTGGATTGGAAATTATAGGCAGATTTCTGCATTTATTTCAAATGCCATTGTTTTTTCCGAACATAAAAAATCACACATCCTCACTCTAAGTGACCTAGTCAGAGCCAATCCATCGGGAAAACTTCCCACCGAAACCCTCCTCACCATTCCTAGCACACGGGAAGCACTCTCTCGTGAAAGTCATCAGGCTTGTTTGGAAGAGGCAGAAAAAACTTATTTATTGAATGCTCTTAGGCTTTGTAACTGGGACCCTAAAGTAATGGCCTCACAAATTGGAGCTTCATTCAGCTCTATTTACCGCAGACTTGAATACTTTAAACAACACAAAGTATATTCTCAGCAATTCAACATGATTGCCAAACGAAAACGAGGAAGAAAAAGAAAAGTATTGCCACAGGAAGCCCAACAACTTGAAGAGGTCTAAATATGAATCCATCAATTTCCATAGAATCTCTCCAGCAAACGAGTAATGTTGTTGAAATTGCCGCTAAATTCAAGGCCGATTTATCATTTCTTCACCAACGAAACCATCAGCTTAAGACTGATCGTAGTAATTTAGAGTGCCTCTTTGTGTCCTTGGAAGACGAGGGAAATCTCACCACTGGTCAAAAACAGGTTTATAAGCAATTAAAACTAAATTTTGAAAATTTTTTGTTTGATATCGAGGCTCTTGCCAACTTCTACGCGGATGCGAATCGAATCATCAATCCGCCAAAAATTCCAGTAAAAGTGGAAGACTACAATCAGGACAACGATTAACAATGAAATTTTTCAGTCTAATACTAATCATTTTCCTTACATCTTCCACTTCGTTTGCTGAAGATCTAGTACTCTCTGAGCACGACCAAGTTCCTGTCAAGAAGGCTCTTTTTTTTAAGGATGACACTTTAAAATTAACTCCTCAAGAAATCGTAGATCTGGATACTCATCACCAAATTCAGTGGACACCCATCAGTAAACTAAATCTAGGCTATAAAAGTTATCGAGCTTGGTTTAAGTTTACACTAAATAATCAAAACGATACGGACAACTGGATATTTGAAAATACATTTCCCCTGATTCAAGAACTATCCTTCACGATGAATACTACTCATGGGCTCTTTAGCCGAATGGTTGGAAGAAAATTTCCATTTGATGACAGAGAAATTAAAACCAAGGATTTACTGATTCCGTTTACGCTAAAAAAGGGTGAATCTTCAACTGTCTATCTAGGATACAAGTCCAATGGCCCCATCATGGCAAATCCAGTTTTTCTATCTCCAGGAACACTCGCTCAATCCACTGCTCAAAACCACCTCTACTATGGACTCTACTACGGAGCCATTGCCATAATCATTTTGAATCACCTATTCCTATGGTTTGCGGTCAAGGAGTGGGTTTATTTTTTGTATGCAGCCTATGCATTCACCTATGTGCTCGCAAACAGTTGTCTATCTGGTCTTGCCTATCAGTACCTTTGGCCAGACCATATAGAATGGAACCAGATTGCAGCATTTTTCCTCCTAAATCTGTCCCAAGTATGTGTGAATATTCTAATCATGTTTTTTCTTAAAACTAAGATTATTTCAAAACTCGCGCACAGAATTACTCAATGCCTCATTGGCTCTTGGCTTTTTGTCATTGCTGCACAAATCATACTCCACAACAACATAACAAGCTCTTTGACTGCCTTCGGTGGATTTTTTGGAACCATTCTTCAACTTGTTGTTGCAGCAGTAGCATTTCGGAAGAAATCAAAAAATACAACCCTTTTTCTAATCGCCTTCAGCGGAGTCCTGATTGGTAATTCCATGTACGCACTCAGAGCTTTTGGAATCATTCCTGATAACCTCATCACTAATCACGGAATGGAAATTGGATCTCTTTTAGAAGTGATGCTTCTATCGTTTGCCTTAATCACAAACATTAAACAAAGGGAACAAGAGCTTCAAAAAATTAAGGCTGCAAAACAAATTGGACATGACATTCAATCTCCTATTGCAGCTCTGATATTCGCACAGGATTCAATTGATTATTTGAATGAGTCGGATCGAGAAATGCTAAAAATATCCACTCAAACTCTATCTGATTTTGCTTATGAGCTTTCTGATGCTGAATTTAAAACGCAAAACCAAATCGAAAGACCCCAACTCATACTTGGACTTCTAGAGCGAGAGCTAAAAAGCAAACGAATAGAATACAGCCAGATTCCAAACTTTTTGGAATTGAAATCTGACACCAATCTATTTCTATTCGTTAAAGTTCAAGCAGATAAATTCAGAAGGATTATATCGAACCTAATAAATAATTCTGTTGAACATGGGAAGGCAACGCGAGTTTCAATTCATTTGAGCGAAAATGAGAACCAAGTTGTGATTCTCATTTCAGATAATGGCACTGGGATACGAGATGAACTCATTAAAGAGTTCCATTCAGGGATCTTTAAGTCTACGAAAGGGGGGAAAGGTGGCATGGGATTAAAAGACGCTGCTGAAAACATAAAAAAGTGGAAAGGAGTAATGGACATCAAAGGGAGGAAAGGGACTCAAATCAAACTCACCTTTCCGAAAGCAGGCACACCGCAAGTCTATCTCACAAACTTTGTAGTTGGCCCCAAAGCAGTGCTCTACGTTTTAGACGACGATGTTTCCGTTCATTCGATATGGGAAAAAAGATTTTCTGAATTAGAAGCCATTAAAACTCATCACGTTTATAGTTACGATAAACTACCAAAAGAAGCCTCATCTGACCCTAACTCCATCTTTTTGATCGATTATGAGTTAAGAAAGCAGGATCTAAATGGAATACAAGTCATTCAATCCCTTGGAATCCGAGCAAATTCCATTTTAGTGACTAGCCATTTTGATGATCCTCCTGTCATTTCAGAGTGTCAAAGAATTGGAATTCAAATTCTACCCAAGTCTTTCGTAGGAAGAATTCCAATTCAATTTAATGGAAAACTAACCAAAACTCACAATTTCTCTGACCTCTACTTCATTATGATAGACGATATGAAAGCAAATCTTATTGGAGCTGAAATTATGGCCAAGAGATTTGGAAAGAAAATTATTACACTCCAAAGTTTTTATGAATTTAAAAAAATAATGAACGACGTTCCAAAAGAAACCAGGATATGCGTCGATTATTACTTGTCCGATGGTGAAACCGGATACACGGTCACCAAACTACTTTATCAAGAAGGTTTTACAAATTTACACATTATTACTTGCGAAAACCCAGAAAATATACCATCCATGAAATGGGTCTGTTCGATTTTGGATAAAATGGATTTATGGAAAAACTTACCAATTAAAAAAGGAGAAACAATCTCGTTATGAGTACCCCCACAGCACAATTAAGTCATGTAACTCCAACTCATGTTAATTTTGATTCTGAATTTCATGAATTCATGAATGTGAGAAAAAATGAAATTACAGCTATTTTGACAAAAAAAGAGAATGAACTCTCTGAGAAAGTAGATAAATATAGAGCTGATTTTGAACATGAACACAAGCTCGCTGAAGAAGCTAGGCAGAATACAAGAAAATGTCTTGAGATTTTGGATGGGTTTTCTCAATTCGAGCTAGGCCGATTTCTTCTAAAAAATAGAGGTCTGGATGGGTTTTGGACTAGCTATGTTGTTCAACACCCTTATCAGAAAAAATCGGGACTTTCTGAATGGGAAGATTGGATTTTAAACCGTTCGATTTTAAGTAGAGCAACGCAAGAACGATTTGTTCATTTTCAAAATTTTATTAAATCCCACTTAGAAAATAACTCTCGGGTAGCCTCAATCCCTTCTGGGTTAATGGATGATTTTTTATGTTTGAATCTCAAAGATTATTTAAATTTAGAATTATACGCAGTTGATATTGACAAAAACTCTTTGGAATTAGCAGAAGAGAGATTTAGAAAACTTAATTTAGATCATCAGTTTTTTCCTGTTTGTGCGAATGCTTGGAAATTCAATAAAGTTAACTATTTTGACATGATCGTGAGTAATGGACTGACCATCTACGAACATAATGATGACAAAGTAGAGGAACTTTTTAGAAAGTTTTACACTATGCTTAAACCAGGTGGACAGATTATCACCAGTACTCTACTTCCCTACTATGAATGGAATGCCACTGAAGATGAAATAGACTTAGAAACCATGGTTACTAAGTTGATTATTAAAGCAAATTTTGTCTTTGAGGGATTCGGCGAGGGGAGAGGTGTTAAACGCGTGTTTGAACTCCTGATGAGAGCCGGATTCAATGATTTAAAATACGTCAATGATTCTAAAAATGTCTTTCCGACGATTCGAGCTATTAAATGCTGATCAGAAAAGTTATTTAACGAATAGATTCTTTAAAGTCTTTTCCAACCTTAAACTTCGTCACGGTACGCACAGGAATCTTTATTTCTCAGTCTGTGGATTCCTGCCCGTACCTGCTTTGCGCTTTTGAAGGATGTGCCAAATCCAACGATGGCACATCTTCCGTCTTCATTGCAGAAATTGTTCTAACTTGATAATGCCATCCATGGCGTATCAAACTTTTTAAGCGCAACTTACGGCATTCCATTACCGATCAATCATGTGAACCTATTTCTTGGCTTTTTTCTTAGTCTTCTTTTTCGTAGCCTTTTTTGCTTTTGCAGCTGTTTTCTTTGCCATAGTGTTGGGTATCCTTTCAAATACTAATGTGAAGCATTTTAATTAGAATTGAAAGAAAAATCCTAGACTACCTGAGTCTGACTTTCTTCATTAGCTGAGAAAGAGCTATCTAAAAAATAGTCACCGATTTTGCATCGAAGGATGCGCCCAGAAAATAGAATGCCTATCAGTTTCCTGCCGCCACCCATGACGTTTAAAATGATTTTCAATAGCTCTCCTTCTCTTTCCAGACTCAGCTAACTCTGAATAAAAAATCACCTTAGAATTTTTTGTCGTTCGACCATTGAATGAAAAAACACTGATAGTTCCATCGTGATGCAAGGTGAATTTCATATTTGTACTTTCCTTTTCCAAGTCCATACCCTCTATAAAAAATAATGAATATTTTTTTAAAACTTTTTATGTGAAATTAAATCCTATTGTAAGACGTCTTACACCCAACTTCAGACGTCTTAAGCAAAATATATTTGAAATCATCAGCATCAGACGGAATAAGACGAGATTTAAGACGGTGTTCATAATTATTTGAGGTGTTTTCACAGTGGTTGATCGATCCCGAAGTTTAGAAAGTTTTTCTCGTAAGACGTCTAATTTAAGCTGAGACGTCCGAGCAACTCCTAACCAATCTTGGGCAATGTATTTTTCTATCTGTAATTGCCCGTCTCGAATTTGAGTTTCTAAATCTTTTACCATTTGTTTGACCGTCTGGGATTCTTGGTAATCTTGGCTTGCTTGTACGATTACATTGCTTGAAGCAGACCAGAGACTATAACAAACCATCCCAACCAGAACAAACCGCTGCATGAACTTTGAAAAAAAATCTTCCTGCTGGAAAAGAGAAAAAGCGATGATCACACCTTCACATAAAAGTGCCTTTAAAAAAGCACCAAGGCCCTTCCCTTCAATCGTTGAGAAATACTTAGTGGTCTCCCCTATGAGGTACCCTGTAATTGTAACGCAGAGCAATGCAAGCAAACTAAAAGTGATGTATTCTAAAATAGGTTTTTCCCTAATTGGGATGACGTTGTGTGATTCGAATAAATTGGTTGGAAAAAGAGGAATCACGTTTCTATGCTCCCCTCCCCTCTTTTTGTGTTTTGAGTGATATCGCGCATTTCTGCGACTGCGTTTTTTTTTGTCTTCCATGATTCCACCTATATTGAATTTTTAATTTTGTGAGAGTTTATCTAGTGCAGCTAAGATTATTTCGCTTCCATCGCCTTGAGCCCATTGAGCAACTGCATAACTAATAGCAATTGGAGAATTGAACCCAAAGTTATAAAACATGGGGTTCCCCTTGCAAATGGTTAAAATATACTCTTTGCGAGTATCCATGTTTGGGAATGCTTCCTGAAAGCATTGCATTCGAATCAACTGGGTCTTAGCTTCTGCATCTTGATCTTCTTGTTGCTGGGTTTTAGTTTCAGCTGAAGTCTGATTTTCTTTTTCCTTCTGTTGCTGTCTGGCAATAGCAGTTAAAGCCTTTGCTCGGTATTGGGCGGTGTAGTTAGTTTCAAGTACTGCGATAGCGGACTTAATTTCTCCGTACTCATCCTGTTCTTTGAGAATGATCTGGAAAGCTTTGAAAATAAGTTCGGCTTCCTCTGATTTTTGCTGAATGAGTTTGAGTAATCCCTTTTCTTCTCTCTCCCTCTCTTTTTTCATAAAGGACAACCATCGTGCTTCAAGTTCAGAGAGTTGAGTTAGGGTTAAGAATTTTTTAAGGGAGAGAGAATCTATGAATCTAAATCCATCTATAAGTGTGTCCGACTTTCGGTCAACATCCTGACTGACTTTCGGTGAGGTTCCTGACTGACTTTCAGCGATGTTCCTATCTGAATTTAAGTTAACTGGAGTTACGTTAACTGACTTTCGGTCAACTTGATTTGGGTCTGGACGATATAATAAAATAGGACTAATTTTGTATAGATTTCCACCATAATTATTTTTTTCAAGTAATTCGACATAACCCTTAGCTATTAGCTCATTGATTGCGTCATTACAGGTAGATGGAGATAAGCCTAACCCCATCGAGAGAAAAGACCCTGCAAATCGACGAATGCCAGTTCCTCTACTCCCCTTACTTTTGTCATACTCGTATGCTTTCAAGCTCATAAACAAAAATACCGGCCACTGATTACCAGTAAGTTTATGGGTCTTGTCTGTCATAGCTAATAAATCCAGTACGTCATGTTCAGGTAACATCCATCGACCCTGATTTTTTGAATATGTTCCAGATAATTGTGTTGACTGACTTTCAGTTAACGTACTTTTAGTTAACTGACTTCTGGTTAATTTAGGCGTAGCTCGTTTATTTCTTGCAGGTGAACGTTCTTGTTGGTTAGTTGACTGACTTTTAGTTGACTTAACTTTAGATGACTTATTGTTAGTTAACTGTCTTTCAGTTCTATTAATTTTAGTAATCTTACTATTAGTTAACGTGTTTTTAGTTGACTGACTTTCAGTTAACGTACTTTCAGTTGACTTAAGTTTATCTATTAAGTCGTTAGTATTTGTTATTATTGGGTTTTCTATATTTTGATTAAGCGGTGATTCGCTTATGTTTTTAGTTGAACTTGGTAAGCTAGGAATAATTACAGACGAATTTTCAGGATGATTGATGGACGCAGCTTCAACGACAGTAGGTATAGCTTCTTCTTTTTTCTTTGGTTCAGGATCATCCCACGGATTTAATGGAGGGTAATTTTTAGGTTGTCTATTAATCACTGGACCTTTTCCAGAAAGTCGCTTTTCAAATGGATTTCCTTGCAAGGCCATAGTTACCTCACAATCCTTGCCCAAATAGCTGTCATTACATCGTAATAATCTTGAGCTAAAGCTGATTTAGGATCATGTTCTATAGCTGTTTTTTTCACGAAAGACGATTCTTGCCCAACAACAGCTCTTCGTATGGCCATTGGAAGAATGTACTTGTTATAAGTATTCGTGTAAGTTCCATATATTTGACTGGATAGTTTTGTTTTTTCAAGGAGAGTAGGAACCATTATAAAATCATTCCACTGGATATCTTTTATTACTTTTTGAAACTCCCAAATCTGATCTAGATTTGTTTCCAGAACGTCAAATGTGCCAACATCACATCCTACTGGAGATATTATAAAATTTGAGCAAACCAATGTATTTTCAACTAGTTGATTCCAATTAGGACCATTATCAAAGATAATTACTTGATAGTCTTGAAGTTGAGGAAGAAGTTTATTTTTAAAATATCTTTCACGGTTAGACTCAGTTGAAAGTCTTCTATCTAGAATTCTTAGGCCAGCATTTTCTGGAATAACATCAAGAGTTGGTAGATCTGTTTTTTTGACTACATCAAATAATTCTGCATCATCATAAAGTAGGTGATACAAGCCGCCCCATGTTTTTCTGATTTGTTTCAACTCCTCAAGGTTGTCGGCTTGTGGAATTGGTATTGCAGTCTGAGTAATAGAGCCTTGAATGTCGACACCTATAATTAAAACTTTAATGCCACATAAAGCTAGAATTCTGGCCATCGAATAGGAGATTGTTGTCTTGAGGACTCCACCTTTTTGAGTATAGACGCATACTACAACTTGTGTTTCAGGGGCCTTTAAAAAACCAAAACGTTTTCCTATTTCAGGTAGTTGATCAATAGACCAATGCCGAACGAATGTACTACCTCTAGCAACTCGTTCAGCTTGTGGAATTTCGTTTCTTTCTTCAGCGTTAAATAAAGTTTGCAAGGAAGACATTTTAAAAAGTTTCTGAATTTTACTACTGGTCAAAGTTTCCATCCATTGGTTCCTTTTATTTTAGAAGTTTATACGGAGTAAATTTTATATAATCTTCTAATTAAAGTGATTTTGTAGCAAGGCTTTTTTTGCCTAGTAGTGAAATTTCATAATTCTGCTTTGTTGAGTAGTTCAGTTACAAAAGGAAGTGTATTAAATCTGAGTATTTAAATCTTCTAATTCTACTATCGCTAAGTCTCAGCTTGAGCAAGTTCAGCCATGTTTGCTTGAAAACGCTCCAGCTTTTCTTTCTTTTGCTGCTGAATCCGTCGTTGCTTGCGCTTTGAATTTTTCATTTTAGCTCGGAGTTCAAGCTTCCTGAGCTCCGCTCGTTGAGTCCTTTGGTCTTCTTCTCCTCTAATCGAGGAGAGCAGAACCATTCTCTGGCCTCCCTTTGTGAGAGAACCTTTGAGAACACCTGAATCAAAAAGACTGCGGATCGTGTCTGGGTGAACTCCCAGCATTTGAGCAGCTAGAGTTGTTGAAACGGATTTTTGATCTTCATCATTATAAGGAAGGGCAGGGGAGCTCCCTAAAGATGAGGCAAGGCCAATCAAAGGAGGTTCTTTTTCCTCGGCGCGACAAACGCCGATGGCTTCTCGAATCATTCGCCTGAGCTTGACATGGAACATGTATTCCTGCGGGACGTTTCCAGGATCGACCACTTCAAAAGTCTCAATTCCAAAATCAGGGACGCAACCGTAAAAGACGTCGCGATCGTTGCGGGTGATGACTTGGACGATAACGGGGTATCTCAGGGCTAAATCCATAAATTCCTTTTGGGAGGTACGTCTTTTTTATGAATATACAATGATATCCAAGAGTTAGTCCATGTCAAAACTCTTGGTACTGAGAGATTCTATGTTTATCCAGAGTTTTCCGAGTTTTAAAATTCCAAAGAATTGGGCTCTAAACTCCCATTCCCAGCCCTAAAAAATCGTGGATAACGCGTCTTATCTCTACTTTTTGCTATTACCTGAGTGGATTGGAATAGGAAGAGTGGAAAAAGAAGGATAGTTTATTATTTTAGTATAGTATTAAGGGCTTCGGCCAGTTTTCGGCTCATCCTACTTTTAAAACGGTTTTTTTAGCCTTCGGGAAAAGGATTGGAACCGAAAATTTAAAGAAAAGAGTTCAAATAATGATAGTATAACTTAGTATAACTGAGTATAATCTATTCAAAGAGGTGTCTCATGCGAACAACAAAGGTGATGGCTTTTTCCGTTCCGCCAGAGTTAGAATTCCAAATCCTAAGTCATGCAAAAATAGAGCATCGAACAGTGAGTGAATATCTTCGTGAAGCAGTCAGGCGTTATATGAGCTTTCAAGAATTTGAAATCACTCAAAAGAGTGTTGCTGCTAAGATGAAAAGGAGGAAATTAAGACCTGCTGATGTTGAAGAGACTGTAGAAAAACTTCGGAAAAAATCTTGAAAAAAGCAACAATTGATACCAATGTTTTTGTGTCTGGGTTGCTCTTTGGTGGGCTTCCTCTTAAGCTGTTAGAAGGGGTAATTCATAGAAAATTTACTCTTGTCATTTCTCCACCGTTAATGGAAGAAATTGAAAAAGTATTAATGTCAAAAAAATTTGGTCTATCTAAAATTGAAATAGATAGCCTGACCCGACCTTTTTTTGAACTCGCAGATTTAGTGATTCCTATTGAAACTATCGATGTCATTATGCGTTGTCCAGCAGATAATCGAGTTTTAGAATGTGCTGTGACTGGAAACTGCTTTGCAATTGTCAGTGGAGACCGAAAAGATTTAGTCAGTCTAAAAAACTTTCGTGGAATTTCTATTATGACACCTCGTGATTTTTATGACAGTATTTTCAAATGAAAACACAATTTCTTTCAGTGCTGATAAAGTAGCTCAACTCCAAGACAAAGCCTTAATCAAATCCTGGCTCCATGGGAAATCGAAAAAAACGATTCAAGCCTACAACCGCATTGCTCAAGATCTTTTAGTGAATCTCCATCCCAAGTCCCTGAAGCATGCTGATCTACAGTTCCTGCAAAATTTTGTAAACCTCCTGAAAGCACGCAAACCTGAGACCATCAAACAGAGGATTGCAGCCACTCGTTCCTTGTTTTGTTTTGCCCACAAGTGTGGGTACCTCCCTACCAATCCAGCCGCTTTTCTTCCTCAAGTTAAATCAAAACAAAAATTAGCCGAGCGTTACTTAGAGGAAGAAGAAGTTTTGCGGATGATCCACCGGACCCAAAACTTGCGGGATCGTACGGTGCTCAAGGTCCTTTACAGCAGTGGGGTGCGGGTTTCAGAACTTTGCAAGCTGAAATGGAAAGATGTAACCGCTAGAGAAGACGGGCAAGGACAGCTTCAGATTGAAGAAGGGAAGGGGGATCGGCTTCGTGTAGTTGTTGTCTCTCAATCTACTTATTCTGATTTGATTTCTATGAAAAAACCCACCTCCTATCCTCATGAGTTTGTTTTTCAATCTCAAATGAGTAATCGGCTTTCAGAAAATAGAGTGAGAGAAATTGTGACTGAGGCACGACTCAGAGCTGGGATTATAAGAAAGGTGAGTCCTCATTGGCTGAGGCATTGTCACGCAAGCCATGCTTTAAATCACGGAGCGCCGATTTCTTTAGTTCAGTCCACTCTCGGACATTCTTCAGTTTCAACAACTGGAAAGTATCTCCATGCAAGACCTGGGGAGTCGAGTGGAAAATTCTTAGCCATTTAACATTCTCCATCTAAAGTATATGAAATATTTGGATAAAAATGAAAGCTGTAGTACAAAATACTACATGGAGACTATCCTAGTTCCTGAGTCTCAAGATCCTAGAAACCTTATAATTTTTTGGAGTATTTATATTCTATAATAAATAAAAAAAAAATGACAAACACATGCGATCTTTCTATTGATCTCTTTTCTTCAATGTGGGACCCTACAGCCCAGCCCACCCCAGCCCAGCCCAGCCCAGCCCAGCCCAGCCCAGCCCAGCTTGCCAAAGGTGTAGGAAGTACATTTCCAATCACGCTAAGCTTGGAAGATCCAAAATACGATCATTCTCATCCCCAGTCCATGAAGCAACGGGATGAAATAAAGCCATCGCGGTTGGACGGGGTTCGAGTTCTTTTGGCCGAAGACATGCTTGACCATCAGCTTTTGTTGAAAAACATAATTACGCTTGCAGGTGGCACTGTCGATCTTGCGGGTGACGGTGAAGAGGCAGTCACCCAGGCGCTTGCAGGTCATTATGATATTATTCTCATGGACATTAAGATGCCAAGACTTGATGGTTATGAAGCGACTCACCAGCTTCGTGCAGCAGGATATTCAGGTCCCATTGTTGCGCTTACGGCCTGTGCTATGCTGGAAGATATCAAACGGTGTGAAGAAGTGGGATGCAATGCTCATCTTGCCAAGCCTGTAGTACGAGAAAAAATAACAGAATTAATTTTTAGATTAGTGAAATCGAAGGGAAATTCCTGAGGGTTTGGCTAGTCTTCGACATTATTATCTTTGAGTGAAGGCTAAAAAATGATGGGGAGGGATGAATTCACTATGGATCGGGTTCGTGCATCCCCTTCGTGTGAGAAGGGTGATGGCTCAGCATAAAAACGTATTTCTTGAATGAATCAAACCCCTCTCAGTTTTTTCTAGTCTCCTAGAAGAAAAAGACTTTTCTATCACGTTAAGAAATTATGTTTCCAACCAGTGTTGAAAAAAAGATTTTCCAGGATCATCTGAGGATGTTATAAGCGAGTGGTTATTCTACAATTTGAGTGAAATTGGGTTTCACGCAAGCCAGAAGTTCTGATTCACTCTCATCTGAGACGAAAAGGAGGTCGAATGAAACACCCATTCTTGAGAGGTTGTTATTTCTCATGGGGGAGTCCGTTTTTTTTAGCCTGCTTGCGTAGGCTTCCTTCTTATTTTGTCAGTCATCAAAAGCAGGGTAGGGGGATGATGGCTTGCTCGGAGAAGGTGGGGGTTATTGTACTTTTTTCGCTCCTGCTGAGCATGGAAGTCATTGCTGGCAATGGATCAAGCACTGGAAAGAGGGCAGGTCAGAGGCTACAGGGAATGCCTTCTGTCAGTTCTATTCCAGGCCCGAATCTAGTAGACCCCCAAGCTAAATATTTGAAGGTCGAAACCCCTCCTTCAGCTTTCCAAGATGAGCAAATCTTGAATGAAGTTCCACATCCTGATCCCGTGGTTCAGCGGGCCTCCTCCTCCAGCCCAGCTAGAAGAAAGCACAATCCCCAAGAACTGCAGCCGTGTGGTTTGGCTTGGGAAGTGGATCAACGCATTTTAGACAATCCAGCCCCAAGGACCGTTTGGGACAAAGAGTATCCTTCTCTGGGAGGAATCAAGCTTCCCGAAGGAGTGCGCCTGATTGAGTTATTGCCTAAAGATGCGAATTATCAATTTGTGGAACAATATTTTCAAAAATCGCAACAAGCGTCTGCCCAACAGGGGTTAGAGGGGTTATCCCAATTTCAGATTCGAAAAATCCAGCTCATTGATAATCCAGAATACGAAGATTTGTTTTTAGGAGGAGCGCATACTTTAATTCAACGCCAAGGGAATGAGGCATTTAAGCCAGAATCCTTCGATGACTCAGCCGAAGGGCAGTTAAGAAAAAAAGTCCTCAAGCTTTTCGAAGAGAAAATCAAAGACTACAGTCCCCCAGATCGGACTTGCCAATTTTTACCTCTATGGCATGGCACACGTAAAGAGGTATTACCGAGTATCTTAGGGACAGGCTTTGCCGACTTAGCGAAAACGGATGTTGGGTATTATGGAAAAGGCATTTACGGTTCAACCAGTGCCGAGTACGTGAAAAGAGTCTATAGTCAGGGCTACCATAAGGGGGTGCTGCTTTTGAACTGGGCGGTGGTTTATTCGCCGTACCCTGTGGCCGTGAAAAAGGACATTGATGTTCTCAAAGGAAAAGGCAAGCGCGGCAATTATGATGCGCATTATATTCCGGTAAAACCCAGAAATCCCTTCACGCATAAGATGGGAAAAGAAGGCACGTATTTTCCCTTAGATACTCTGCAAGATCAGCCCTGCTATGATGAACTTGCTGTGTTTAATGAAAGGCACGTTTTAGCCAGGTATTTAGTAGAGATTGAAAGAGTGATTCCCACTTCACTACACACAGCGAAAGAGTATTTTGAATTTGCACGCAGCTTAGCAGATGATGAAAAAGTGCTTTTGCCTGGGAAACAAGAGCAGGATACGAAAGAAACATTATTTAAGAAATCCCTCGAGTTGAGACAAAGCAAAGCAGAGGATGGGAATCTTTTATCCGAAATCAAAGATGAATTAGGAGCCCTGATCTTAAGAAAAGAAGAAGCCACCGTAGCAGATTTAAAACGGGCTCAAACGTTCTTTGAAGAGGCGATTTCCCCTCAGAGGGATAGTAGGACTTTCTTAGCCTCTCCTTATTTTCATTTAGCCCAAGTGTTACAGCGGTTGAAAATTCCAACCCTTCAGCTGGAAGAACGAGTGGGTTCTCTTCGACCCCAAAAAACAGAGGACTTCAATAAAAAAGAGTACTCCTTAGAAGAGTTAGCTAGCAAAGCGGTAGAGTTAGATGAACAATTACATAAAAAGAAACCTGAATACGAACAACACCCGGAGTATTACCTATTTTTAGCAAGTCTTAAGAGTCGAGAGCCTGGGAAACCTTTAGAGCAACAAGAAGCCTTTGGGTGGATTCAGAAGGCTTTGCAGTTAAATCCGGGTTTATCTCAGGCTTATGATTTATTGGGCAAGCTGTTGTATGCTCATGAGCAGGTTTTGGTACAGACGCATTTAGGGCAAGAAAGATTGACCGCACCCGAACTATTCAAAAGGGCTATTGCTTTGGATGAAGATTATTATCCAGGGTATGTTCATTTAGGAGAACACTTATGGCGTAATAAAAAGGGAGACTTTAAAGTTGAGCTTGAGTTTCCAGTGGATCAAAAACTCACCGCCCGAGGATTATTTGAATATGCGATTGAAAAGAATCCTACATTGCCGCTAGCGTATGCCAGGTTGGCTCAGTGTTTATCCTACCAGGAGATTGTGGATTTGAATCAATGGAAAACTCGAGCCTTTTTAGAAAATCGATT
>Ga0302265_1001136_pt1 | contig 16329 bp, 15 predicted proteins | sample III_Bog_E1_1_FD_194556 | JGI IMG/M metagenome (GOLD analysis project Ga0302265, IMG submission 194556) | Peat permafrost microbial communities from Stordalen Mire near Abisko, Sweden - III_Bog_E1_1 | ecosystem: Environmental > Terrestrial > Soil > Wetlands > Peat | place: Sweden: Abisko...
CTAAAAGAGTTTGAAGTTGAAAAGTTCTGCGTTTTAGGAAGATGTCGCCCTCCCACTTGACGAATGTTTCATACATGCTGAATCTTAGATGTGGGAGTGCGACTTAAAGAGGTTGAAGTTGAAAAGTTAAGCGATAATGGGACATGTCGCCCTCCCACTTGACGAATGTTTCATACATGCTGAATCTTAGATGTGGGAGTGCGACTTAAAGAGGTTGAAGTTGAAAAGTTAAGCGATAATGGGACATGTCGCCCTCCCACTTGACAAATGTTTCATACATGCTGAATCATAGATGTGGGAGTGCGACTAAAAGTGGTTGAAGTTGAAAAGTTCCGCTTCAATGTTCCGTGTTATAGGTTGATGTCGCCCTCCCACTTGATGAATTTTTAATACATGCTGAATTGATTGCAAAAAGTGTGACAGAAACAAACAACGAAGCGTGGATTGTGCCTAAGCCGACAAAAAGACCGTGCAAGCCATGAGGTACGAATGGTGGGGATTTTTGTTGGTTGGGGATTGCCCCGCTGCGGCTGCCCTTAATAAACTTACTGGCGAAGCCTGACTGCTTTTCTTTAGTATTTTGCACTAAAAAATTACCCGCTTGCAGTTCTTACGGTATGCAAGCGGATTTGAAGGATATTGGGAAAATTACAAAAAGTGAGTTTTCGTTATGTTTTTACATTATTAATTTATAGAAACCTGGCATAACGGTCGTTTAACGGTCGATTATCGGTCGTTTCGGTCGTTTATCGGTCGTTTAAATTGGCAACTCATAATAAATCCCTCTACCTGTTTCGCCAATTCTTACTAATATCTGTTTATCAACCAAACTACGCAATTCATCAATCGTAACAGATTTTCCAATTCCATTGACTTCCTGATATTCCTTATTTGTAATCTTTCCGTTCTCTTTTACATACAGCACGGCTTTTACCTGCCTATCATTCAGACCTAACTTGCTCAAGTCTTCCTTATTATACATGTCTTTACGGAAAATTGTCCAAAAATCATTGCCTTTGCACGAAAATTTAGGTAGAGGAATTTTGGCTTCAAGACATAAATTCCTCATTTTATCCATTCCTCTACCCCACGATTCAACATAACCGCTGCGGAAAAAAGCAGTTGCAATATCGGGATTACGCGGTTGCGAAGAATGTTTGTCCTGTAAATCTTCAACAGTCCAATTTTCGGGCAGTTTTCCATAATTCCAAATCATAATCTTGTTGGGATAAACGCTGATTTGAATCGGATACGGACCTGTATAATCTTTGTGTGCAACGGCATTAAGCAGCGCTTCACGCAAAGCATCTTTTGGATATTCATACGTTTCAACCCGTGTAAGTCCCTCGTATGAAATCAACGCTTTGGTGTATTTTGTCAGCAGAAGATCCATTGTTTTTTCAACTTGCTCAAAGAGATTTCCATTGATTTCGTCCTGAAAAAGCAGATCACTGTCGGTGCGGAAAAAACCGATTTTGATATACGCACCCTACACAAATTTTTCAGGATCGGGGTGGAATAGCAAAATTGCAGCTCTTTTCAAATAACCGTTATCTGTCAGTTTAAGGTTGTTAAGCAAAACTTGGTTTGTATCTGTCAGCACATCATCGTCAAGCCGTTTGCTCTTAACACCTCTCTTGCGGAAAAAGTCAAAAGTTTCGGGTTTTAAATCGGCAACAGAAACATTGGGAATCGATACACCATCCCAATGTTTACCCTGCTTTTGTAGCAAGAATTTATCTAATGCCGTTCCCTTTAATTCCTGTTTGGTAGAACCGCTGCGGAAATGGTACTCTCCTTTGTAGTTTACAGGATTGGGGTGCGGCTCAACCACGATTTCTATATAATCGCCCCGCTCGGTTTGGTGCAAGTTTACCGGGGTAACTATTCCCAAAATGGTGGTTATCTTGTTGGGCAGTTCTTCCAACAGTTTTTTGGCATTCTTTACTCCTACCACATTGCCATTATCGTCTTTACCAATATAGAGCGTACCGCCCTGGGCATTGGCAAAGCCGCATATCCATTTCAAGTATTCATCTTTCCAAAGGGATTTGTATTCTTTGTTTTGAGTTTCTGGCATAATGTAATTATATACAATCAATTACATGTTATTTCTATTTGCAGATTCATTTTGAATCAATAGCAACAAAAGTATAAAAAAATATCGAGTAGTGACATTATTTGAAGTCTTGGAAAATTGTCATCAAAAATAATTTCTATGAATTAGTTTGTACTCTAAAACCTGTATAAGAATTATTTAAAGTTGAGTATAAAAGCCGATAGTCATCAGACCTTAAATAGTGGTAACTACCCACTTTTAGTTGATTCTTTCTCTGAAATGCTTCAGGGTTGGGGTCTTCACATTATTTTTTTCACCGCAGGTAATCAGGTCGTCAAGCATTTTTACTATTTCTTCCGGTGAATGTTTCGTATGTCCGTTAAACATGATGGCTAACGCTTCATCGGAATACACCTTTTTCGCAATAGGAACGCTGATAAACAAGGGCAAATAATACAATTTATTAGCCTTTTCAGATTTCGGATTTATTCCAATTCTGACACAAACCTCAAATCCTTCGCGAATAGACTTTATTGTTTCTTTGATTATTTTCGAGTCTCCGGCAAATGCTTTCCCACTACCCGCAGCAATTATTCCGGCAGATAAACCCGCTGCAACTGCATAATGAGTAATAAGCCAGACTGAAATCTGATTTGATAGTATTGGTTTAAGATTTGCATCTTCCAGTGCAGCTGCAATTTTCTGTATACGGGGTGTAATTTCTCCGTTTAACTCACCAAGCGGAGTATGAGAATATTTTAATCCGGAGATGGCACAGTTAATGTTATTGTCATCCCGGCCTCCCCCAACCATAAAAGGGAAACCGAAAAAGTATTGTTCGGGAGAAAGAAATTTGGCAATTTCGTCAAAATCGTCTTTCCACAAATTCTGAAAGAAAAGAATATGTGCTTTTCCGGCTGATTTAGCTAATACATGCAATACTTCTTTCAAATGAAGGTTATTGGTTGATACAATGATATACTCAAAATCATTCTGTGGAGACAGTTCATCAATAACTTCCGGTCGAAAAACAATCTGCTTTATCTGTTTTTGCCCTCCCCTAAAATCGGAACAATGAATTGCAATACCATTTTCTTCAATTTGTTGTTTTTTTCCTTTTCGCACCAAAACACTTACATCATGTCCTAATTCCGAGAGTTGCCAACCATACGTACTGCCAACTATTCCTGCACCATAAATTAATATTTTCATAATCAGGTATTTTTATTTTAACTAAGACTATACTGACCAAGCCTATTCACGTTAGCCTGTATTAGGAAGCCTTCGCTGTCGTAGAAGAACAAAATGAATATTGGAGCAAAACTTCCTAATTGAACGTCAGGCAATAATGCTCAAAATAATGTTTTTGCAGCCATTTTTATTTTAGTTCTATGATTCCGTCTTCTTCCAACAATTTATCTTTTTCACCGTTAGATTGAGTTCTTTCAAGCTTTAGATTTGAGATTTTCATTTTGTCAGTAAGTATCAATTTCTTTACAGTGCTTCGATACAAGTCATACTGAAAAGGCATTTCTCTCCATTCAGCAGTATATTGGTAAGCATCGATAATTTTATTTTTGCTATCAGTCTTTATTATCAAAATGTCATGAAAGACTTTAATTAAAGTTGGACCATCTGCATTGTATGCCTCTCCCTTAAATGTTGCAATAAATTGATAATATTGATATTTTCCATCAATAGGCTCAAAAATAGGCAATACGTTTTTTAAGTTGACAGCACCTGTTATGTTACTTGCAATATCTTTAAGTTTGGAGTAGTTAAAATCAGAATTCTTAGTTTGTTTTTTTAGTCTGTATATTTTCGTTTTCTTTAGTTCCGTTGCTTTGTCTTTTACAGTTGAGACGAAATTAGTTATTATATGATTTGTCTGACTAAACAAAAATCCTGTTGAAAGTACTGTCAATAATATGGTTATTAAAAACTTTTTCATGTTTTACGATTTCTAATTTGTTCTACAAAACAGTTCAGGTTTAACAAAGTGTAATCTGGACAGAAAACCAATTCAGTTTTCAATTGATCTTAAAACACAGCTACAAATTTTATTATTTTCTGTAGATGTATCAGTTTTACTCAGATTTGCGTTATATACCGACTGAAAAGTTATAAACTTGAATAAAAGGGATTATCAGTCATTTTTATTTTGATGATAAACTGTAATTTTCTCATAAAGCAATGTTTCTGAATAGTTTTCTTGTTAAAACTCCACTTTCCTACATAAAAGTGCAAAGGGTGTTATGTTATTTTCTTCCTTTTTATTTGAGTAAAAAATCCTGTTAGAATAATGATTCCAGTAGAAATAATAACCGCGTTTGATTCTCCCTTTTTATAAAGCAGTATTGTTCCAATAATCCATAGAATTACTGCAATAGACATAAGTATTAATGTTTTTCTTTCCATCTTTAATATGTTTTGAGTTTATTGTCTTAATTACTTACAAGTCCTATCAATGCATAAAGTGGTTAGTTCTAGTTTAACGAATTGTAGCCCAGACCTAAAACCAAAACAGTTTCAACTGATCTTAAAAACACAGTTACAAACTTTTTTTATTCCCTGTACACTTGTCCATCTTTTTCTTCGGGAAGTCTCCGTTTCACTCAGTCATGCGCTATACACCGAAAACAAAGTTATAAAAAAGATCGAAAAAAGGGGCTGGATAACATATCCCGCAAAACATTTCGCCAACTTTACTCATTAAATTAATAACATAACCGGAATGACGTAAATAATTTAATCTGTTTCTTAATTTTCCATTAAGTCTACAATTCTTTCATCCAATATCCTAAATGGGCCATTTAGATTCTTATTATTTTTTTTTAATTCTTCAATTATTTCAAAGCTCTTATCTATGTGGCTTTGAAGGATCTCCAAATTATTTGTTTCCCAATATTCTCCTTCATCATCAATGTTCAACCACTCAAAATGGGTTTCAATTAGTCTTAGGAATTCTATTATTTTTAAATGAGTTTCAATTTCTGCATACTGAGTCTTACAGTATTCTTGTATTATATAGTCTTTATCAAATTCAAGATTTAGAGGATCACTGTTTATATGTGGTTGAATCCTGATACCACGTGTTGAGCCCTGATAATCCCAATCTTTTTCATCCTTTACTCTTAAAAGCAGTTTGTTTTCTTCTTCAAAAATGGAATAAGGCATATTATTCTTTTCTGTGAAGTCTTTTGAAATTATCATAACTTCATCAAAACTTACTTTTGATTTAAGTTGACCTTGAAAATTAATTGTTACTCCCATTTTGGTTGTTTTTTCTTTCCCGTCCCTCTATCCTACCGGATATGCTCTTTAAATTTATTAATTTTGCTGATTGTCTACTTTTCGTCCAGGTTTGTAAATCCGAAGTCATTGGATAGTGCGTTTGAACGAAGCACAACTTCCCGAAGAAAAATCGGGACAAGTGTGCTCAAAACCAGTGCAGTTTGTAACTGACTTTATGCTATTCACCAGCAAGGAACTAAACTGTCGTCTTGTTCGCAAATAGTTTTTTCATAAGATAGTTAACAGGAAAATAAATAATTCCCCATAAAACAATATCAATTAGCAATTTTATGTTAGCTAATCCATCACTGAATTCATAATGGAAACCCGTTAATCTATATACTGTTTTCACAATTATGTATGTAATTAAGATTGAGCCAAAAGCAATATATCCATTTGTCTTTTTTGAAGAGTTTTCCACGTGGTTTTATTTTATTCGTTTTTGTATTTCTGTTTGGTTGTTTTCGACATATTTACAACTCGGTGTATTACCGCACTTCCGGCAGGAAAAGTCCCAACCCGAATTAAGTGTCTCACATTCCGGACATTTATAATTTTCCAATGATTCAGCGTAAAAGGTCTCGAATCCAGCTTCCTTAATTCTGTCCAAATCTTTCCAAAGTTCAATTCTATGTGGCATTATTGACTGAAAGTCTTTCAGTTCTTTGCATGGATATTCAGAGCATTCCGCGCAAAAGTCTATTCCTTTATCTGTTGTACATTTCAGCATAAAGCACTTATTACAATTTGCATTTCTTTTCTGCGAACGACAACCTTCACAACGGGTTTCTTCAATTGTCAGGTTAAGAGAGGCTGCCTGTCTTTCCAGTCTTTCAGGGTCTTCGTTACTCGCTATAAAAATCGCACATGAAGGACAAAAAAGTCCACAAGCTGCCACCAGGGTTTTGTCCGTTTGATTGAATTTCAGTTTCATTTATCGGTTCTTTTCATCCTCCAGGTCTATTCAAAATGACTATCGGCTTTTGCATCCAATGTGTGTTTTTTTTTTACTGTTTTGTGATTATCCGTAAAAGCTCCATAGCTTCAAATAATATATTCCGGTACTCTGTACCTAATGTTTATTAGATTATCCTGGTCTACAAATAATAATATACTCCGTACCTAATGCAAAGGATCTACAGTTTACTAATAATCATTTATATTAAATTCATTCTTTCAAATTTTGTATTAAAAACCTTATTTTTTCTTCTTATTTTCGCTTAGTAGAAAACCAAAAACCCCACGAATCTGCCCTTATTTCCCTTATTAATCTATCATAGATTCTTTATTGATAGATTTTGTTGTTTCAAATATAAATCTAACTGACTATACAAAAGGTGAATTTACGAATATTTGAATGTTGGGTGCAAAAGCCGATAGTCATTTTATTCAATGCAGAATGTGGTTGTTCAGTTTAATAAAAAATTTAACCTGGACTTAAAACCAAAACAATTTTCAACTGATCTTAATAACACAGTTACAAACTTTCCTTATTTTCAGGAGCAATTCACTGACTGCAAAGTAATAAACCTGGACGAAAAAGGGATTATCAGTCATTTTTATATTCGGTTGATTAAATGTAATTTACCTCGTTAAGCAATGTTTTCGATTCGTTCGTTTGTTAAAGCTCAACTTTCCTACATAAAAGCGCAAAGGTCGTTATGTTATTTTCTTCCTTTTTAATAGCGTAATAAATCCTATCAGAATAATGATTCCGGAAGAAATAATAACTACGTTTGATTCTCCTTTTCTATAAAGCAGTATTGTTCCAATAATCCATAGAATTACTGCAATAGACATAAGTATTATTGTTTTTCTTTCCATCTTTGATATGTTTTGAGTTTATAATTTTAATTACAGCCAGGTCTTTTTAAATGCACAATGTGGTTAGTTCAGGTTTAACGAAGTGTAACCCGGAATGAAAACCAAAACAATTTTAAACTGGTCTTTATAACACAGTTACAAACTTTTCTTTTTTCCAGAAGCTAATGACCGACTGCAAAGTTTTAAACCTGGACTTAAGGACTTTGAAAATCAAAGTTATATATTCTTTTTCAGTTTACAAACCATCTTTATTTTAAATGAATTGTATTGATGATGATTGCTCTGTTAGTTTCTTTTTTACCATAAATAACCGGACTACTATCCTTGTTAAGAAAAGTGATACTGCTAATGTCGATTTTAGTAAGCGGTAAAAAAATAGTATCCTGATTTTTGTTATATTGATAAACAATTCCGTCAATTGCAATGATTGGAGAATTAATTAAAGTTCCTTTCTCGTAAGCAACTTTTACATAATCATTCAGATAAAACTTTGAAACATCATTATCTTTTAACAAAAACACATAATGTTTGCTGTAGTTTCGGGTTGTTAGTTGCTTTATAGCACAACTTGTAAGTATGCAGAGAAAGATAATAAATAGTAATTTTTTTTATATTATAGTTGTTTTAATTCAATGAGTAGATTTTTAGTTCCTGATTGGGTAACTCCGTTTCTTCCAATTCTCCCGCATATGCTCTTTAAATGTATAAATTTTGCTGATTTTATTTAGAATTTACAATCTTTGTCAAGAATACCCTGATATTCCACATTTGCCCACACAAAGAACAGTAACGATACATTCAGTTTCTGAATTGAGGTTTGTGTGCCATTCATAGAAATTAATATTTAGATTTGATGAATCAGAGACTATTCAAAAAGCGAAATCGAAATACTTAGCCAGGTGGAATCTTTCTTGTTAAAAGAAGTTTCAAAAGTAAATAAATTGACTATAAAATGCAAACTTTTAGAATGTTATTTTTAATTTATTTTTGGCATATAAATCATATGAATACTAAAATCCTTTTCTATAGCCATTTTCATGGTTATTGTGAATATGTGGCTTATAATATTTCCCCGGCCTCTTATTTTATAAGGATTTGCAATCCGATAAGTGCAAATATTAAAATAATTCTGTTATTTTGAGTCCAATCCCGATAGCAATCGAGACGCTTCGCTTTTCAGGTTCAAACAGGTTATTCTCAGAGTGAAGTCCTTCCAATAGAAAAAAACTTCTATCCACAACGCGGAACACGGAACACGGAACTCTTCAAACTTCAAACCTTTCAAACTTCAAACTCTTCAAACTTTTCAAGCATTCTTTTTTTTAATACTATTTTATTATCTTTGAAATCAATTTTAAAATAAACCAATGAACAAATTAATTGACACATTCAAAGCCACTTACCTACGCCATCCCTATCTTGTTGTCCTGTTTATAAGCATATTGCTTACCCTGCCCTGGATAACGATGGGAGAATTCTATACAAAAGGAGAACCGCGTGAAGCAACCGTGGCAACTTATATCCTGAATACCGGCAATTGGGTACTGCCTGCCGATTATGCCGATGAAGTGGCCTACAAGCCACCGTTTATGCATTGGTTCATTGCTGCTTTTTCACTGCCTGCCGGTCATGTCACCGAAACGACAGCACGCCTGCCTTCCGCGTTGGGGTTGATAGGAATAACCATGATGTTTTTTGTACTGCTGTATAAGCGGATTTCGAAATCACAGGCTGTATTGGCGGCATTGATACTGCTCACCAGCTTTGAGATGCATCGCTCCGGCATTGAAGGACGGGTGGATATGACCCTGGCATTCTTTATGATTGCCGCATTAATCAGTATGTTCAAATGGGAAGAGAAAGGTTTGAAAGGCTATCCGTTACTGATCCCGCTCTTTCTGGGTGGAGCTGCCCTGGTGAAAGGACCTGTGGGTATCCTCCTGCCCTGCCTTGTTTTTGGCATTTATTTAATCCTCCTTCAGCGGTATTCATTATGGAAAATTATTCTGAAAAACACACTGGTCGCATTACCGGCCCTGGTAATTCTACTGGTTTGGTATGTACTGGCGTACCAACAAGGAGGTACTCACTTTCTGAATATTGTCTATGCCGAAAACTTTGGCCGTTTTCTGGGCGGTGACAGCAAATCACTCGGAATATCGTATGATTTGGGACATGAAGGGCCATTCTGGTATTATATTCCGGCCATAATTCTTGGCTTTTTACCATGGTCGTTTCTGCTTGTATTCAGTGCCTTCGTTATTTCGTATAAACGATTGTTCAAAAACTTTAAACCGTTGAAATATTCTTTCTGGCAGAAGCTGGCAGATATGGAAAAAATCAGGTTGTTCAGTATCGTATCAGTAATCGTCGTCCTCTCATTCTATGCAATTCCTAGTTCCAAGAGGAGTGTATATATTATGCCGGCCTATCCGTTTGCAGCTTATTTATTGACCCTGCTTTACGAATGGGCAATGGAAATAAAACCAAAGCTGATCAGATTGACAGCATACATAGTTGCCGTATTATCAGGTTTAGTATTGGCAATCCTGTTTGTTTTCCGGTTTATGGATCTATCTGCCCTGATTGGTTCGCTCATTCATGATGCCAAGACAATTCATGATATAAAGACAATGTCGGTTGCTTTTCAGCATCCATCAATTTTGTCTGTTTTTTTGTGGCTTTTATTGCTTTTTGCATTTATTACCTGTTTAATACTGCTGAAAAAAAACGCTTCACGTATACTGGTCTTTGGAACAATGGCTTTATTTATATGCTTTCAGATCCTGCTGGAAGCATCTGCATTTCCGGTCTTTAAAGATTCTTATTCCTCCCGTCCTTTTGCTGAAAAGATCAAATCGGAATATGACCTGAAAGACAGCACCTATGTCATCAATGACCTGTCGTCACTTCCAAACATGTATGGACTTAATTTTTATCTGGGAAACCATTTTAAGAACTTTGAAAACGTACTGCCTGCCAAAGGTTATTTTATTACAGGTTCGACAATGATTGGAAAAGTCAGGCAAAAATATACCGGAAAATATACTTTTGAAGTGCTTGATCAATCAGCCAATAAATTCAATGATTTTAATGATGTCATGGTATTGTATAAAATTATCAAAGTTGAAAAGAAAAAGTGAGGATCCATATCTATATAGAACGCAAGAACCAAGAACCAAGTCAGAATATACTGTAGATGAATGTTTTCAAATTATTATGTCAGATTAATTTACCCGTTGTATATAATTAATAATTATATGATACAGAAATTTAAGTTTTTATAGTTGATCAAATAAATCATTTAACTATTAATGATTACTTATTTAGTATTTATCCTTCTGAAATTTAAATCTTTCTTCATTTATCATAATAAAATCCCGTATCGGTTTACAAGCTGATACGGGATTTTTAATTCAGTTTACGATAGATTAGTCATGATTTAGATTTTTACAATCATTTTACCAATATTTTCGCCCTTGAATAATCCAAGAAAAGCAGCAGGGATTTGAGAAAAGCCCTGAAATATTGTTTCTGTGAAATTCAATTTGCCTTCATTTACCCATTTTGTCAGGTAGTGTATCGCATCCGGGAATTCACTTTTAAAATTATTAACCAGAAAGCCTCTCATCATGGCACTTTTGCCTAGCATTATAGGCTGCAGGCGGGGTCCTACAGGCTTAACAGTACTGTTGTATAATGATATTTGTCCGCAAATAGCAATCCTTGCCTGAAAGTTTAAATTATTGAAAACTGCATCGGATATTTCGCCACCTACATTATCGAAATAAATATCAACACCCTCCGTACATATTGTTCCAATCGCATTATTCATGTACTTAGTGGTTTTATAATTGATTGCTTCGTCGAATCCATATTTTTCAACTAATAATTTTACCTTTTCATCTGAACCTGTAATACCTACAACCCTGCATCCCTGTATTTTAGCTATTTGTCCGACTACCAACCCGACTGCACCTGCTGCACCTGAAACGACTACGGTTTCACCGGCCAGAGGTTTGCAAATGTGCATTAGTCCGATATAAGCTGTAAGTCCTGTCATTCCCAATACGCTTAACTGATAACTTAAATTAGCCTGTGTAGCATCTACCTTTTGCAAACCTTTATCAGAAACAATTGACATCTCTCTCCATGGAATTATTCCCATGACCATATCGCCCGGGTTAAAATGATCGGATTTACTTTCAACAACTGTTGCCAGGGCATTTCCTTCAATAGGTTTATCGATTTGGAAAGCGTGAATGTACGATCTGGCATCATTCATTCGCCCGCGCATATATGGGTCAACTGAAAAATAGACAGGTTTCAAAAGCACTTCTTCCTCCATTACGGTGGGTAAGTCGGTAAGTTCAAATCTAAAATCAGTTAGTTGAGGAATGCCTTTAGGCCTTGAAGCCAGTACAATCTGTTTTGTATTCATATGATTTTTTTTTATATAAAAATACTTGGTTGATCATATAACAATTAATTCTTAAAAAGGATTGAACAACCAACTGATAAAGATTTGTTTATTAATGGCAAAATCTCTGATTTCATAAAGACTTTTAATCTGATGAATATGTAAAACCGAAGTTTAATGAATAAAACAACATTCTTGCTTTCGGGTGGGTTTTTATCACAATAAGAATATAGTACCTGATACCTGTCCATCTTCCAACAATTGACGGAGAAGTTGCTTTTTTGCCAACTGTTTAAAGAAAAAATTATGATATTCATCGTGAAAATCCGTCGTTTCACAGATTTAGCCTTTTCTTTATTCAGTTTTTGGAATATGTTTGCATTGTTCATTTCCGGATTAAAGAGTTAACCACAAGAGGACACAATAGAAATACACAATAAAAATAATAACAGATTCTATCTGCAATGTGATTATGTCTAAAAGCCTTACTTCTAATAGCTATTGTCTATTAACTATTGTAGTCAATTTGTATTAAATTGTAAATTGTAAATGAATATATTGTAAATCAACTATTGTGTGACTAATTGTGACTAATGTGGTTATGTATTTTTCTTTCTTCTCATTTTCCTTTTTGTGGCCTTTTGTATTGTATTTAAATGGTATTAAATTGCAAATAAACTATTATGGTCAAATCTATTGTGTCCTTTTGTGGTTATGTTTTTTCTTTCTTCTTATAATATTTTTGTGACATTGTATTTTAATTAGTTGACATTAAATTATAAATAATCTTTTGTGTTCTTCTATTGTGTTCTATTGTGCCTAATGTGGTTATTTATTTTGTGTTCTTTTTTGTTGTAGTAAATGGACGTAAATCGGATACTGTAAACTTATTTTCGGTTTTTATGTTATTATTTTTAAACTTATCAATTTTTCAACTAACTAAAATTGAGTATTAAAATTCGTATCTTAACTTTCAAATTCGTATATTTTTTGGCACGATATTGCATATTTTACGGTCTTACAATTTAATCTGAGCTGGTACTTGTTTAGTTTCAAAATCAAAATACGAAGTATTTTCTTATCCGTAATTTATCCGCTTAATTAGTGTATATCCGCGTTCTATTCTTAATTCTGGCTTGTCCGGGTTACGTAATATTAGTTAGTTTAATTTTTAAAAAGAAATGGTTGTGAAAAGAATAAATACTTCATGGAATTTAGTTGCATTGATCTGTTTTTTCAGTCTGTTTTTATATGGAATAACAGAGGCACAGACCCGGATAAGCGGGCAATTAAAAGATACAAAAAACAAGCCCCTACCCTATGCAAGCGTATCCATTGAGAATACAATCGATGGAACCACCACCGATTCGTTAGGACATTTTTCATTTAAAACGCGCGAAAAGGGGAAACATGTTCTGTTGGGGACATGTATCGGTTATGAAACTCAAAAGGATACAATTGACATAAATAAAAGCACTTTAATTCATACGATGATTATAAGGGAAAAACCTGTTTCAATTCGCGAAGTAGTAGTTACTGCTGGTGCTTTCGAAGCGAATGACGATCCGAAGGTAGCAATTCTAAAGCCACTGGACATATACACAAATGCCGGTTCGGGAGGTGATATTGCGGGCGCTATACGGACTTTGCCGGGGGCACAGGCACAAACTGACCAGACAGGTCTTTTTGTCCGTGGAGGCGACGCAAGCGAAAGCAGTTTTATTGTTGATGGAATGGTAGTGCAAAATCCCTTCGCAAGCAATGTACCGGGCGTCTCACAACGAAGCCGGTTTATGCCTTTCCAGTTTAAGGGAATTTCATTCAGCAGTGGTGGATACAGTGTGAGGTACGGACAGGCTTTATCGTCCGTACTGGAACTTAACACTATGGATCTGGCAGAAAAAACGAATATGAACTTTTCAGCCGGAGTTACCGGAGTTGAATTATCCGGAACCATTCGTTGGAAAAAATCTTCTGTCGAAATAACAGGTCATTATGATAATCTGTCCCCTTTTTTAAGTCTGGCAAAAACAAATTTTCATTTTTTTGAGGTACCTGTAGGCGGTGGTTTTTCCGGTAAATATGTTTTGGCTTCTACCGACAACGATTTATTGAAAATATTCTTTAAATACGATGTCAGTTCCAGCGGTACAGATGTTCCGAATCCCTATTCTTCCGACTTAGTCAATTTCCCGAATGCAGGTGATTCAATTATCGGTTTTGGATTAAAAAATACGAATATCTATTTTAATAGTTCATACCGGCATACTTTCGATAAAATCATTTTACGTACTGCTGTCTCTGCCAGTAATAATAAAGATAATATCAACTGGGGGCCAATATATGGCAGTAACCTCGACTGGAGAGTACAGGGAAGAGTTGAAGCGTTGTATAATTTTGATGATCAGGTAAATTTACTGGTTGGAAGTGAAATTCAACGGTATCAGTTTAATCAGACCTTTTCAACTTATACTTCAGGGTTCAATGAAATCCTTGCAGCCGGATATGCTGAACTTGAATGGAAACCGGTTCACTGGCTTGCCTTTAAACCTGGTTTAAGGTACGAACACAGCAATCTTTTGAATAAAGATAATCTTGGTCCGCGAATAGCAATGGCTATTGGAACAGGTAATTATAGCCAGATTTCGTTGGCATACGGATTGTTCTATGAGGATCCGGATAAGAAATATCTGTTTTCAGGTTATCGCCCTGATTTTCAGAATGCCGTTCATTATATTGCCAACTATCAGTGGATGAGAAACAACAGGACATTCAGGATTGAAACCTATTATAAATCGTATAATCAATTAGTATATGAGAACCTGGGCAATACCGTCAAATATGATGCAAATCCTTACAGGTTCATCCCTTTGGGTGAAAATATTAATAATTCAGGAAGTGGTTATGCAAAGGGTCTCGAAGTATTCTGGCGTGATAATGCCTCTATCCCTGATTTAGATTATTGGGTATCGTATAGTTACATTGATACGAAAAGGCTGTATCAGAATTTCAGATCGAGTGTAACTCCAAGTTTTGTAGCAACTAATAATTTAAACTTTCTGGTGAAATATTTTATTGAGCCATTGCAGGTAAATGTCGGGGCTACATATGTTTATGCCAGTGGAAGACCTTTTTATAATCCGGACTTTAATGTAAAAACAGCTCCTGATTATCATGACTTATCATTTAACATGAGTTACTTAACCACGTTGGGAAAGATTTTTGGAGTAGCATATATGGGAATCGATAATGTACTGAACCAAAAAAACATCTATGGTTATGAGTTTTCGCCCGATGGAACTTCACATAATATTGTTCCGGCACTATACAGGACTGTTTATATCGGATTTACCATTTCACTAAGCCGGTTTACAAAAGAAGAACTTTAACTAATGAATAATGAAAAATTAATAATTGCGAGGTTACTGGAATTTAAGCTTTTGAAGATGATCAAACAGATAATTAAATATTTAAGTACAACTTGTTTTCGTGTGTAGAAAAAAATCTAACTACAAAAATTAGAAGAAAGAAAAAAATACAAAACCACCAAAGTCTTCAAAGTCCCTAAAGTCTCCAAAGTTTACAAAATAGTTATCTATAGCTGTATGCACATTTCGTTATGAATTTACTCTTTTGTTTTCTTTTGTTTTTGGTGGCTTTTGTGATTGTTTATTCTCTTTATTTTATTTTGAGTTTATTCCATTTGTATTTTGTTGTTCATTTTATTTTTTATTTTTGTGTCCTTTTGTGACTATTGTGGTTATGTATTTTGTATTCTTTTGTGTTTGTGGTAAGATATTTTTATTCTGATATTTCCACAACAAACACAGTAGTACCAATATTCATAATCGCTTAACACTAAATTTAAACCAATAATTTAATTAATTCTTGCAGTATGAAAAAACTAACTTTTCTAATCATTGCATATAGTATACTATGTGCAGTACATGTCCTGTCACAGGAAAATAAAATTGATACCATCAAAAGTATAACGGATCCAAAGCAACAATTAAAAGAAGATTTAAAAGCAGGCGTTGAGGATTTTGATTCAGCAAAGACTATGAATGATTGGGTTTCGGCAAGTAATCACCTTGGATTGATCGCGAATAAATACACAGACGATTGGGCAGCAAATTATTATGCATGTTACAGCCTGACTGTGTTATCCTATATGGAAAAAAATTCAAAAAAGAAAGACGGGTATCTGGATAACGCTGAAGTTTATTTAAAAAAAGCAATAGAAGATTACAAGACTGAATATGATGAAATCTATGTGTTGAGTGCAATGTATGATAACGCGCGTATTGCTGTTCAACCAATGGCCCGTTACAAATCATTTGGTGATTTGTTTAATCAGAATATAGAAAAGGCAACATCACTTCAACCCAATAATCCCCGCATTTATTATCTGAAAGGAAATTCCGTTTATTATACCCCTAAAATGTTTGGCGGAGGGGCAAAAAAAGCAATCCCTGAATTTGAAAAGGCAGAAGCGCTTTATAATAACGAATCAAAAGATGATATTTATAAACCTTACTGGGGAGAAGTTCAAAACCAACAAATGCTTGATAAGTGCAGGAAGGAAATCAAGTAAATTGGTTTGAAAGTTTGAAAAGTTTGAAGTTTGAAAAGTTCAGCGTTCCGGGTTGATGATTCTGTTAATCCTCTAAACGGGAAGTCTCACCAGGTGAAATCCTCACTAAGTTTTCAGATAATGTTGATTTATGTAAAA
>Ga0302265_1001144_pt1 | contig 16282 bp, 17 predicted proteins | sample III_Bog_E1_1_FD_194556 | JGI IMG/M metagenome (GOLD analysis project Ga0302265, IMG submission 194556) | Peat permafrost microbial communities from Stordalen Mire near Abisko, Sweden - III_Bog_E1_1 | ecosystem: Environmental > Terrestrial > Soil > Wetlands > Peat | place: Sweden: Abisko...
GCCTATTTTGCTTTCTGCTGCCAGAAGGCAATAACTTCCCGCCACCATTCCGGCGATTGGCCGGCGACGTCGTTGTGATGCGCGCCGGGGATCAACTGCAATTCCTTCGGCCCTTGATACCCATGCGCCAGCCGGAGGCCGGAGGCGGGGCCGATGATTTCGTCCGCGCCGGCCACGACGAATTTTACCGGGCCATGATAGCTCCGCAGACATGCCTCCGGATTGAACCGATCCAGCAGCAGGAAATACGCGGGCAGAAACCACATCTGCCGCTGCGCCACCGACGCGAGATTGTGGTAAGGCACAAACAAGGCGAGACCGGCGACCGCCTGCGGATGATTTTTCGCCAACTCGCATGCCACGCCGGCGCCGATGGATTCGCTGACGACATATCTCGGCCGGCCGGCGGGCAGCAACTGAAACGCCTCTTCCGCCGCCGCGATGAAACTGGTTTTGCTGGGCGAACCGGCGCGGGCACCGTAGCCGGGATACTCCAGAACGAAGACCTCCACCGCCGCCGCAGCGTGAATGGGCTGCGCCAGATAATCGCGCCCGATGGCGCAACCGGCGTTGCCATGGACAATCAACACGCTGGCCGTCGCCGTTCCGCTCGCTGGAATTTTCCAGCCGATGATTTGGCCGGAAGGATTGATCCAGGGGACAAAACCGTGTTCTGCCCCGGCTTGAACCACGGCCGCCGCCGGAATTTTGGTCGGGAAATACAGGAGCCTGCGTTGCAGCGCGCAGCCGCAGATGCACAACAAGGCGTAGGCGATGACAAGGGTCAGGAACACGCGGGAAAACGACAGCCAAAATCCGGTCGGCGGTATAAGCATGGGGTTGTTCATTGGACAGCGAACCTAAAAATAAACTCGTTTCCGAGAATAGCCCAGCGATTTATGGCTGGGGATGAGCATTCCCCGTTAGGCAAAGTCCCGGCAGGGACGGCTGAACATTTCTTTCGCCCATGTCAGGACTTATTGAGACTCGTTAAATAGGGTGATACCAGTTGACAGGGTTTTATTAGCACCCCGCTTCAGCGGGGTGTTTAGAGCGGCGTGGCGGCAAGCCGTTTCAACCGCTTGCTGGACGTGGGAAAAACCGTTGAAACGGTTGGTTGGCCAATCCGTCCACAACCACCGGGCTGAAGCCCGGTGCTAATGAAAGGATGTCGCCTTATTATGCGAGTCTCAATAATGGTGGCCGTGCGCAAGCACCCCAGCCTTACGGCGAGCGGAGGCGGTAGAAGCGGCCAGGATAATTCGTCCACTGCGGATCGCTAAAATAGGCTGAGCCGCTCGTGAGCGTGTTGGTTTGCACCGGCTGCCAAATGGGATTGGAAAGATTGGTGCAGGCTTCCACCACCACCGTCTTGTCGCTGGCCCAGTTGATGTTGAAGCCGAATTGATTCGTCTGCACGCCGAAGCTGCGGTCGTTGGACTGCATGGCCGGCAACCAGAGTGCGGTTGGACGACCGGCAAATGTTACATCCCAATTCGTGGTGCCGGGCAAGTAATAGACGGTTACGCTCGGGTCTCCATCAAACACATATGGAATGCCATAATACGGCGCGTTGCCGCTGAAATAGATTTCTTTGAGGCTGTGGCAGTATTCAAACACAAAACTGTCAAGGGTGGTGACATATCTGGGAATCGTAATACTGGTCAAATTGGCGCAACCATAGAACGCATTGCCGATGCTCGTAACGCTATCAGAAATAATGACGTTAGTTAAACTAGAACAATCCGAAAACACAGAATTTCCGATATCTGTGACCCCGTTGGGAATGGTGATGCTGGCTAGGCTTGTGCAAGAAAAGAACGCCCAATCACCGATATTAGTGACCCCATCGGGGAGCATGACGCTGGTTAAACCATAGCACTGGTAGAACGCACCGTCCTGAAGGCTTCGCAGGCTGGCGGGAAATACAATATTCGTCAAAGTAGCACAGCGGATGAATCCTTCACTCCCAATGGTGGTAACGCCATTGGGAATGGTATAACTGCTAGCACCGCCGAGGGGATAAATCGTGAGCGTGGTCTGATTTTTGTCAAACAACACGCCATCCAAACTGGAATAGTTTTGGTTGTTCGGGTGGACAGTGATTTTGGTCAGACCTAGGCACTGGTCAAATGCCAGAGGATCTATTTTGGTGAGGGTTGCAGGGAGAGTCACATTTGTCAGGCTATCACAGTAAACGAAAGCTTCATATTCGATGTTGCTTACGCCTTCCGCGAGGACGACAGCGGTTAGATTGGCGCAGTTGTAAAATGTTTCGTTTTGAATGCTGGTCACGCTGCCCGGAATCGCGATGTTGGTCAGGCTGATGCAATCAGCGAACGCGCTCATCCCCAAGTTAGTGATGCTATTGGGGAGGGAAATTCCAGGCAGACTACTGCATTCAGCAAACGCACCATTCCCGAGGTTGCTCAAGGTATTGGGTAACTTAACGTCAGTCAGTCGGGCGCAATAATAAAACGCCCATTCGCCGATGCGGATGGTGCCACTGTTAAACATTACACTCGATAAGCTGCCGCAGTATTCGAACGCGTCGTTTGCCACGTTGGTAACGCTGCCGGGAATCGTGATTCTGGCCAAGCTAAAGCAGCGGAAGAACGCATTGGTGCCAATGTTGGAAACGCCTTGAAGAATCGTGGCGTTAGTGAGTTTCCCGCAGTTGTTGAACGCATAGTCGCCGATGTTCGCCACACTGCCGGGAATAATGATGTTGGTCAACCCGACGCAATCGTCGAACGCATGGGCTCCAATGCCGGTACAATTATTGCCCAACGAAACCTCAGCCAGAGCGGAGCAGGCATAGAACGCGAAATCTCCGATGCAGATTGGGCAATCGAGAAAGGCGACGTTCGTGAGATTGATGCAATCGCTGAACACCGACTGCCCCATGCTCAGGTTGCTGTTGGACACTGTGAGACTGGTCAAACCGGAGCCATAAAATGCATAGTCCGCAATATTCGTGACGCTGCTTGGAAGCGTCACTGCCTCCAGATGGGGGCAGCCGAAAACAGCGTATTCTTCAATGGAGGTCACGCCATCAGGGATCGCAAAGCTGCCGGCCTTGGCAGGCGGATAGGCGACCAGCAACTTTTGGCTCCAGTCGAACAAGACTCCGTTAGTGCAACTAAGAAATGGATTTCCGGCTGCCACAGTGAAGTCTGCTAGGCTGGAACAGCCACCAAATGCCCTGTCGATGATGCTGACACCGCTGCCAATCATTACATTGGTTAGGCTGGAACAGGAAGCAAACGTCCAAATGCCAAGGCTCATGACGCCGTCGGGAATCGTGATAGCAGGAAGGCTGGTGCAATAATAGAACGCCCCAATACCGATATTGGTCACGCTGCCGGGGACAGTGATTGCGGTTAAGCCGGCACACCCAGCGAACGCCCAATCTCCGATGCTTGTGAGGCTATTGGGCAGCGTGATGTTCGTCAGGCTGTTTGCCGAATCGAAGGCATCATATCCAATGCTAGTTACTGGCAGGCCACTAATCGAGTCAGGAATAATCACCGAGCCGTCAGAACCGCTGTAGCCCGTGATGGTAATGGTATTGTCGGCGTTGGTGATGAAGGTGAATTGCGCCCGCCCCATTGTGGGCAGGGCCAGCAGCATCGCGCCCAGCAGGCAGAGTAGAAGCAGGTTTCGCATGGGTTTCATGATTATTAAAAATACCAAGATTACAATGACGCGCGGCAGCTAGCCCGGTTGGTGAGCACACCTTATTAGCGGCAACCGCGCTTGTCCAGACCGAATTAAGTTTGACGCAACGCGCCCGAGGTGATTGAACCGATCCTCACCAGTCAAACACATCTGCTCAAATGCTTCATGGTGCTATCAACGGAACGGTTGGCGATTCAGAAATTGGCGCTCGAGCTGTCCGGAATCGACCGAAGCTTGGAAATGTATAACCGCCAACAAGCCAGCGTGGTCACACGGTTTGAGCAACATGTGGACCATGCCACGGGTGGAGCTGGGTTGCGGGAATATCTTTGCAAAACCGTGGATGAAGCGGCAAAACAAATGTCCAAGCTGCACGCAAAAAAACAAATTCTGATAAAGCAAAAATATGTGCTGGAGATGAGCTTGATGCGCCGGGCCCGGCAGGAAATTAAACCCATGCGCAAATACGGTGCTGAAGCCGTGCTCGCAATTCGTCAGGATCTGGGGCTGCCCATTGATGGCGCGTGGTTTAAGAAATGGATGGATTCAACTGCGTTGGCCCTTGATGCGGCCCTGGATGAGTATTTTGCCGAGTTGGATAAAAAAAACGCTCGCCGCTTTTTTGAGCCATCGTCAAAAGCACCTGTCTGATATCCGGGCTTTCCCCTGGTGCCTGTCCTGGTTTTGCAAATTTTTCTATGCAGTTCTCCCGCTCGGGTGCATCATGCTCCGACCTATGCAAGAGGCGGAATGGCTGACTAGGAAAAAGCGGATTGATACCAGACTCCGATCTCTGAATCCGGCCTGGCAAATCATTCCCTGGCAAGCCGGTCTTGACACCTCCACGCTAGCCTGTCACGCCGTTACCGAATTCCCCACCGCCAATGGCCCTGCCGATTACGCCCTTTTCGTGGATGGCATTTTCCTCGGCATCATCGAGGCCAAGAAAGTCACCGTCAATCCGCAGAATGTTTTGGAACAGGCCAAGCGTTATGCCCGCGGCGCGACCAACGGTCCCGGTAACTGGAATCCGTCGTGGACGATTTGCGCGAAATCATTACGCTGCTGGAAAACGAAGAAGGCGTGGAGAAATGAGTGAGGGCTTCATACCGCCACACGGTGGCTACGAAAACCTTCTCTCCTTTCAGAAGGCGCGGATCGTCTATGACGCCACCGTGCGCTTCTGCGAACGCTTTCTCAAACGAGGCGACCGCACCATTGACCAGATGGTGCAGGCCGCGCGCTCCGGGAAGCAAAACATCCTCGAAGGCAGCCAGGCCAGCGGCACGTCCCGTGAAACCGAGATCAAGCTGGTGAATGTGGCGCGGGCCAGTTTGGAGGAATTGCTGGAAGACTACCGCGATTTCCTGCGCGTGCGCGATACCGCACTCTGGGCAAAAGATTCCAAGGAGGCTTTATTCGTCAGAAAACTTGGCGCAAAGAAAGATGCGTCGTATGAGTCGTATAGGACTTATCTGGAAACCCGCCCGCCCGAAGTGGTCGCCAACATTCTCATTTGCCTGATTCACCAGACCAACTACCTGCTCGACCAGCAGTTGCGGCGGCTGGAAAAAGATTTTGTGGAACGCGGCGGCCTCCGCGAAAACATGACCCGCGCCCGGCTCGAACACCGCGCCAAACAACAGCGGGGGCAAGCATGAGCGACGAACTGCCAAAAGGGTGGGCTAAACCGCCGCTCGCCCAAATTGCCGAAATAAATCCCCGGCATCCAAAGGGACTTGATGATTCCATGCCCATTTCATTTGTCCGCATGGCGGTGGTGAGTGAGTCGAAGCCTCAATTTGATTCTTTGGAAGTGCGGAAGCTTGGCGAGGTTCGGAAAGGTTTCACACACTTCGCCGAAGGTGACGTGGTGTTCGCCAAGATCACGCCTTGCATGGAGAACGGTAAAGGTGCAGTGGCCACTGGATTGCAGAACGGAATCGGAAGTGGCACGACGGAACTGCATGTCATCCGACCGCTCGGCGGAATTGACCCGCACTACGTTTACCGATTCTTGGCGCAATCATCAGTTCGCCGCGCGGCAAAAGAAAATTTTACAGGCACTGCCGGCCAAGCCCGTGTTCCGACCAGCTTCATCGAAGAACTGGAATTGCCGCTCCCACCGCTGGCCGAGCAACAGGAAATCGTGCGGCGAGTGGAGGGCCTGTTCGCGCTGGCCGACCAGTTGGAGCAGCGTCTGGCGCAGGCGCGCAAGCAGGTGGACAAATTGACGCCGTCCCTCCTCGCCCGCGCCTTCGCCGGCCAACTCGTCCCCCAAAACCCCGCCGACGAGCCGGCAGAAAAATTGTTGGCGCGGATTTGTAAGAAATGAATCAGCACAAACTGAATGTTTTATGAATCAGGAAATCCACGATTTTATTGAGCGGTCGGATTATTACCAGGGCAGTGTGCGCGAACTGGCGGGAATTCTGCCGCCGGAGGACGAGACGCTGGACCGGTTGATCGGGGAAACGGTCGCGGCGAGCGACCAGAACGCCTTTGCCTTCCTCGTCATGGCCGCGTTGCAAGCCGAGCGGCCGGTCCAGGCGCGGCATCTGGCGCGGGGCATCATGCTGATCCCGGAAAAGATCACCCTCGGAACCTTTGCCTGCCACATGCAGGGCGACATCACCGGCCCGTTGACTGACGCGGTGGCCAACCTGAATCTGCCCACCACGGAGTTTATTTCCACTGCCCTGTTCCTGGCGGCGACGTGGCATCAGGAGCATGGCGGCGGCAAGCTGCCCGGCGCGCTGGTCAGCGCCGCGCGCATGGCGGCCCGCAACAAGCACAACAGCGAATACGACCGCTCGCTGATACATCTGGTCGCCCTGATGAGCGCGGATGCCGGTTTGATCGCCATCAGCCTCGAAACGTGCGGCGTCAAGCCGGACGACCCGACCATGAAAGTGCGGGTGGATGCGTCCAAGGCGACGGCGGAACAGATGTTGAAAATCTGGCGGCGTCCGCCGTTTGAGCTGCTGCCGGAAGCGCCGAGGAAGCTGCTGGCGACCGGCAATACCATGCGCCGGGCGGTCGCCCGGATTGGCCGCAATGAACCGTGCCCCTGCGGCAGCGGCAAAAAATACAAGCATTGCTGCATCGGCAAGGACCAGGAGCGGCTGCACCATTCCACGAGCATTGCCGGCGTGACGGAGGCGGAATTGCGGGCCAATCCCGAACGGTATTTGACGCTGGCGGACCTGAACCATTATCCGGCGCACGAGGTGGCCCGGTTCGACCCGCTCAAGATCGCGCCGGAACTGCAGGACGGTTATCTGGCCAATCTCTGCCGCGCCAAGCTGTTTGAGGCGGCGGTGACCGGATTTGAGAAATTCGGTTACCGCGACAAGTTGAACGAGGCGTGGGAGGCCATCACCATTCGAGTGGCCCAAGCCCGGCACAAGGATCTCGTCGAACGCATGATGAAGCTGCTGCCGGAGGGACACAAACACCGGCTGGGGGCGGTGGTATTCTTTCTGGCGGACACGGATCCAGCCAAACTAATGGCCACGTTGAAAGAAGGCGCCCTCACCATGTTGACCGAACAGGTGGACGACCTTCAGGGCTTTTCCACCACGTTAATGAAGTCGCCGCTTTGCGGGTTGGGTATCCTGGTGGCGCGGGGCGCCATCTCCGTTCTGCCGCAAGCAGCGGCCTCGGAGGTGCTGGAGGAATTGTTGCGGACGCGCGATCAGATGGGCCTTCCGCCGGACGATCCCATCAGTGATGTCTTGGACAAAAGGTTTCTGGAGGAACATCCAGATGAGGGCATGGACGCCGCCGCGCTGCGTGAGGCACAAGAACGGCTCACTGCAAAAGTGGAGGAAGTGCAGCGTTACAAACAGTCAGTAGCCCAACTGCAAAAGGAAGTGGCACGCCGTGAACAATTGGCCGCAGCGGCGGCACCGGCCACTCCGGCCGCCGCCACGCTGGTGGCGGATGAACAGGCGTTGAAAGAATTGCGGGACAAGGTGGAAACGCTCAAGTCCGCGCTCAAGGAGCGGCACAATGAGCGCAACACATTGCGGCGCGAATTACAACAAGCGCACACCGATCTGGAAACGCTTCGGCAAAATGCCGCGCCCGCCGCGCCCGCCGAAGCCGAAGCACCGGACCGCGAAGAAGAATTGCTGTTGCCGCAAGACGCGCCGGAAGTCCATCCGGTGCGCGTCATTGAGTTTCCCAAAGGATTTCAGCCGATGCTTGCAGAATTTCCGCGGCAAGTGGCCCGCGCGGCAATGGTGATGATCGGGCGATTGGCGGCTGGGGAACCGGCGGCATTTGTGGGGGCGTTGCGACTCAAGCAAGTGCCGAATGTCATGCGGCAACGAATTGGTTCGGATTACCGGCTATTTTTCCGGATGTATCCCGACCACTTGCAGGTCATCGACCTCATCAACCGGAAGGATTTTGCCCGCCGGATCAAGACGTTGGGATAGTCTTGCTACAAAAAACGGCGTGTCTAAAGATGCCATGAAAAATCAAACCATGCGGCGAGTGGTGGCCCAGTTCGCGCTGGCCGACCAGTTGGAGCAGCGTCTGGCGCAGGCGCGCAAGCAGGTGGCCAAATTGACGCCGTCCCTCCTCGCCCGCGCCTTCGCCGGCCAACTCGTCCCCCAAAATCCCGCCGACGAACCGGCCGAAGAATTGTTAGAGCGAATCAAAGCAGCCAAGGAGGATTAAACATGGCACCAAAGAAAAAGCCTCGAAATTTGAGCGAAGCTGAATTTCAGCGGGTTTTCAACGAGGTGCGTGCGGACATCAACGAACTACAACTGCACGACAATATTTTCACCGGGGTGATCGAAGAACTTGGGAAATACGAGCGGATTGCGGCGAATACGCCCCCGATTCACCGCCTCCCGCAAGCTTAATCGCCGCACTATTTGCGGTGATTAATCGCCCCATTCACCGCACCGATTTGTGTGCCGTCGATTGTCTGAAAACTTGACTGACACTTGACTCATGATTTGTTTGGAAGTTTTGACCACCGCAAGGTGTTTTGTTCGTTCGCCGGCGGACCAGCCACTAGCAGCCTTGAGCCGCTTCGGCGACAAACCGAGCGCCCTGAAAGGGCAGCACCAAAATAGCCCCGGGCAAGCTCGTCCGATGAGCGCCACCCGGGGTAACGTCGCCACAATGTTTTTCCCTCTCCGGCCCGCGATAGCGGGAGGGAGAGGGTGGCCGCAGGCCGGGTGAGGTAGGGCCGACATCCTGTGCGCCGCACCCAATCATTTAAGTTTTTCCCCATGCCGTCGCTGAGCCGATGCCTGCCTGTGCGGCGCGCACCGGCATGGTTCCGCCCGCGTTCGTTACGGTCTCGCCGTTTTTCGCCCGCTCCCTTCGCTGCCGCACCCCGCTGCACAGATTACGCGGGCTGCTCCCGCTCATTGCGCCGTTCGGAAACCATCGAGACCGGCAGGAAATACATCGAACGCTTCCCAACGGATCATGTCGAATGAACGAACAGACAAATAACCGATGAAATAGTTTTTTATGATACCAATTCATCCACACGTGGTCAGTTCATCCCTGCTGGCTCTGCCGGCGGCGGTGGCGCTCACCCGCAAACTGCTCCATGACCGCAAATCCTCAATCCTCGTCGAAGCCGGTTCACCAGCCGACCGGATGAACCAGATTGAACGCCGCGCCAAAACCTTGACCGAGACCCTAAAAAACATTGTCGGCTACCACCACCACGGACTAAACGAGTGATGCCCGGGGCCGCGCGACTACGTCCCGCAAAGACCGGAATTAGCCCGCGATGCTTCGCACGGGCCAGACCACAGCAATAGCTCCGCAAGGCTTCGCCCGGTGCCGGTAGGGGCAGGCATGCCTGCCAATAATCGTGAGATCGGTCATTTCTGCCCCGCCTCCATTTCGCAGGCTCCATTGCGGCGGACAGAAACAACCGAACTCACTGAAGGTGGCCCCAACGCAGTTGGTGGCCGTGACGCAGTCACTCCAGACGCCCCGACAAAGGTGGCCATGCGCAAGCACCTTCGCGGCGGCGTTGGCATGCAGGAATGCTTCCGGGACCGCACACAACACATATTGTGCGTAACCCTCCGGTCATTTATTCCGGACGCACAGGGAACCCCGAGACCCTGTGCTGGAAGTAAATGACGCACAATATGCCGTTGTGTGCCATCCCGCTGCCGCGCTGTCACGGCGCGTGCTACCCGGACCTCGCATTCGTCCGGCGCCCGGTGGCCCGGGCGGCACGCCCCGCGCCAGCTTGCAGGCATCCTTCACGCCAACGCCGCCGCTCCGCGAGTTTAGTCATTGGGCCGGGTCTGATGAATACGGCTGGACAGGCCGTCAACACAGGCATAATGTTGGAAATCACGAAACAGGATGAGCCGCACAATTACGATCCATTACCCAGTTAATTGCGGCAACGCACGATGTGTCCACCCGATAGGTGTATGAAACGAAAAAGCATAAACACGATGCTATGGATGGTTGTTTTTGCAGCAGTGACTTTTTGCTTTATCCCGATCATTTTCGCGGTTGTCGTCTTCTCACATATCATTTCAGAAACACCGCTTGAATATGTCTTGTGGTCCTTGAGGTTCATTTTCATTGCTTCGCCGTGGGTCGCATTGTTGCTAGGACTACGCGGGGCACTCCCCGGAACGAAGCCGTTGGCTGTCACTGAGCGTAGCACCAACACCATATCCAAGATTCTGACTCGTATCGTGATGGTCATTGTCGGATTATTCACATTGGGCGCGTGGGTTGCCTTCCAGCCACCTCCCGGACGCCCCAATATTTCGATCACTTTTCTCGGCTACACGAACGACGCCGCTGGCACCCGGCTTGCGAAAATCGCAGTCACCAATCTGACCGCCACTACAATCTTTGTTTACCAACCCCACATCTCAATACAGGCACTGACGGATCCGAGTGGCTATGAGCATTATTTTTCAGGAGTCAATTGTTCATGGCAGTCGATGCTCGATAGAGGCGCATCTGGAAGTTTCACAATTCCACCGCCAACGAATCAATCACCGTGGAGACTTTCATTCTATGTTTATCCTGATCGAGGCAGAAGCGTTAAGAACACAATCAAAGGCGTTGTGAGCTTTTCTTGTCTCAGCGTTGGTCTGTGGCCAATGCTTTGGAAATTCCTCCCGCTTGGTGGCGCGTTTAATCACCCTTACTATATTGAAGGCGATTGGATTAAGAATGTGAAATGACCGCCAATAAATTGATAGGCTGCGCGTCATCCTAATCCCCTTCAATCAGCTCTCCTCGTTCGTAATTAATTTCGCTCGTTTCACTCGATAGGTCGTGGCTGCCTTGGCCACCGCACGCGCAGCGTGCCTTGGCCGGCGGCAGCTTGCCGCTTTTTGTGAAGGCCGCTTCGTTTTCAATGCCGTTTTTTCTGCAAGCCCGTCACTCGTTCGGTCGTCTTGTCACGGCCTCGCCTATGCCTCCGGTAGGATTGTGTGACGGCCTCTTTACCGGTCGGACAATTGATGTGCGTTCCAGCACGACGGTTATCGCACTGAACATTCTGGCCGCAAAACGGACAGGAGAATTTAAATTCAGCCCTAAATGTTATTGGCCGCAGAACATGCCATTCGAGCCGCCTATTGCATCCAGCTTTCATGCCAACCGGTCGATGGCGTTGGCAACGTCTGCGATTCACCATGGTTTTGCTCCGCGTAAATATCCTGAATTTCCGAAGCGGTAAGCGCGCGGTTGAAGAGGGCGACTTCCTCCATCAAGCCCGCGTAAGACCGGTTGGATGTCCAGTTGCCCTGACTGGTATCGCGATGGCTGATCCAAAGGTCACCCTTGGTGCTGTTGACATTGCCGCTTAACTGGCGCTGGGCTACGACGATGCCGTTCAAATACCATGTGCCGACGCCGCTGGTCCGGTCATATTGAAGCAGTCATGTAGGTCGCGGTTCACGTCGCGAGTCGGCGGTGACTAAGCTAGGCAGCACTCGTATGCGTCCTTCAATAGCAACATTTATCGGTTGTCTCAACATCGGTTGGCTATTGCCACTATTGTATGCCAATGGAGTTGCTTGGCATTTCCCTTGGATTGTGACCGGGATTGTCATCTCGATGACGTGCTACTTTTTAATCGCGTTTTATATGACGAGGTTGGAAGCAGCAGTTGGCATCCAGCATCGGGTCGGCAGATCATTGCTTTCGCTGGGATATTATGTCGCAGTGTTTTTAGCTTTGGCTTTGGTATCTCTGATGGTAAAGATTGTTGCAAGACATCATGGTGCTGCCTAACCCCTATCAAGCCCGATAGGTCAATAAATAAAAAGCATTCTGAATAAAAAAGTCACAGCAACAGATTATGCGCCTTAAAGAAGAAGTCTTTTTCACTTTCATCGCCAGCCATACTGTCCAAGCCACATTCGCACACCACATCAACACATAAAACACGAAAGGTAAACATGAAACAGACACACAAGTTAGTCATCGCCACCGCACTGATTGTTGCTGTTGGCATCGCAGCGATAGAGGCTTTTGACTACCATCCAAGCGTTACCGTTTGCAAGCATGTGGTCTTTTGGTCTGGAGTTAGGCACATGGGTTTCGGCTCGCATGACGGAGCCAATATGATCAATGGTAAGTTTGAGAAAACAACAGTTCACATATTTGGACCGATTAGATATGGTGCTATTCATGGTTGATTTGTGACCAAACCCCTATCAAGCCCGATCGGTCAACAGATAAAAAGCATTCCTATTGAACAAGTCACAGCAACCGCGTTTTACTCTGAAAGCAGACACCTTATTCACTTTCATCGCCAGCCATACTGTCTAGGCGCTTGCGATGATCAATCGTGTAACAGGAGAGATCTCGTTCAAGAGTGGGTTGCATATTTTACCGCATCGCGCTATTGAGTCTGCCCACAAGACCCAACCGCTTTCCCTAAAGAGTTGGAAACGCCATATCCTTGGGTTTCATTCATCGGAGCACGGGACATTTGAGGTAGAGGCACTTTCTACAGAGCAGGAGCGTATTCAGGTTGTTCTTCTTGCCCATAAGCATCCATTTTACGAGCCAGGCACAGCGGAGGATGTAGAGAGGAGAGCATTTCACGAAGGAGTGATCAGTAAGGATTTAACGGGACAGAGAGAGTTTAGCTGGGGCGAGGTTCTTTGTCGTTTAGAGGCGCGATGCAACAAGGATTGGCTGGTGGTTGCGTATGACCGAAACGCAAATGTTCCGTTGCAAGACAGAGAGATATTGTTACGATTATTTGCGCGTGAAAAATTACCTGATGATAGCACCTAACACCTGTCAAGCCCGGAGTGTCAATAGGCAAAAAGAAATTCTATCGGAAAAGTATGCTTTTCCGATTTTGCGTCCAACCAACGAAGCGCTCCGGCTTAATTGTGGCTACCCAAGGCAGCCACGAGATGGGTTTGGGGCGGGGTGAGTGGCTTGTTTTTGCGGCTGGACAGGTTTCGGTTGGCGCAGTATGTATGTCTTCATGGTGTCTGTTTTCCTAATGTCGGTTGTCTGGGTCGTGAGTCCCACAATCTGTGGCTCGGCACCGTTCACGCGGTGCAACCCACGTTTAACTCGGAGAGCAGACACCTTATTCACTTTCATCGCCAGCCATACTGTCTAGGCCACCATGAGTGCGCTCATAAATCTGATCACGATGCTTATTACCACGGCGGCGGCAGAAGTTTGTGTTCTGCGGCTTTGTTATCCTCGCCGAGGCTTGAAGTATTGCATCATTCTTGTGGGCGTTTTTAGCGGCATTTTTTGGGCGGCGTTCTCGTGGACATTTTGTCTGGTCGAATCGAGCGGTGTGCCAGTAAATAATCCACCAAATGTTGGTTCGGGTGCCGACTTTGCTACTATTTTTTTCGTGATTTGGGCGGTGATTTTGATTGGAGCTGCACTTATTCCAGCGGGAGTCACAGCTTTTATTTACCAGTTTATTATTGGAGATTGATGATAACTTGGTGGCCTAACACCTATCAAGCCCGGAGTGTCAATAGGCAAAAAGAAATTCCATCTGAAAAGTATGCTTTTCCGTTTTTACGTCCAACCAACGAAGCTCCCTGGTTTTTTCACTTTCATCGCCAGCCATACTGTCTAGGTCACATCGAGCGTATGAAAACATGTTACAGAGTTATTTTTTTCTGTTTACTTTTAATGAGCATCTGGTTTATTTCAGGATGTGCTACCACTCCACAAAATGATGATGCGGCCAAAGACAAAGTGGGGCACGATCTATTGCAATTATGGCCTCAATCCCGTTGAGTTATGACGAAGCTGTGGCCTAACAACTTTCAAGCGCAATAGGTCAACAGATAAAAAGCATTCCTAATGAACAAGTCACAGGAACCACGTTTTACTCTGAAAGCAGACACGTTATTCACTTTCATTGCCAGCCATACTGGCTAGGCATCAGAGCTATGTTCACGATCTACAATGCGACGCTGGTAGCTGTCATGCAGGTTGGAGTTATCGTCGCAGGTGTGCTTGCTTCGGGCTTGTGGCACAAGTTCGCCACCAGTAGTGGCATGGCGATGCCGAATCCAGCCGGATTGTTATACAGCTATGGCATGGCTGGATTCTTTATTCCGCTTGCTTGGCTTGCTTTTGCCATGTTAGTTCGCCGTAGTCGCAGCATTTCCGATGAGTTGAAAAGCTTGACGTTTTGGTTTGGCGTGGCAGTTCTAGTTTCGCTCACTTTTTTTATAATATATGCCGATGTTTCCCCGTGCTTTCGGATTATGTGGGGATTGAGTGGAGGCGATGAAGCCTAACCTCTATCAAGACCGATAGGTCAACAGATAAAAAGCATTCCTATTGAAAAAGTCACAGCAACCGAGTTTAACTTGGAGAGCAGATCCCTTATTCACTTTCATCGCCAGCTATACTGGCTAGGCGGCTATGCGCATAAAAACAACATTCTTGATTGGCCTGATGCTCATTGCTTCACTTGTCATGTTAATCGGTTGTTCTGGCTCTTGTGGCATGTTTCAGCCGCATGCTTACAACTGGGGCACCGGCATGCCTTTTTTGTGCGACGAAACCAACGCCTACACCTTTCGACAGGCGAATCAGCGATGGCCAACAAATTATGCCGAGTTTGCGAGATTTATGAAGCAGTCCACCAGTTGCGCTCCGTTTGACCGCGTTGATTTTATCACCAAGCCAGACGGAAATCTGGAGTTTGTTTCTTATTGTTTCAGTTCAGGAATAACAAATCGGATGACCGTGAAAGCACCAGATAAGCCATGACGCTGCTTATGAACATTCAGATTCGATATAAACTTGGTGTTTTTCTGGTGGTCGTCTCTATTTTAGCTGCGGTTGGCCTTTTTGTGGCCGACTTATATTTGAGTCATCCACGGACTATTGGCGCAGGTGGTGATAGCAATGGCTACTGGATAGCTTCGACATGGAAGTCGGTTATCGGTGGGTGGTATCTGATTCCCATTTTGTTTGGAGCGGTTGGTATGCTTTGTTTAGTTTGGCCACGACGGAAGCCACCGAAGTTGCACGAGTGAGATTTTGGAGTATGAGATACCAGCCGCCTAACCCCTATCAAGCCCGATCGGTCAACAGATAAAAAGCATTCCTATTGAAAAAGTCACAGCAACCAAGTTTTACTCTGAAAGCAGACACCTTATTCACTTTCATCCCCAGCCATACTGGCTAGGCATCATTCGCGCGCCATGAAATCGTTATCTATTTTCTTCGCCGGATTCATCGCGGTATTGCTGTCGAGTTGCAGCACGACGCCAAAGCCAAACTACCAGCAAGCAACCGAGTCCGACTTGGTTCAGGCTGACTTGTCTTTAGGTGTTTTGAAGCAGTTAGATGCAGGTCATGTTGATAGAGCGCGCAAGATAGCGATGATTCCAGTTTATTCGGGTATGGATTCTGCGCGGTTTGACAGTATCCACGGATTGGTTTCCTTAACGCCGCAGGAAAAGGAAGAGTGGACGAAAGTTGCCAGAGAGACTTTAGATTATATACTTCGGCATACAGACGAGTGTGATTCACGAGATTTAACGGTTCAGGCTGGTATGCGCGGTTTGAGATATTTTCTGACAGAGCCGGATGATGTCCGCCGACTTAATGAGTTAGCGGCACGATTGGAGACACATAAACCATGATGCCTAACCCCTATCAAGCCCGGAGTGTCAATAGGCAAAAAAAAATTCTATCGGAAAAGTATGCTTTTCCGTTTTTACGTCCAACCAACGAAGCGCTCCGGCTTAATTGTGGCTACCCAAGGCAGCCACGAGATGGGTTTGCGGCGGGGTGAGTGGCTTGTTTTTGCGGCTGGACAGGTTTCGGTTGGCGCAGTATGTATGTCTTCATGGTGTCTGTTTTCCTAATGTCGGTTGTCTGGGGCGTGCGTCCCACAACTTGTGGCTCGGCACCGTTCACGCGGTGCAACCCACGTTTAACTCGGAGAGCAGACACCTTATTCACTTTCATTGCCAGCCATACTGTCTAGTGCAATGTAACATTGATATGGGCCACACCACTGATAGTATTGGTGCATGGCCACCAAACGCTTGATTCTTACTCCACCAGAACGCCGGGAACTTCAGCGCCGGGTGCGCTCGCGCAGTCTGCG
>Ga0302265_1001146_pt1 | contig 16246 bp, 9 predicted proteins | sample III_Bog_E1_1_FD_194556 | JGI IMG/M metagenome (GOLD analysis project Ga0302265, IMG submission 194556) | Peat permafrost microbial communities from Stordalen Mire near Abisko, Sweden - III_Bog_E1_1 | ecosystem: Environmental > Terrestrial > Soil > Wetlands > Peat | place: Sweden: Abisko...
TGGAGTTGTATTGAACTTGTGCATTGTTTGTGTTTTGTCCGGTAAACTCATTCTTTAGTTCCAGTGTAGCTACCGGAATACCATTCAACGCCAACACTAAATCTATCGAATTACGATTATCCTTTGTGTAAAATACCTGGCGATAGATTTTCAGGTTATTGGTGGCATACAAAGCCAATGCATCCGGATTCAATGTAGACGCAGGTTGAAAGAAGGCCATCTGAAAGCGTACCCCGTAATCTACAAATCCATTGCGTAATACATCTAAACTTCCACGCAAGTCTAACTCTTTATACAATCGTTGAATAACCCTATTATCAGCATCCGATCCATGTATAGCGCTAATCTTTTCCCATTTCTGGGGTTGCGATTCTTGCAAAAAGCGAATGACTTCGCATTTAAACATTCCCAACTCAATGCTATAATCGTGGGCATTGCCTTGCGTAAAACCACCATTTTCAACCAGTGATTGAACTATAGCAGATTCGAAGATTTGTTCTGTTGTAATCATTTTATGTAGTTAAAGAAATAGCAACTCCTGGTGATTGTACTATTTACGTTAGCATTTAAAATCATTTGACTATATGTTTAATGGCAATACCAAGTACTGTGGCTATCAAGAAACTTATAAATGTGCCAACAAGAACATATTCTGTTTCTTTCCTTTCGTTTTGCCGTAGATTACCTAAGCGTAATATCGATTTTGCAGCAACCAAAAAACCAATAGCCTGGTACATGCCCGAAAGAATGAACAGAAATGTCAATACTCTTTCCAGATAACCAATATATTTACCTGCTTCGTCAAGCCCATTGGTAGGTATATTCCATTTACTAACAAAAACACGAATGAAAACTGACGATGGCTTAAACAGCAATATCAAGGCAATTGCTAATACCCAGATTTTATCATCTAATAAATAGTGACTTATTTTTTCCGGAAATAAACTAAACTGTTGTGTATAAACAATCCAACATATCAATACTACTGACATATGCAGTAGTTGATCAAGTAGTAATAACTTATAAGTTTCGTCTTTTTTGCTTACTTTCCAGCCATCTATCAACAAGTGAGTAATAAACACAGTCAACCCAATCCACCAAGCAGAAACCGCAAAAATAATTAAACAGGCCAAAAGACCCTGAATCAATGCATGAATATATAAAAACGGCGATGCCCACTTCTTATCTTTTTTGCTCTCAACCCAGCTGTCGGGCTGCAACAAGTAATCACCCACAAAATGCATAGCAATCAGTTGTGCTAATAGTAAATAATTAATTGGCATAGGCTTGTATTAGGCTTGTAAATCGTTTTAAAAATAAATCTATTCTGTAGAAATTGCCATTCACGTTTATTCGATTTTGAAGTGCAGGTTGAGATATATTCATTTTTTTTGCTAAGCTTACCTGATTGTTATCATACAATTGGTACAGATAAATTGCTTCAGCTTGTTTCTTGGACCAGCTTGTAATAATTACATCGGCCAAAGCAAAGCTTACCGATAATTCCATCGTTACTTCAGGCCAGGGTGTGAGCACATTTAAGAAATACCTGCTTTTTTCAATTTGGTCAAAGGCTGTACCCGAATTAACAAATGCTTCCCCATTTGATGTGGCTACCGTCTCACCCTTGTAAGTCATTTCGCCAATGCCAATGCCAATACGAGCATCCCAAAGACTCTTATTATCTTTATTGCTTTCTGTTTTAGATTTTAAACCGGCTCTAAACAACAAGGCTATATTCATAGCCATTTCGGGTTTTTCAACCAAAGCCTGAAAACTATCACCCCGCCACATCTCCAACAGAATCTTAATTTCTAAGGCAGCTTCTATTTCGATAAAAGTTTCCTGTATAGCTGCAAGTAATCTAACGTTACTTTCTCCTGTGTTTTTTTGAGAATTGACAATATCACCTGTTAATACTGCTATCTTGTTCATATCCATCAGTTTTTCGCAAAGATATAACTATTTTATTATCTTTAGCAATAAAATTATAATATAATAGACTTATATAATCAATTATAATACTATAGACTTATAATTTAAAATATAGACTTATAGACTTATAATTAGGAGTAGTTTTAGGTATAACTATAGAAGTATGAAGTTATAATACTACCGTACCACCTTCCCCAATACTCCATCACTTATCAGAGTATTGCGGTTCTACAGAATGCAGTCAATTTATTTTGTATTTCCCTTTTAACGCATCCAAATGACAGCATTCTTTTTCAATTCGGTCATCGCACTTATCCATGTAATATTTGTCTTTTTTTTTAATATGATTTATTTGATAATTTACCACAATATAACATATTTCATTGGTTATCTCTCTTTTCAATTGCTTCTTTAGCCCCTGCCGGCAGTTTATTGTACAATCCGCTAACCCGTTGAGGCATGGCAATCATATAATCAACAATTACATTGATCAATTCAAACAAGGTATCAACTGTTTCTTTACTTTCAACATCCAGCTCTATCTGTCCGGGATGAACAGCCTTGTTTCCAACTACCCGGACAACATCCAACGATTGTTGTACAATTTCAGGCAAGCCTTTCTTGACCAGATTCTTTACGTCTGTATTTAAATCTTCCCCTTTTTCGCCAAGTTCTACACAAAGTTTTTGAAGTGCAAGCCTTAATAATGCACACGCTCCACGAGGTGATTTACCGCATATCTCACCGGCTTCATTATAAAGCACCAATACCGATTCAGGCATTTCAGTATTTGGGCTTGGATATACTGCAAAAATCGGATATACCATTTTATCATCCACCCATAGTGTTTTCGCTCTACAGGATAGGCATCTCGCTGATGAAGAATGAGAAACTACAGTTTTGTCATTGGGGTTCATTTGAATATTTACATCCTCTTGATACCTATTTTCTTTCCAATCATGTCGAGATAAGGTTTTGCAATGAGGACAAGTGAAAACCGATAATTTGAATTTTGGTTCAATGTAATTCATTTTATTTACGATTTTAAGGGTTTATTCTTCTACTTTTATCTTCCCCGTTACCACTTCACTTATGAGTGTAGTGCGGTACTCCTGAAACAATTCTATTTGCTTTTTATATTTCTCGATCAGGTTATCTAAACGGCTGCATTCTTCTTCAATAAGTGCAACGATGGTTTGTTGTTCATCAATTGGTGGAACAGGTAGTTGTAAAGCCTTAAGGTTCTCTATTGACAAACCTGGCTGAGCAGCAGAAACAGAATATTGGTTTAAATTCATTGTTCTTAGAACCTCCCCAAACCAATTTGTAATATGATTTCCCTTTAAAGTACATACAATAGCATGTTCAGAAGCCCAAAATTTGCCTGTAGCATAGTTTATATTTCCACAAAGTGCACCTTGTCTGCCTATCAACACGTAATCACCTTCGTGAGTAAATGAATCAAAGTACCCTCTTAATCCATTTCCGCCAAACACAGGATATTCTCCAACCTCCTTTATATTTTCCGAAGTAATTCCATCTCCACTTTTCATATCTGTTACATGTCTCAATCTATTCACCTTCCAATGTTCCGGGACATTCCCCATCCATTCCACTCCCGACGGTTTAAGCTTTACTGTTTTATCTACTCCACGTGTTACCGCTTGGTTGATAATGGTTTGTTTTTCTTCTTCGTAAAGCGCAATCAGTTTTTGTTTGTTAGCTATAATGTGGTCTATCTCTGCTGTTTTACGGTCAAGGTAGGTGGCAATATCATCTTGTTCATTGATGTTTGGTAATACAAATAAAGAATTCTTAAATTCTTCTCCATTTACGTGTGGTATCCCCATTCCAATGGTGGATTCTTTTAGGTATTTTTCAAATGTTTTGAGATAATGAAAAGTATAGTCTTTATCTATTTCATTTAAAGTAAGAGCTGCCATCGTTGACGATAAAACACCTTTCTTACTTTTGATAAATTCTCCTGCATTTGAACCATCCCATAAAAGTAAGATGTCATTATCATTTACAATAACATATTCTTCTGGATTCTCAACATAAAATACTTGTTTCGAACTATCCCGAAGGTAATCCATTGCAAGATAAATTTCTGAATTCTCTGTTTGTGTAGACTTTAATTCCTTTGGATTCTTGCCTTTTTGATATGAAATTTTATATTTCAATCTTTTCACTTCCCAATGTTCCGGAATATCTCCAATCCATTCGATGCCGGAGGGTTTATATGTGTCGTATGTTGTCATAAGTTTATGTAGTGTTGGGTGTGAATATGGGCGGGAGAGGATGCCTTAAAATAGAAAACGCCCCCCAAGTATGCTGCCAATAGTGGCAAGCCTGGGAGGCTTATTATCATTGAGTTGGATAACTTGCTGCGTAATGTATATACCGAAAAGGTGCACAAAAGTAGTTCAACGAATTGACATATGCAAATATTTAATTGACTATTTTCAGTATAACGATTTATTTCCATAATTGTTCATCCTTCCAATTAGTCGGAAAGCCCATAAAACCAGGATTTGCAACGGGTTTATACTCTTCCAATAATGTTAATAGTCTGGTTTTGAAACTTGAATACGGATTAGCTGTTTGCAATAAATAATTTATCATGCACAAAAAATAATACAATTTGGCACGTTGAACCTTTTCGGGATCAGAAACCCAGACTTTCGTTTTAGAGAAATGTAACTTTGCAGGTACGATATTAAAATCACGGTTCCACAGTCGGGCATGATGTGCCGAGATATTTCTTACGTAATTAATGGTATGCAACCACGAACAAAATATATCCGGCGGTAACCCAAACCATTTGGCTATTCCGACTATATCACTTCGTTCTTTCAGGTTATTACATATCTGTGAAAGATGATTGAAGTACATAATTTCCACACTCATCCACGATGGCGGGTTAGTAGGCTTTGCGTATTTCTGGGCATAATGTTGGATAAACACTTCCGCTTTATTGCTTGCCAACTGTTCTGAAATATGTCTATGAATGTCGTTAAATACATCAATGGTTACAACTTTACCATCTTTTCTCTCATAAGAGTTCACTTTGAAAATATCTTTGTTGTCTTGCCAGTGAGATCCGTATTTGTAACTTAATTGATAGATAATCTGAGTTCGTATAGCAATTTCCAGACGTTCTATGGAGTCGAAAATCAAAAGCCTGAGTTTTCTGTCAAACACATATAAATCATGAACGTGGTCCCAAGTAATACCGGCAATAAAGTCATCAGTCAATTGCTTATTTTCCCATTTTCTATAGGGTAACATATAAGCACTTAACCTGTAATAGCTAATACACGACAAGTGTCTGGATGCTCTCGGTTTATCCTTAATTTCCAACCCCCGGCTAAGCAATAAGTCTATTTGCTCATCGTAGGTCAACGGAGGCTTTGTGTATTCACAATCGGGCATAATTATTCAAAGATTATATTTTCTATAGATTCTGTTTCTTTCTCCAGAGCCAAAATATCCGCTTTTATATCTGCAAGTAAACGTAAAGGTTTAAACTCGTAGAAATACTTGGTAAAATTCACTTCATATCCCGTTTTGGTTTTTGTTTCATCGATCCATGCATTGGGCACATGCGGTTTTACTTCACGTAGAAAATATTCTTCTATGGTTTGCTTTACTAATTTGCCACTAGGATCCTTTTTCAAAAAGGGTATATTCTCATAATCGCGTAAGGATGGATCAGGTTTGGGTTTTCGCTTTGTATCTTTTTGTATTTTGCCTTTGTCATCAAGCAGAGGTTGTTCCACTGTAACACGCCAATATCCAAAGAAATCGTTAGGCAAAATCTTGCAAAATTGACCTTCATTGAAATTACCATAGAGTTGGGTAATATAGCCTATGCCTTTGGTATTCCCGTTTTCGGCAATGGCTTTTCGTTTATTACCCAGGCTGCGGTCCATCTTTCGCCAGAAGCGGTTAAACTCAATCTTACCCTCTTTCAGCAATTCATCATCTTTTACACCTGTAGCGTTAATCAGTTGTATTTTCCCTTTACGTTCAATGCTTTTATGGTTGGTTACTATCCAGATATAGGTGGAAATGCCCGTATTGTAAAACAGTTGGTCGGGCAATGCCACGATAGTTTCAAGCCAGTCGTTTTCAATAATCCAACGGCGGATATTGCTTTCGCCGCTTTCGGCTGCCCCTGTAAACAAAGGTGAACCATTAAACACAATGGCAATGCGTGAACCTTCGGGCTTAATCTTCGAGAGTATATGCTGTAAAAACAACAAGGAACCATCATTAATACGTGGTAAGCCTGCTCCAAAGCGTCCGGCATAACCCTTTTTCTCAGCTTCGGCTTTGATAATCTTTTCCGCTTTTTTCCAATCTACTCCAAAAGGAGGATTTGAAAGCATATAATCGAATTTTTCATTTTCCAGACCGTCCACCGTAAAGGTGTTTCCAAATTTAATGTTCGATGGATTCTGACCTTTTATCAACATATCCGATTTACAGATAGCGTACGACTCGGGGTTTATCTCCTGACCGAATACTTTCAGTTCAGCTTTTGGGTTAAATTCTTTTAAATAAGTTTCAGCTACCGATAGCATACCGCCAGTTCCGCAAGCCGGATCATACAATGTCTTTACAATTCCTTCCTGAGTCAATATCGCATTGTCTTCATTGAAAAGCAGGTTCACCATCAACTTAATCACTTCACGAGGTGTAAAGTGCTCCCCGGCTGTTTCATTGGATTGTTCCGAGAATTTACGAATCAGCTCTTCAAACACATATCCCATCTCCATCGAAGTCATATTGGCCAGGTCAATTTCCTGAAACGATTTGACTACACGGTATAGTATATCCGTTTTAGGATCGTCCATACGGTCAATCTGATCGTCAAAGCTAAAGTATTCAATAATCTCACGAGCATTGGTCGAGAATCCGGTTACAAAATTCCGTAGGTTTACACCGATATGGTTCGGATCGGCTATCAGTTTATCAAAATCAAACTGGCTGCGGTTATGAAAATTATAACCCGCTACTTTATTCAGGGCAGTATCTTTCGCATTTTCTTTAAAACTTTCAACTTTGGGAAGGTAGCCCAATACTTTCTCTTTGGTGGGCTTCAAAACACAATCCAACCGTCGCAATACCGTCAATGGTAAAATCACTTTTCCATAATCCGACTGCTTATAATCACCTCGTAGTAGGTCAGCCACTTTCCAAATCAGATCTGCCTTTTCATTGAAATTGCTCATCGTTTATAACTTAATTTCTGTATTTATTTTTTAAGTCACAAAGCTACGCAATATATTTTTATTTTTACAATTCCACTTGATCAATATTCAAATCTATCCATTATCCTATAAAAACCTTTTCCAATTTATTGTACGTGTCTTTTTGAAGTAATTTCGTTCCTAATTTCAATTGCGAATGACTCATTATATCTACAAAAATTTATATTAAAAACTTTTGGCTATATGATTGCTTCTTTAAGGCATTCTAACCTCTCATTTCTTTGTTTTACAATTCTTTTTTTTGTTAAATATAGAAGCATCTTCAACCTGTAAATGAGACATATAGAATTAAATATGGGTCCCACAGTCTCGCCGGATATACAACCCTATTTAAAACATATAAATGGTATTGCCTGTCATTGGGTCCCGATGGCTATCGGGATTCAATCCCAATTCTTTGTATTATAAGGATTTGCAATCCACCATACTTTTATATTCAAACTAAAGTCACATCCAATAATCCTTTCCTCCCGATAATATCAGCGATTTTTATCGGTATATTCTATTTTGTAAATTATTTATATCTCATTATCTGATGTCTAATCGAACTAAATATAAATAAACTATGGAGGTTCAATATTGAAAACATTTGAATTTTGGTTTACCAAAAAAGCTAATTTAAAGATATACAATATCACATAAAATCTTACTTGAAAGTATTCCACCAGGTATTATTTTAGTTATATTTCTATTTATAAATTGGATATCAGAGAATTATGCTTTTGAAAATCTGTCATTGTATTTAAATAAAATCGCTGATAGCTATCGGAATTTAATCCACTTAAATAGTGTTTATTCCGTAAACCGGAATGTGCCATCCGCTTTCTATTCTTTTGAATTTAAAATGAGACATTTAATTGTTCCAATTACTTATAATTGGTCGAAACAAAAAAATGAGTTAATTATTTTTTAAAAAGGAATTAAAATAATCTCTTTGTAAAAAGTATATATTTTTAAAATTATTATTTTACTTATTAAATGTTGATCAGGAATAAATTTATTTAGATTGAGAGCCTCAATTTATTTTGCTTTAATAACTAAAATCTCTTTTTATAACCCTGTCATCTTTCGCTCAACATCTGGCGACACACCGAGGACATTCCATATATATCACAGTGATATCACAGTGATGTCACAGTGATGACACAGTGATAATACAGTCCTATATAGGACTGTATTATTTCTGTATCATTTGTGTATTATTAATAATATATGTATCTTTGTATTACGGAATGTCATAGGAGTGTCATGGGAATGTTGAGGGTAGTCGGTAGTAGTTATTTATATATTCTTAGCTGGTAGAAATTAGTTGACATTAATAAGTAACTAACGATAAACATACTATAGTAAGATAAATAAGGGAATAAAAATACATAACAGTAAGCGTAAAAAATTAAAAGCAAAACTATTAAAACTATTTAGATTCTATATTTTAAATATTAAATACAAATTAATTATCATTAAAAACTAATATTATGGCAGTTGTAAAAGGTTTTCTACAAATGACCGGCAGTATTAAGGGTGTATCGTTCTATACCCGTGTCGGGAGCGACAAAGTAATTATGCGTACTAAAGGTGGTCCTAAAAAGTACACCATGAAACATGGCGAAAATTTTGCTAAAGTAAGGCTGTATCAAAATGAATGGTCAGGTTGTATTCAGTTTTCCCAATCCGTACGGGGTGCTTTAGGCGATACTAATCATCTGGCGGATTTTAACCTTTCTCCTGTGTTAAATGGAATGGGGGTGCAAATATTAAAGCAGGATACCGTTAATGAAATCGGGAAACGAAAATTATGCTTATCAGTATGTAAGCAGGAGTTGGAAGGATACAATTTAAACAAAAGCTATCCTATTACTTCTATTTTGGGAGTATCACCATTTGCTGAACTTACAAGGGAAACACTTTCAGCATCAGTGACCATTCCACGAATCAATACCGAAACAGACTTGCAGAATATCCAGCGGCTTCCTTATTTCAGGTTGATCGTTAACCTGGGATTGGTTTCGGATATGATGTACACTCCGGATGGCCTTATCTCTAATTACAAACCTGTAAATAAAGATTTAAATGTAATAAGCCAGTCAACTGTAAGTGAATGGTATTCTACAAATAATGTAATCCCATCTCAGGTAATGTCAGTTCAGATTGATGAAAAAATACAACCCTTATTGACTGATGATATAACTATGCTTTTGAGCATGGGTATTGAATTTGGAAATGTAGGGTTTGGTAATGTAATCAATCCGGTAAAAAATGCCGGGTGCGGGAAGATATTGCTTTGCCGTTGAGACGTTCCGTGTTCCGCGTTCCGCGTTTCGGGTCTGAGAGTTTACTGGTCTTAAAAGTCGCCCTCCCACTTGGTTTTGATTGCAGTAAGCCTGAATCTTAGATGTGGGAGTGCGACTAAAAGGTGGAATATGCGTTCAATGTTCCGTGTTCCGCGTTCCGTGTTTCGCGTTTCGAATCTGAGAGGTTACTGGTAAAAGTAAATTAAAACTTCTTTCCTTACTTCTTACTTTCTTACCTCTTGTCTCTTTTTAGTCGCACTCCCACTTCTGATTTTAAATCATTTATGAGTTGAACGATAAGTGGGAGGGCGACATCGGGCTGGAACTTTTTTCTTATTCCTTACCTCTTTCATCTTACCTCTTCACACTCCTCATTCCTCATTCCTCATTCCTTAATTTTTAGTCGCACTTCCACTTCTGATATTGAATCTTTTTTAGGTTGAACGATAAGTAGGAGAGCGACATCGGGCTGGAACTTTTTTCTTACTCCTTACCTCTTACCTCTTACCTTTTCACACTCCTTATTCCTTAATTCTCATTCCTTAATTTTTAGTCGCACTCCCACTTCTGAATATGAATTATTTGCGGGTTGAACGATAAGTGGGAGGGCGACATCGGGTTGAATGTCGCCCTCCCACTTGGTGTTGATTGCAGAAGCGTGAATCTTAGATGTGGGAGTGCGACTAAAGGGTAATTGCGTTCCACGTTCGGTGTTTCGCGTTCCGCGTTTAGTGACTGAAAAGTTTCGGGCACAGGTCAATTAGTCGCACTCCCACTTCTGATATTGAATATTTTTTAGGTTGAACGATAAGTGGGAGGGCGACATCGGGCTGGAACTTTTTTCTTACTCCTTACCTCTTACCTCTTACCTTTTCACACTCCTTATTCCTTAATTCTCATTCCTTAATTTTTAGTCGCACTCCCACTTCTGATTTTAAATCATTTACTGGTTAAATGATAAGTGGGAGGGCGACATCTGTGGTTATTTTTTAAATCCGGTTAAAATGAATCAGTTTATTGTTAATTCTTTTCAGCAGAAATAGACAAAGGTTGGCTATCCGGTGCTGTACCCCAGTTTTTATTTGGTTTTGCCCCCATGCGATAGATAATGTTTCCGCCGTCATTTAACTCATTGAACGGTATATAGGTTTTGTCCCATTTTTTCCCGTTTAAGGTCATGGACTGGATGTAAATATTCTTTTCAGAATAGTTGAGTGCACTCATTTCAATTTTCTTTCCGTTGGAAAGATTGACTGTGGCTTCCTTTGCACAAGGGCTACCGATAACATACTGATCGTTTACAGGACATACAGGATAAAATCCCAATACATTAAAGAGATACCAGGCCGACATTTGCCCGCAATCATCATTTCCACACAATGAATTGGGCTTGTTTCCATATTGCGTTTTCATAATTTGATGAATCCAGTACTGGGTTTTCCATGGTTCACCTGCATAGTCGAAGAAATAAGCTATTTGCTGACTTGGTTCATTGCCGTGCCAGTATTGGCCGATAATACCATGGATATCCTCTACCCCTTTCGAGGGTGTTATAAACAACGTATCCAGTTTTGCAACAAATTGTTTCCTGCCACCCATCAGATTAATCAATCCCTGTACATCCTGTGGAACATACCAGGTGTATTGCCAGCTGGTTGCTTCGGTAAAATCACCAGAATTCTGATAATCACCCGGATTAAACGGAGTATGCCAGTTTCCCTTCGAATCTTTCCCTCGCATAAACTTTGTTACGGGATCAAATATATTTTTATACGACATTGCTCTTTTCATAAAATAGTCATAGTCAGTTGTCTTCCCCAACGATTTTGACATTTGGGCAATACAATAGTCATCATAAGCATATTCCAATGTTTTGGATACCGATTCGTTTTCAAGGTCATAAGGGACATAACCCAGTGTATTAAACGTGGTTAGATGATCATAATCGGGATTCATCGCCGTCATTTTCATCGCCTGAAAAGCATTTTCCGCATCAAAAATCCGGTTTCCTTTCAGGTATGCATCAGCGATAACAGATACTACGTGGTAACCGATCATACACCATGTTTCATTACTGTAAAACGTCCATATCGGTAATAAGTGGTCAACACTCTGGTCATAATGAGCCAGCAGGGACTTAACCATATCAGTATTCCGGTCGGCCTGTACCAGGTTGAATAAAGGATGAACAGCCCGGTAGGTATCCCATAATGAAAAAATGGTATAATCGGTAAAATCTTTGGTTTGGTGAACATTTTGATCAAAACCCCTGTATTCTCCGTTCACATCCGAATAGATGCCTGGTGATAGGAATGCATGGTATAAGGAAGTATAAAAGGTTTCCTTTTCTTCCTGGTTTCCTTCAATCGTTATTTTGTTTAATTCCTTATTCCATTTCCCTTTTGTCGTTGCGACAACTTTGTCAAAATCCCATCCCGGAATTTCCGTATCCAGATTTTCCAGGGCATTTATAGTGCTGACAGCTGAAATACCTACCTTTACCATGATGGTTTGTTGACTATCTGTATTATAACGTGCATAAAACTGAATGTCAGTCCCTGCACTCTCATATTTACTTGTGAAACGACTGGTGTTATAGAGAACACGTTTCCCGTTATTTACTATTCCAAATTTCGAAAAGGGTTTGGAATATCTTGCAGCAAAATAAACAGAACGTTCCTTTGCCCATCCGTGTACCATATGCATCCCTGTTACTAATTGCCCGTTTTCTATCCGCAAATGGGACCAGATTATTTTCCATTGCAGGACATGAGCCAGATCAATCATCACATTGGCACTATCTGATTTTGGGAATGTAAATTTCAGGATCCCGGCTCTTTCTGTTGCTGCCAGTTCCACCGTAACTTTATGTTCCGGCAAATAGACAGAATAATATCCCGGGGAGGCTTTTTCCTGTTGATGTGAGAAGCGGGTAATATATCCTGAGTCCGGCTTTCCTTTTATGCCGGATTGGAATTTCAACTGCCCGACTGACGGCACAAAAAGAAAGTCGCCCAGATCAGGGCAACCTGTTCCGCTGAAATGTGTCATACTAAATCCGTACATCGTACTATCTTTATACTGATAGCCCGAATCAGCCTCCCAGTCTTTAATTTCCGTATCAGGACTGAGTTGAACGAAACCAAAGGGGGAAACTGCACCCGGATACGTATTTCCATCTCCCTGAGTTCCCACAAAAGGATTTACATAGCTACTCAGATCACCGGGTCCTTTCGTTGATTTATTCCCTTGTTGCACGATTTGCCGGCAGTACAAAAAACTTACCGAACTCATTAAAACAACCAACAAAGATATTCTTTTCATTATCATTTATTTTTTGGAAATTTCATTTATTGCTGACCGGTTTCCGGTATTTTCGATACAGGACGATCTTTTAGTTGCGTACCCCATTTTGAAGGTTTGTCCCCCATGTTAAGGAGTAACATACTGCCCTGCCCGATCTGTTTTATTGTAATGTACGAATAAGGATACGGTTTGCCGTTCATCGTTGCCGATTGTATGTATTTGTTGGTCGTGGATACATTTTTTGCTTCTATGGTAAAGTCCTTTGCGTTTCCTGTATGGATTACGACCTTCGGGAACAACGGACTCCCAATTTCATACACGCCACTTGCAGGGTTAACCGGATAAAAGCCCATTGTACTGAACACATACCACGCCGACATCTGTCCGCAATCGTCATTACCGCACAATCCTTCACGGGTATCGTTGTATAAGGAGTCTGCAATAAGTCTGACTCTCTCAGCTGTCCTGAAGGGTTCTCCGACAAAATTGTACATATAGGCAATCTGATGACTTGGCTCATTACCCTGCGAGTATTGCCCGATCATGCCGCTTACATCCGGTGATTCCGGATTGTTATTGACAGAGGGTTGATTGAACATTGAATCCAGCTTCTGTGCAAAGGCGGTAGTGCCTCCAATCAAGTGAATCAACCCATCCACATCCTGTGGTGCAAAAAAGGTATATTGCCACGAGTTTCCCTCCGTAAAGTCATCACTGCCCAGGCGTGAAACATCAATCGGATTAAAGTTTTTACGCCACTCGCCTTGTGTATTTTTACCCTGCAGGAAACCTGTTGCCGGATTATAAAGATTGGCAAAGTTTCCGGCTTGCTTCATGAAGTATTTATAATCGGCCATCTTACCCAATTTCTTAGCCACCTGTGCCACACACCAATCGTCATAAGCATATTCCACTGTGATCGATACGGAGTTGTTTTCTACATTATACGGCACATAGCCATATTTCTGAAAGGCTTTCATTCCACGAATGGTATCATTCACCGTGGCTTTCATGGCCTGATACGCTTCTTCGACACTGAAATCAGGATTCCCGTGCAAACAGGCATCGGCAATTACCGGTATGCTGTGATTCCCGATCATACACCACGTCTCATTGGAATCCAATTCCCAAACGGGCAATCTTCCTCCTTCTTTGTACATGGCCAGCATCGATTTGACAAAGTCATTGTTCGTTTTTGGTTCTATCAATGCATAGAGCGGATGGGCAGCCCGGAAGGTATCCCATAAAGAAAAGACGGTGAAATAATTAAATCCTTTGGTATCATGTATCTTGTGATCCATCCCCTTGTATTGTCCGTTCACATCGCTGTAAAGGTATGGTGCCAACAAAGAATGATAGAGTGCGGTATAGAAGGTGCGCAGTTTTTCTTTGCCTCCTCCGGTAACCGTGATTGCCGACAATGCCTTGTCCCATGTTTTTATAGCTGCTTGCCTGACAGCATCAAAATTCCAGCCCGGCAACTCAGATTCTAAGTTAGCTTTCGCATTGGCTGTGCTCACAGCTGAAATACCTACCTTTACCAAAACGGGGTCCGTTGTTGATGAAAAACGTACCAGTGCCTTAACAACCTTTCCCGTGGATTCTTGTGCTCCTGCTGCAATTTGTCCATTTTCAACAATGGCTTGTTTATCGAAGGGCTGATTGAATTTTGCATAAAAGTAAATATAGCGGTTGTTTGCCCATCCGCTGGATTGTCTAAAACCTTCTATGGCATCCTTTCCCACAAAATGAACGGATGATGAGACAGTATGATTCCCTATACCCCTGTCTAAGTCAAAAATGATGTTATGATTTCCTGTTTTTGGAAAGGTATAACGTTGCATACCGCAGCGTTTGGTGACCGTCAGTTCGGCTTTGATGCCATAGCTCTTAAGTAAGACAGAATAATAGCCTGCACTTGCCTGTTCATCGCTGTGAGAGAATACGGAGCGATAGCCTTTTTCGGGATGTTCTTTGCTGCCCGGTTCAGTCTTCCAGTCTCCCGTGTATGCCATAAACAAGAGATCACCCATGTCGGATGCTCCTGTTCCGCTCAGGTGAGTGTACGAGAATCCCATCAACGAATGATCGCTGTCATGATAACCCGAGCACCAGTCCCAGCCGTCTTCGCCCGTATCGGGACTGAGTTGTACCATACCATGTGGTAAGCAGGGGCCGGGAAAGGTGTGTCCGTGTCCACCTGTACCGATAAAAGGATCTACATACGAACTTATGCTTTGCGAATAACTCTTGCTTCCTGTCATAAAAGACAGCAGCAGAAAGGCTGTGAAAATCAAACTCTTTTTCATTATTATCAAATATTAAATGGAAAAAATAATATTAAGTCTTGTCTCATTTTATTTTATTTTTTAATGCCGGCAACCGGAGGAGAGTACAGTATTGTATAACGCCGGAACTCTCTGATAGATTTTATGACAATATTTTGGGGTTGTTATTTATAATTTATTGATATAAAATGATAACTGCCGGAGCCGATCTCATAAACGGCTCTGCCCTCTTCAAATTTCACAAATTTCACTCCCCTGGCTGTTGAAACTTGTTTTCCGCTTTCTGTAATATCTCCTCCTTTTTCGGCAGGGATATAAACGGTAGCAGTAGTATTTGCGGGTATGTTTATATTCCAACTAAACTGATTGTCACTTAATTGCCATTCACTTTTAATAGGTCCGTACATTGACAGATAGGTATCATTCGTAAATTTTAAATCACCAACAGGATACGGTTTCATGATGATATGTTTAAAGGCAGGTATGGCGGGATCAGCTTTAATTCCGGCTAAATCCTGATTTAACCAGACAATCAGATCACCTAGTAACATGACATGATTACCTGAATTCATGTCCGGTGCAGCAGTGTTTCCATTCCACAATTCCCATATGGTGGTTGCTCCGTTTTCAATCATATATCCCCAACTTGGAAATGTTGTGTTTTCAGCAATTTTAAGCGCCAGGTCAGGTCTGCCATTATCTGATAAAGTACGCATAATCCATTGCCCGCCTACTAATCCTGTGCTTGTGTGATTTTTATATGTATTAGTTAGTACATTAACGAGGTTGCTGAATACCTTATTTCTTATTTCTTGCGGGGGTATACCAAATGAAAGTGCCAGTGCATTTGCAGTGACCGTGTTATTTGCGTAATATAGGCTGTCTTTGTTTAGATAAGTATTGTTTATGGCATAACGGACTTTACCTGCCAACGATGCATATCCGATTGCATCTTCAGCCTTATTAAGAAGGTGTGCATTGTCTTCCATTAATTTCAAACAATGATAGAAATACACTGAACCGATATAATCACCCGGAGTATTTCTCTTTGGGTCATTTGAGTGAATCACTTCGAGATTTTCCGGCGGCATACACCAATCTCCATATGAATCTCTGGGTAGGAGATAATCTTTCATGTATTTATCCC